>Ga0123335_1005675_pt1 | contig 15065 bp, 8 predicted proteins | sample BiotimSIPDNA_2_FD_89707 | JGI IMG/M metagenome (GOLD analysis project Ga0123335, IMG submission 89707) | Anaerobic biogas reactor microbial communites from Washington, USA - Biogas_R2 time_0 SIP DNA | ecosystem: Engineered > Bioreactor > Anaerobic > Unclassified | place: Washington, USA... | reverse complement strand
TGCGTCCCGCAGTTCCGCGTACGATTTCGAGGCGGCCCGGGCCAGGGTCGCCGAACACGTTGCCGCCAGATCGCGGTCGAGGGGGACGCCCGGTTCCCGGCGGTTGTAGTCGGTGGCCGCCGAAAGGAGCAGGGTGAGGGCGTTCGCCTTCTCGAGCACCAGGCGCCCGTCTGCCGCCTGGAGTGTTCCCCCGTCGGGAAGCGCGCGAAGGAGCGCCTTGAAGCTCATGCCTCTCTGTTCCCCGTTCTGCGTGGCGCGCCCGGACAGGACCAGCGCATGCCCGCCCATCGCGTGCGTCATGGAGTCCGCGGGGCGATCCAGCGCGATCTCCAGGTCGAGCGCGCCGGGCCGCGAGGCCGTGATGTGCACAACAAGCACGTCGTCCGCCGCTGACGCGAACACTTCGCGCGTGTACGTGACGCCGTCCGAGGTGAACCGGGTCGTCGCAATTGCGGAGTCAAGATCGAGACTCCGGCGGTACTCCGAGACGCCCTGCTCCACGTTCTTCATGATGAGCCGCAAATCGCCCAGCGTCTGGTAACTGCGTGGCGTGATGTGTGTGTTCATGATCTCGCGTTGTATCAGCGCTTCGCCCTCGGCGTACTGACCCGCGAAGAAAAGTCTGCGGGCTTCCGCGAGCCGCGGGGCCGTGTCCGTCTTGTCCGTGTAGGTCTGGTATTCGCCCGCCCAGACGGTCTCCTCGTTGAGCTGAATCCGCTCTTCGAATGCGCCTCCAAAGACCATGCCGCCCAGACGGCCGTTGCCCACGGGCAGGGCCTCGACCCATTCGCTCGCCGGTTGCCGGTACCACAGCGTCGGGGGGATTGCGTCCCCCTCCGCGGGCGCCGGATCGCTTGTGCCGGACGCCGCCCCCGGCAGGACGGCCCACAACGCCAGAAAACATATAGCGGATGTCATGACGGCCTCAAAGCTCCCGTTGTGTTCGTGCCCATGCCCTCAATTGAAAACCCGGAACACGTTTTCCTCGTCTCTTCCATCGGGTTTTCGTCCACACGCTACGTGCTTGCTCGAGAGATTTCAATTCGGGCACACTGGCCGCGGCCGCGCATGGCGCCGCTTCAGGGCGGGCCACGGTCGCGATTGCGCAACATGCCCCACGATACGCCGAAACGGTCCGCCGGCCGGGGAAACAGGCATTCGGCGAGAGTCCCGGGTTGCCCGGGAGGAGACGATACGATGTTCAGTACGACGGCCAGGTTCTTCCCGGTACTTCTTGCCGCGTCTTCGTGCGCTTACGCCGCGATGCAGGACGCCAGCGCCGTGGTGAGTCAACGGTCCGAACCCACGGACAAAGGGACGCGTGTCGTGCAGGATGTGTCGCTCGCAACCGCCACGGGCGGTTACACCCTGCGGTACGAATACCTCGAACGCGAGGACGACCCCGCCCGCATCGGCTTTTCCAAATGGGCGCCCACACTCGGATATGTGCCCCTGGGCATCGCCGAACCGTCCCTGGAAAACTGGTACAACCAGGGGTTTTTCCAGTGGACCTTCGACGGATTCAACATCAATGAGTACAAGGCCCAATTCCGGGTCATCCGCGAATTCGGGCCGGATGCCATGGTGGAGTATGTCTGGGACACGCCCAAGGTCAAGGCGATTGCGCGCTTCGCCGTCACCTCGCGCAGCGACAAGCTGCTCTTTTTCGGACGGTATGAGCCCAGGGAGGAGATCCGCGACGTCCGTTTACGGCTGATGGCCTACCCCGCCACTTTCGAAAAGCCCTGGAACCGGCGCGTCACCAGCCAAGCGCGTACCCTCGCGGAAGGCGCGGCCGACATCGATCTTGCACAGGAACGCTGGCTGCTGTTCGAGGACGTCGAACCCGGGCGGACGGGTGCGGGACCGGCGGGGTTGCTGCTGGGAGATGCCTCGGCGTTCGCGAGCGTCGCCGTGAGCGGCATCGGGGGCTATGCCGAGTATACGGACCTCGTCCTGAACCCCGGACGGCGCGATTTCGCCCTCGCATTCTATGAAGCCCCCTCCAGGCCGGAGTTCGAGACCGTGCGCGCGTATTTCCGCCGCATTGCCAATGCCGAATCCGACGCGCTTGCCGCCCTGGCCACCGCGGACTGGGACCAGCCCCTCGCGCCGCTTCCGGTCGACGAAGAGCGCGTGACGCAGGTGCGCGCGGAAGACGAGGCGAGCCTGAACCGGCCCGCCGAACTCTGGCGCCCCAATCCCGAGCCGCTTGAATTCCCCTGGGCCGCAGACCTGCCCGGTGAACCGGTGTGCGCGGCGCTCCTGGCGCCCCGATGGTCGGCCTACGACACCATGGAACTCGCCCGCCGGCTGGAACTGAACGTGCGCCACCAGTACTTCGACTCGCCGAATGCCATCACCAATCCTAACCTGTGGCACTACAAGGCGCAGACCGGCATCGGCGCCCTCAACGCCAGCCTGGCCATGCGAAACGCCGTCGCCATCTGCCTGGAACCCGAGCGCGACGTCATCGTCGCGGCCGCCCTGAAGGGGGACGCCATCGGTCCGCGGTTGCAGCAGGCCATCCTGGGACAGGTCCGCGACGGAAAAGGGCTCATCATCACCGGCGGCGCGGACGCCACCGCCGGGTGGCCCCAGCAGTTGTTCGCGGTGGAGGACACGGAACTCGTCAACACGCTCCTGGCGTATCTGCCGTGGGACAGCATGCCCAGCCTGCGAAAAGGCAGCCGCGGACGTCTGAGCGAGGCGCCTCCGCTGCGTGCATACCGCTGCGGCGAAGGGCGCGTGCTCGTGTTTCAGGCGAATATCGCCCATTACTCCGCCCTCTTGCCGCTCAACTCCCTGAAACAGGGCCTCGACGGAGCCGACGACCGCCTCCTCGCCCTGCACGGGCTGTTCTGGGCCGCCGCGGCGGGCGCTCCGCTTCCCGCCCGCATCGCGTTCGGCGAGTCTCTGGCGCCGATCATGGCCGCGACCGCGAGCGAACTGCCCGTCGATTTCTCCGGCGCCGAATTCGCCCGCGCGCTCGTGCGTATCCAGGACGATACCGACGCCGTGCACATCCTGCGCGACGACCTGCTCGATGAAACCGGGACATGCCTCCGGATTCCGCCCCTTCCCGCGATGCACGCGTATTATCTCGATATCGTCGCGCTGAACGGCGCCAACGAGTGTGTCGGAGTGGGGGGGACGGTTCTGCACGTCGCCCCGGAATACACTCTGGCCTCGCTCGCGGTGTCCCCCTCGCAGCAAAACCACGAGACCGCGCCGCCCCTGGTGGATCTGCCGGACGGCGGTCCACTCACCATCACGGCCGCCGTGACTCCCGCGCCCGAACCCGGAACGCTGCGCGCGGAATTCGAGGTCCGGGACTGTCTGGGGCGGACCACTGCCCGTGCGGAAGGCCCCGTGGCGGGCGACGGACGCGTCGAAGCGGCCGTCAACTTCCCGCGCCCGGTTGTCGTGCCGCACCGCCTGGTCGCGCGGCTCCTGGCGGGGGAGGAACTGCTGGCGACGGCCCACCTGCCGTTCACCGCCGCGGCGCCCTATCCCTATGACGATTTCACGGTGCTGATGTGGTCGTACGCGGAAGGCGACCTCACCTTGCGCACCGAAAACCGTCTCTGTTACCTGCTCGGCTCGGACATGATGGATCTGTGCCATATGCGCGGATACACCGATGCGGGCGCAGCGCGTGAATATGCCGTGGCCGCCGAATCGGGCCAGCGCATTGTGCCTTACGTGACGCGCATTGCCGGCGATGCGGGCGAGGACCACCTCCTGAAACCCAGCCTCTTTGATGCGGCCTGGATTGAGCGCGAGCGGGCCTCGATCGAGATCTGTTGCCGTCAGGCGGCGCCGTACCAGCCGCCCGCCTACACCCTCGGCGACGAGAATTACCTCGCCCACAGCAGCATCGAGGTCGACCTGTCGCCGGAAAACGTCGCGGCATTCAAGGTGTGGCTGCAACAGCGGTATCCCGGCATCGAGGCCCTGAACGCGGTGTGGAAGACCAGCTACACCAGTTTCGACGCCATCGCCGCGCCGATGCTTCTCGACGAGGCGCGGAACCAGACCGCCTCGTTCGCGCCCTGGTTCGATTTCCGGTCCTTCATGGATACCGCGTTCGCGGACTTGCACGAGACCTTCGCGGGCTGTGTGCGCAGGGAAGACCCCGGCGCAAAGGTCGGATGGGACGGATTCCTCGGCTATCACTGGCTCGCCGGCTACGACTTCTACAAACTCTCGCGCAACCTCGAGCTCAACCAGGTCTACACCGCCTATCCTCTCCAGGGCGAGCTGGTGCGCTCGTTCAAACGCCCCGGCGCCCTCACCGGCGAATGGGGCAATGCCGTCGCCGACAAGGAGGACGGCTTCTCCGCGATTCTCTGGCACAACCTCTTTCGCGGCCACAATTCCGCCTGGTGGTGGACCTCGTGGGGCTGCGACTACATCCCCTTCAACCCCGACATGTCCGTTTCGAACATGGGGAAGTGGTTCTTCGACAGCGCGGCGGAGGTCAAGGCCGGACCCGGCCGCCTGCTCCTCCATGCACGCCGGGACGATTCGGGGATCGCGGTCCTTTACAACCAGGCCGACCTGTTCGCCGCGCGGCTGCTTGACGCCATGCCCCACGAGACGCCCCTGCCCGATTGGCAGGCCAACCTGATCGGCGTCGTGCATGCCCTGGAGGACATCGGGTGCCAGTATGCCTTCATCGCCGCTGCTGAACTCGAGGCCGATCCCGGCCGTCTGGACGGGTACCGGGCGCTCGTTCTGCCGCTCGCCACATGCATCTCGGACGACGTGGCCCAGACCGTACGCGCGTTCGCGCAGCGGGGCGGCGTGGTCATCGCCGACGGCCGTCCCGGCCTGCTCACCGGCAACGGCGGGCTCCGGGAACCGCGGCCGCTGGACGAGCTGTTCGGAGTGCAGTCTCCCGCGGGCATCGAGGCGTTCAAGGCGCACCCACAACCGGCGGCCCTCGCTCTGGCGGGCGAGCCGGTGGAGGCGTTCGTGCTCGAAACCGGCCTCACACTGGCAGGCGGGGCCACGGAATACACCGTCGGGGAAACGCCCTGTCTGGTAACCCATGCCTTCGGCAACGGACACGCCGTGCTGCTCAATGTGCCGTTCTCGACCGTTACTGCCCTGCGGACCGAGAAGCGCGAGCGCACGCTGCTGGACCCGCTCGCGCGGTATCTGGCGCTGGCAGGCGTCGCGCCCTCCGCGCACCTGGCCGTGGACGGCAAACCGGCCCGCTGCATCGAACAGACCCTCTTCGTGGACGGCAAGGTGCGCTACCTCGCCCTGCAGCAGGACATCCTGGTTCGCGGCCTCGAACCGCAGAGTCTCGCCATTGCCATGGACACGCCGGCGTTTGTGTACGATGTGCGGGCGGGACGCGCCGTGGCGGAGGCGCCTGTCGATCGTTGGGACGCCGTCATCTCACGCGGAAATCCCCAGCTGTTCGCGCTCATGCCGTATGCGGTCTCGGGCCTCGCGGTTACCGTTGCGCCGGAATGCGCTTTGGGCGACACGCTCGACATCGCCGCGGCCGTGGCGGCGGATGGCGCACAACCCCAGTTTCACGTGGTGCGCGTCGACGTCTTCGCGCCCGGAAGCGAACGGCCGCACCGACAATACAGCCAGAACCTCGCCTGTGCGGACGGCCAGGGGAAGGGGACCATCCCGTTTGCGCTCAACGATCCTGCGGGGGCCTGGCGCCTGGTCTTCCGTGACGTCGCCACCGGCACGTCCGCGGAGGCCGTGGTGCATCTGGCCGCCCGGTGACGGCGGCCGGGGTCATCCCGTCTTGCGGCAGAGGTAGCTCAGCGTAAGGAGCGGGCCCGGCCCGGCGGACTCGATGCGGAACCCTGCCCGCTCGAGGAGACCCTCCATGATCCACGATTGCGTGCTGAATTCGCGGTTGACGTGGCCCACCCACGGAGCACGAAACGCCGGCGGAAACGATGCCAGCGCCTCGTCGAATGCCTGCTCGTACTCGCCGGGGTCAAACCCGAAGACCACGTCCTTGAACCAGAACATGCCGCCGGGTTTCAGGGCCGCCGCGATGCGCCGCAGCGCAATGGCCTTCCAGAAATCCGGAATGTGGTGCATGGCAAGCTGCGAGACCACCGCGTCGACCGGCTCGCCTTCGTGCACGTAGGTCAGGAACCCCGCGTGATGGATGGCAATGTTCCCGATGCCTTCCCGCGCCGCGCGCCGGCGCGCATGGTCAACCATCGCCCGGGACACGTCGCACGCGTACACCTGCCGGCAGTGCGCCGCGGCCCGCAGGGCGAACCACCCCGTGCCCATGCCCACTTCGAGAAGCGTGTGCCCGGGGGCAAGACCAATCGCCGCCATGATCTCCCCGGCCTCCACGTCAAAATCGCGGAGTTCGCTCATCCGCGCCTCGTATTGCGCCACCTCTTCCGGGTCTCCGTAATCGGTGCCGGTGTAGGTAAACTCGTCGTACTGCCAGGTGGCTCGGCCGGTCATCGGCAAGACTCCTTTAAACAGGCTCGTTGTGCCCGAACACGGTGTTGTGTACCCCGCCGGTATGCACACGTCTGCATTCCCCCGGGCGCGGAACGGCGGCGCCCCAGGAATTATACACACAATGCCGGTCTCAACCGGGGGAGCGACAACCCCGCATGCTTCTTCCCTCCGAACGCGGAAATACACCCCCGCGCCCCGGATGGTGCATCGAACCGGCCCCGAACATCCTCCCTGTGTGGGGCCGGCGCCCTCGCCGGCCATGCTCTTCAGCGTCAACCCGTGAACACAGGGCGCACGGTTCGTTGCCCTGACAGGACATAAAACCGCTATACTGACGGTTGGTACAGAATCGGTCGCGAATCAGGGAGAAGAGCGATGCCGTCAAAACCCCACTTCCTGCGAAAAGCCGCGGTCGCCGCCGGCCTGTTTTCCATCCTTCTGTCGGTTGGGGTCCATGCCGAACCGGCCCCCGAAGTGGCTGCGGTCATGGACCGCGTCGTCGAACGCATGTACCAGACCCTGACCCTCGACGAACTGGCCGCGCTCGACAATGAATCCGTCTGGACGTTCATCACCCCGGAAGAGCGCGCGGTTCTTGCCACCAAATACTGGACCTTCGAGGTGAATGTCCCCGTGGTGGTGTCGGTCATGCGGCACAACGAACAGGCCGCGGCGCCGTTCTGGCTGGTCGAGGCGGGCTTTCAGAAGACCCCGCTCACCGTCCGCAACGAGCACAACACCTATGAGGTCTGGCAGAAACGCTTCGACGCGGGCCCCGTCGAACTCGGCATCAACGGCTTCGACAAGCACCGCCCGCACTACTTCGTCGCCGTAGGCCCCCAGCGCACGGGCACGCCCCTCCGGGTGACCCGCCTCATGCCCGCCGGGTATTCCAAGGGCCTCATGTGCACCGGCGCGCTGACCTACCACGACTGGACCGAACTCGTCCTGGAAGACGTGCCCGCCGAGCTCACCGGCCACGTCCTTCTCACGACGGTGCGGGGGCGGGCCCGCGAAGCCCACCTCATCGGCGCGTTTCGCCAGACGCCGTATCCGGCTTCCGGCCGGCCCGATCACCTGGCGCTCACCTGGAGCGCCGACCCCGCCACCACACAGACCATCCAGTGGCGGACAAACGCGGCCGTCGAGAGCGGCGTCGTCCAGTACAGGCTCCGCCACGCCCCGGACGGCGCCCCCTGGCAATCGGTCAACGCCGAACGGGCGGTCATCAAGGACCGGTTGCTCGCCAACGACCCCGTCTGTCACCGGTTCACCACCACGTTGACCGGCCTCCAACCCGGAACCGCCTATGTTTACCGCGCCGGCAACCCCGCCGCCGATACCTGGTCGGATGAAGCGGAGTTCATTACTGCGCCGGCGTCCCCGTCGGCGTTCACGTTTGTCTTCATGGGAGACACGCACCGATCGCCGCAATGGGGCGAGATGCTTGGCACGGCCTTTACCCGCCATCCCGAGACCGCCTTCTACCTGCTGGGCGGCGATCTGGTGGGCACGGGACTCTACCGCGACGACTGGGACCAGTTCTTTGCGGTTTCGACCAGCGTGTTCCGGCAGCGGCCCGTCATGCCGTGCCTCGGAAACCACGACGATCAGGATGGGCTGGGTGCGGGGATGTATCTCGAACTGTTTGGCCTGCCCCGGAACGCTCCCGACGGGATCGAACCGGAACGGATGTACAGTTTCGAATACGGCAACGCCCTGTTTCTCATTCTCGATATCGCCGCTCCCCTGGAAACCCAGGCCGCCTGGATGGAAGCGCGCCTCGCAGACTCCTCCGCCACATGGAAATTCGCGATGGTCCATTTCCCGCCGTACGCGCCTTCCGAGGACTACCCGCGCATGCGCGCCGTCTGGGGGCCCGTCTTCGACACGTACCACGTCGACATGGTGTTCAGCGGGCACGTGCACCATTACCTGCGCAGCAAACCCATGCGCGACGGAAAACCCGCCGCGTCCCCCGCGGAAGGCACCATCTACCTGGTTTCGGTCGGCATCCCCTCGCGCGACTGGAGCGGCGGCGGGCCCGAATACGCCGACGTGATCTTCAGCGGGCCCGCGCTCTATCAAACCCTGCGCATCGATGGAAACACCCTGGAACTGCGCGCCTTCAGCGCCGACGGCCAGGAACGCGACCGCCTCACCATCGCAAAATGAACCCGGCAGCCGGAGAACCGCCTATCGCAGGTACTGCTCCACGTTGTCCCGCGTGACAAGCTGGAACGGAATGTAGACCTCCGCTTCGACAGGCTTGCCGGACACGATATCGCAGGCGGTCTGGACGGCCGTGCTCCCCTGTTTGCGGGCGTCCTGAAACACCGTCGCATCGAGGCGGCCGGCCCGGACCGCTTCCAGCGCGTCCGCGATGGCGTCGACACTCGTGACCACCACCTGGTCCTTGATTCCGGCCTGTTCGAGCGCCAGAAGGGCGCCCATGCCCATCTCGTCGTTCTGCGCGAAGACCGCGTCGATCTGATCCCCGTACGATTGGATCCAGTTTTCCATCAGGGTCACGGCTTTTGCGCGGTCCCATTCCGCGGTCTGTACGGCCAGCAGTTTGAGCTGGGGATACCGGGCAAGCACCTCCTGCGCGCCGCGCTCCCGGTCAATCTGGGCGGTCTGTCCCATAAACCCCTGCATCATCACCACGTTGCCCGTGCCGTTCAGGCGCTCCGCGATGTATTTCATGGCGATCTGGGCGGATTCCTCGTCGCGCGAGCCCACAAACGCCGTGGGCGTGGAACGGGTCCGGGAATTGACATTGACGATCGGGACGCCCGCGGCGACGGCCTTGTCGACGGCCGGCGAGCTGGCCTCGTGTTCGCACGGGTTCAGAATGATGGCGTCCACCCCCTGAAGCAGGAAATTCTCGATCTGCTGCACCTGCCGTTCCGCGCTGCGGTTCCCGTCATTCACGATGAGGCGCACGCCGAGTCTCTCCGCCTCTTCCCGCATCGCCTCCTCCAACAACACGATGAATTCGTTGGACAAGTTAAGGAGCGACACGCCCACGACGATCGTGCCGTCCGCCGCATCCGGCCGGTCTGCGCCGGGCGCGGTGCCGCTCCCCCCGCACCCGCCCGTCCCGGACGCTAATGCCAGGATTGTCACTATGGTTGCAGCGTTTCGCACGATTCCCTTCATCGCTCTTCCCTTGTAGCGCCTCTTATGGGCGGATTCATTTCGAGTCGCGCCGGTCCAGCATCACCGCGCCAACGATGATCAGTCCCTTCACGACCTGTTGATAGTAGGAGGGGACGTTCAGCATGTCCAGTCCGCTGCTGATCACGCCCATCAGCAGCGCTCCGAGTATGGTGCCCCCGACCCCGCCGACCCCGCCCGCCAGGCTGGTGCCGCCGATCACCACCGACGCGATGGCGTCGAGTTCATACATCATCCCCGCATTGGGCTGGCCGGTGGTGCTGCGCGCAGCCTGTACGATCCCCGCCAGACCCGCCAGGGCGCCGCACACACTATACGCCAGCGTCTTGGCCGCGTGAACGTTGATGCCCGACGCATACGCCGCGGTTTCGTTCCCTCCCGTCGCGTACAGGTGCCGGCCCGCCCGCGTGTTCCTCAGAAACACCGCCGACACCGCCGCCACAACACCGAGAAGGATCACCGGAATCGGTATCCCCAGAATATTGCCGCTTCCGATCGCATTGAATTCAGGACGCAACTGCGACACGGGGCGGCCGCCGCTGATGATGTAGGCCAGCCCCCGCGCCGCGGTCATCATGCCCAGTGTCGCAATGAACGGGGCCACCCGCCCCCTGGTCACTACGAGGCCGTTAACCGTTCCACACAGCGCGCCGGTGAGCAGACCCATGCCCAGGGGCAGCGCCAGCGGGTACGCGCCGGGGTGGGCGAACGTCGCCGCCACCACCCCCGTCAGGGCCACCACCGAACCCAGCGACAGGTCCACGCCCCCGGTCAGCAGCACGTAGGTGACCCCCACCGCCAGGATGCCGTTGATCGCGACCTGGCGGAGCAGTGTCAGGACATAGTCGATCGAAATCGCCTGGGGTCTGGCCGCCACCAGAACCGCGGAAACGGCCACGAGCGCGAGCACCAGGCCAAAGCGCCGCCACGCCCCCCGGCCCGGGCCCTTGCTCCGCGACTCATGCTGTGTACGGCTCTCGTCGGTGTCCATCCTGCCTGCATTCTGTCCGGCCCGCCGCTCAACTCGTGCAACCAGCGCCGCCGGGGTGTTCGGAATCGGCTCCACACCTTAGCAGAAATCGCCGGGGCCCATCCACATACAGCGCGTCCCGTCCGGTGTTCGCCCGGGACTTGCCCGGAAACGCATCGGAGCCGGGAGACGGCCGTTGAACGTGCCCTGATCGCCGCCCCGGGCCGGAACGTCCTCCCGTGACCCGCGCGTCCGCCAATGGTAACCGATGGCGCAGCCGGCGCGCCTCGCTCCGGCGCGGGTCTTTCCCCGCGCCGTTTTTCTGGCGCTTCCGACTCCAAATCAGGGTACTTGGTTCGGTAGATTTCATTTTATTCATTGAATTCGGCACTGACTGCCGTCCAAGGCTGCAACCTGTGATTCCATCAAGGTATAAGACGTGTCAAAAGGGCGAAAACGTCTTTTTCACTGCGTATTCATCATTGCATTTGGATATTCGGGTATGCTACCATAAAACCCTGTCTTTTGGGGGCAGGTAACCCGATGTCCTTCGTGGGAAAGCGCAGGGCAGGGCAGAAGTTTTCCTTTTCGTGAGTTCGCTGCGGAGTTCGCCGCAGGTGTGGGATTTGCTATCCTTTTTGGTAGAATATAGAATACTTGTCCGTAACGCGTAAAGCGGTCTGCTGCCTCGGTGCAGCGGCAAACCTTGGTTAAACGGTCACGATGAAACAATCATTCAGCACGTCAGAGGTTGCAAAATACTGTCACGTTACGCCGGATACCATCCGCAAATGGGCGGAGGCCGGCCGGATTCACGTGTTCAAGACGCCGGGCGGTCACCGCCGCATCCGGCACGAAGATCTCATTCTGTTTCTGCGCGACAACAAGATCCCCATTCACGCCGACCTGCGCGAGGCCGGCACCAAGATTCTGGTTGCCGATGCGGAAAAATCGGTCGTGTCCGTCATCCAGCGCTTCCTCGAACGGTCCCAGAACTCGTTTCAGGTAGCCGTCGCCACCGACGGCTTCGAGGCGGGACAGCAAATCGCCGTGTTCCGGCCGGATGTGCTGTTCATGGACCTGCACATGCCGGGATTCAGCGGCGGCAACATCTGCGGCCGCATCAAGGGCAACTCCGATTACGCGAGCACCCAGATCATCGCGATGGTCAATTCGGAAGATCCGGATATGGTGGAGGCCGCCCTCGAGAATGGCGCGGCCCTGTGCCTCAGAAAACCGTTCACGCCCGACGACCTGCGCCGTGCGCTGGCACGCGTGGGCGTCGAGGTCAACTGATTCCCGCCTGCCGGGACGCACAACGTCCCCGAGACCGAAGATTCGCCCAAGAGCCGCTTGCCGGCTCTTTCTTTTTGCCCACACGCATGCGTGAACGAAGAAGAGGCACCCGGGGTCTCCGGATGCCTCTCGCTTGGTTGCTCTTCGCGCCGTCTAGATGTCGTAGTACAGGTAAAACTCGTACGGGTGCGGGCGCAGCGCCACCTGTTCGGCCTCGTGTTTCCGTTTGTAGCTCAGCCAGGTTTCCACGACGTCCCGGGTAAACACGTCGCCCTTGAGCAGGAACTCGTGGTCCGCTTCGAGCCGCTTCAGGGCCTCTTCCAGGCTGCCGGGGGTCTGCGGCACCAGGGCCTTCTCTTCCGGCGGCAGGTCGTAGAGGTCCTTGTCAAGCGGTTCGCCGGGGTCGATCTTGTTCTGGATGCCGTCAAGACCGGCCATGAGCATCGCCGTAAAGGCGAGGTAGGGGTTGCACGACGGGTCGGGGACGCGGAATTCGACCCGCTTTGCCTTCGGGCTGGCCGAATACATGGGGATGCGGATACAGGCGCTGCGGTTCCGGCTGGAATACGCGAGGTTGACCGGCGCTTCGTATCCCGGCACCAGGCGCTTGTACGAGTTGGTGGTGGGATTGGTGATGGCCACCAGCGCCGGGGCGTGTTTCAGCAGACCGCCGATGTACCACAACGCCTCCTGGCTCAGGCCCGCGTATTTATTGCCCGCAAACAGCGGTTTTCCGTCTTTCCAGAGGCTCATGTGCGTGTGCATGCCTGACCCGTTGTCGCTGAACAGCGGTTTCGGCATGAACGTCACGGTCTTGCCGGCGGCCCGGGCCGTGTTTTTGACGATGTATTTGTACATGGTCATCTTGTCGGCCATGGCGGCGAGGGTGTCGAAGCGCAGGTCGATCTCCGCCTGACCGGCCGTGGCCACCTCGTGGTGATGGCACTCGGCCTCCAGGCCGCACGCCAGCATCGTCGCCACCATCTGGCTGCGCAGGTTCGCCTGGGAGTCCGCGGGCGGGACCGGGAAATACCCTTCCTTGTGGCGCAGTTTGTAGCCCAGGTTCGGCATTTCGTCCTGCCCGCTGTTCCAGATGCCCTCCGAGCTGTCGACTTCGTAGAAGGCCATGTGGGCGTTCTGGTCGAAGCGGACGCTGTCGAAGATGAAGAACTCGGCTTCCGGGCCGATGAAGGCCGTATCCGCGATGCCGGTCGAGATCATGTAGGCCTCGGCCTTCTGTGCAATGCAGCGCGGGCACCGCGAATACCGCTCCTTCGTGATCGGATCCAGGATGTTGCAGTACAGGATGAGCGACGGGATGTCCGCGAAGGGATCCAGGTTGGCCGTGGTGGGATCCGGCATCACCAGCATGTCGCTCTCGTTGATCGATTGCCACCCGCGAATGCTCGAACCGTCGAAGCCCAACCCTTCCTCGAACGTCTCCTCGCTCAACTCGGCCGCGGGAATGTGGAAGTGTTGCATCAGGCCCGGGAAATCCATGAACCGCATGTCGATGAACTGCACATTCTCCTTTTTGACCAGCTCGATAACATCCTTGGGACTGTAATCTTTAATCATCGTGTCCTCCGTGCGTACTCCAGCGAGACTCCCTCAACCCCTTGGATGCAAACGGTTGATGGGCTACGTCCCGGGCTCGCAGAGGACGTCCGCGTCTGCAACCAAACTATCCAATCGCTATTTCACCGGTTTCGCCCGTGCGAATCCGGATAGCTTCTTCGATGTGCGACACAAAAATCTTGCCGTCGCCTATCCGGCCGGTCGACACCGCCTTCACGATCGCGTCGACCACGGCTTCCAGCTTGTCGTCGCTGATGACAATCTCGAGTTTGACCTTGGGCAGGAACTCCACGACATATTCCGCGCCGCGGTACAGCTCCTTGTGCCCTTTCTGCCGGCCAAACCCTTTGACCTCCGAGACCGTCAAGCCCTGAATGCCAATGCCCGAGAGGGCCTCTTTCACCTCCTCGAGTTTGAAGGGCTTGATGATGGCTTCAACTTTCTTCACGAGCATCTCCTTTCCATGGTGCCTGGGGACTGTGTTCCGCTCACCCGATGTGACCTATACGGAGATAGGGTAGCGTACCCAGACCCGAAAAGGAAGCGGCGCTCTCGACCGCGATACGACTGCCCCGTAGAGCAAGCGATGTGCCACTTCCTGAATCTGCGCCGTTTCAGGCACATTTCGGGCCGTTTTACCCCGTTTTTTCTGTCTCCTGTGTGGCCGGATGCGGTTCCCGTCTGCGAAGAAAACGACGCAAGTGTCTGACTGCGAACCCGGAACCGACGAAAATGTAGGAATCCGCGGCCGGCTTACTGTCTCCCGCCGAGATGCACCCGCGGCCGGGCGATGCGTACCCGGTCCCCGGGCCCGAGGTCGAGGTAGGCGAAGGATTCGCCGACCGTCAGGACGGCGCTGTCCTCGACGTCGATTCGCAACGGCGTGCCGGGCACGGTGGCCGTCACGCGCGTTTCGCCGCCGTTGGCGCCCACGATGCGTTTGCCGTCGAAAAAGCGCGTGGAATGCCCCTTCTTCACGGTGCGGGTGTATTCATGGGTGATTTCGCTGTGGATGGTCTTCTCGCCGGGTATTGCGCTCACGCGGCCGGCGCCCAGGGCGAGCGTGCTGGCGCGCAGGAAGAGCCGCGCGCCCTCCGCCCCCGCGACGTGGTAGGCGCTGGTGCGCGTCCACGCGGGGTTGGAGAAGACGGCCACACAGCCCTGCAGCCCCTCCGGAACTTCCGCATCGAGGACGACCGACCGTTCCCCCAGGTCCACGCCCGTCACCGTTGCCTCGAATGCGCCGGGACCGTCGTGGAGGAGTCTTCCGCCGGCTTCCAGGTGGCTGGCCCCGAGCGTTTCCACGAGCGTCAGTGCCCGGCCCTTGCCTTCGAGGTGGAGCATGTCGCCCCGGAAAACCACGTTTCCGCAGGCGGTTTCGAAGCTGCCGCCGCCCAGAGCCACTACATCGACAAACCCGTCGGCGCGAACGATCTCGACGGCGTGCTCCCCCAGGCGCTTCACGGAGTGCAGTCGCGGCGCCGCGGCGTCCGGGCTGCCGGGCTCGTAGACCGTGACAAACGTGCTCTCGAGGGGCGTTCCATCTTCGGATCGGCGCCGGGCAATCACGTAG
>Ga0123335_1005673_pt1 | contig 15068 bp, 12 predicted proteins | sample BiotimSIPDNA_2_FD_89707 | JGI IMG/M metagenome (GOLD analysis project Ga0123335, IMG submission 89707) | Anaerobic biogas reactor microbial communites from Washington, USA - Biogas_R2 time_0 SIP DNA | ecosystem: Engineered > Bioreactor > Anaerobic > Unclassified | place: Washington, USA... | reverse complement strand
AGATTTTTTCCTTCAATGGAGTGTGCCATAACGTGGTAAAGGGAACCAGGTAGCTCAAATCGGGCCATACGAGGCATTTTGTTCTCCTTTTCTTCTGTTGTTAAAACAGCAATTAAAACAGAAGAAAAAGAAATTGCAAAATTTATACCAAGAATATACCAAAGAATAAGGAAAAATGGGACGGACTATCTTTTTCCCTCTTTAAATAAAAGATTAAAAAAATAGTCCGTCCCTAAAAATGAAATGAAATGGATTATCGTAAATTTATTAACTCAGTTCGTTTCCTGTTTATTAGATATACTCCGGGAGCTTTCACTTTAGCCCGTTTGCCATTTTGATTACAGATTCTTCCAAGTAGATCTGAAGAAAAAGTATTTTTCTCAACCGTGCTGATTCCTTTTCTTTTTACTGCATTATTTATAGTAGCAGATTTTGTCCCAAGTCGGAAGCCGTCAATAATCGAAGCATAATATCCTACAGCAGTATCCATATCATCTGCAAATCCGATAGCATATATCTCATATCCGTAAATATCATTACTAGTATATCTCACATACTCCGCCCAACTATCCAAAGTCGTATCTGTTGAATAGAATTTGGCATATATATCCCCGGCCCATAAAGAATCATTTTGCTTTGCATCACTTGAATCATAATAAATCGTTACACCAAAAGGATCACTCAGTGCAACGCCATCAGGTGTCAAAGTACTCTGAACATTTATTATATATGACAAATAACTTGCCCTGGCCCATTCTTCTGGATCGTAAAATGAATTATCCACGCTTATATCGTAACACCGGATCGAAATTACAGAACTGTACGATCCTGTTGAATCGTAAAACTGATGGTGTGTTTCGGAAATTATCTCTCTTTTCCAGGTTTCGGGAATTTCAACCGAATACATTAAATCAACATCATTAACCAATTCTGAAACAGCAACTGAAGATAAAATTACTGTTATCATAAAAAAACAAGCAAATCTCATTTTGATTCCAGTCCTTTCAAACAATTCTTATCATAAATTATAAATATAAAATCAAAAATACTTACAAAAAAGGTGTTATCCCTGGTACAGTTTTTTTCAAAGGGTACCAAAGATAACAACTTTTTCTTATTTATTTGTCAGTTCCCATATTTAGCCTTGTTCTCACTGTTTATTTTTTCCTGAATCTGTTTCAGTTCAGCAGTTTTTTCTTGTAAACGAATTTGGATTTGTTCTCCTGTATTGGCTACCTGTAATGCAATTCGTGCAGAAACCTGCTCAAGTTGCTGTATTGCTGTCTGTAATTGCTGCTGTATTTTTGCCCGATTCTGTTCCATCATTTCACTCTTCTGTGCATCACTCATTCCTTTCATCTTTTTTTGAAACTCCTTAACCGCTTCCTGGGCTTTTACCAGTTCTCCGTCAGCTTGCTCAACAGCTTCATTAAGTTTCTGCTGAAGTTTTGCAGCAAGCTCTTCCGTACCGCCCTGCGTTCCCGGCTCTACAAGTTCCTGCGCCGATAAGCATATCGCACCTGCTAATAATACTGTAACCAGGCGTTTCATAAGGACCTCCTTTGAAAGGTTTGTAGTTGTTTTACATCCTCAGGAAACAACCAAAAGATATGCCAATACGTATAATACATTGTATATAAACAAGTTACAATTCAACTATCATTTTTTTCAAAATTCCGTTAGGGGTTATTTGACTACAACCTGAACCGATTAAATCGATTTAAGTCATTGATTTTGATAATTCTGTATTCATTATTCGTGTAATCTCCCACACACCCCAATTATCAGCTACATCATAGTGGATTAATCTTCAGAAATGATCTATTTTCAGAAACTGTTCCTTTAAATTATCCGAACAGTATAGAGCTACACAAATGAAAACTGAAAGAGAGTTCCTTTAAATGAAAAATGATGAAGCACTTAGGTATCATGAACAAGGACGTAAGGGAAAAATCGAAGTAATTGCCACAAAACCCTGCCGCACTCAGAATGATCTCTCACTTGCCTACACACCTGGCGTTGCACAACCATGCCGTGAAATTGAAAAAGATCCTGATGCAGCATTTCGCTACACAGCAAAAGGAAATCTCGTTGCAGTTATAAGTAACGGTACAGCTGTTCTTGGACTGGGTGATATCGGCCCGCTGGCCGGCAAACCTGTCATGGAAGGCAAGGGTGTACTTTTTAAACGATTTGCTGATATTGATGTTTTTGATCTTGAAATAGAATCAAAAAATCCACAGGAAATTGTTAATATTGTTAAAGCAATTGAACCCACTTTTGGTGGTATAAATCTCGAAGATATCAAGGCACCCGAGTGTTTCTTTATAGAGGAGGAACTGAAAAAACAGATGTCTATTCCGGTGTTTCATGATGATCAGCATGGAACAGCAATTATCTCCGGAGCAGCATTGCTGAATGCAGCACAAATCCAGGATAAAAAATTATCCGAAATGAAAGTCGTTTTCTCGGGAGCCGGGGCAGCAGCCATATCATGTGCCAATCACTATATCAGACTTGGCATAGAACCTTCAAACCTGCTAATGGTGGACAGTAAAGGGGTTGTATTTAAAGGCAGAACCGAAGGAATGAACAAATACAAAGAACCTTTCGCAATTGAAACGTCAAAGAGAACACTGGCCGATGCTTTTGAAGGTGCAGATCTTTTTGCCGGATTGAGTATGGGCGGTCTGGTTTCTCCCGACATGGTAAAATCCATGGCTGATCGTCCGATCATCCTTGCGATGGCAAATCCGGACCCGGAAATTGGCTATGATGAAGCCAAAGCGGTACGAAACGACCTTATTATGGCAACCGGACGTTCCGATTATCCAAATCAGGTGAATAATGTATTAGGGTTTCCTTTTATTTTCAGGGGAGCACTTGATGTCCGTGCTTCATGTATCAATGAAGAGATGAAAATTGCAGCAACACACGCATTGGCATCACTGGTTAAACAGGGCAACATACCTCAACAGGTACTGGATGGGTACCAAATCTCATCACTCTCTTTTGGACCGGATTACATTATCCCAAAGCCACTCGATCCAAGGGTTCTTGTTGAAGAAAGTATTGCTGTTGCAAAAGCTGCAATAGATACAGGAGTTGCCCGAATTCAAATTGATTTTAATGCCTACCGTGATCATCTTCAAAAACTTTCTGAAGAGCTGGGGAAATAAACGCATGCGAACCATTTCTTATGCAACTGTTGTTGGTGCTGTAAAAAAACTATGTATTCAGGCTGCGTGTAATCTTCCACCTGATGTAATACAGTCTCTTGAATATGCGGTTATAAAAGAACAGTCGCCTTCAGCAAAAATCATCCTCGACCAATGTATAAAAAATGCACAGATCGCCTCATCGGAACCGCTCCCTATTTGTCAGGATACCGGTTTCGCTGTTTTCTTTGTCTCGCTTGGATCAGAAATTTTTATTAAAGGTGGACAGATCACAGATGCAATCAATGAAGGAGTCTGTTGTGGTTATAAAGATGCCTATCTTAGAAAATCGATAGTTTCCGATCCCTTGTTTGAAAGAAAAAATACTCAGGATAATTCCCCGGCAATCACCCATATTAATATCGTTAGTGGTGACAAGCTTTCAATAACGCTTCTTCCCAAAGGTGGCGGTTCAGAAAATTTAAGTGCCCTTCGCATGTTTAAACCATCCGATGAAAAAAGCAGCATTATAGATTTTGTAGTTACAACAGTTGTAAATGGCGGCGGTAATCCCTGCCCGCCTGTTATTGTTGGAGTCGGAATCGGGGGCACTGCAGATAAAGCTTCATGCATTGCCAAAGAAGCCTTATTGAGACCAGCGGGAACTCCAAACCCTCATCCCGGATATGCAGAACTTGAAAATGAGATTCTTCAGAAAATTAATTCCTCAGGAGTAGGACCACAGGGACTTGGAGGCACAGTAAGCGCACTTGCTGTTCATATTGAGTATTTCCCGTGTCACATCGCATCATTACCAGTAGCAGTAAACCTTAACTGTCATGCTGCACGAAAAGCAACTATTGTACTGTAAAGGATTCACCATGCTTACAATGACTACTCCATTATCAGCCGAAGCAGTTTTGTCTTTGCGTGCTGGTACACAGATATTGTTAAACGGAACTGTATTTACAGCCCGAGATGCAGCGCATAAACGTCTTGTCAATGCAATTGAAAGTTCACAGAAGCTTCCGGTTGATCTTCGTGATCAGGTACTCTATTATACCGGTCCTACCCCCGCACCCCCGGGTAAAGTAATTGGAAGTGCCGGTCCGACTACCAGTTCCAGAATGGATTCCTTTACACCAAAACTGATTGAAACAACCGGTTTAAGAGGCATGATCGGCAAAGGTAATCGAAGCAAAGAAGTTGTTGAAGCCATTAAACAGTTCGGGGCTGTTTACTTTGCTGCTACTGGTGGAGCCGGTGCATTGCTTTCAAAATGTATCGTTACAGCAGAGGTAATTTGTTACGAAGACCTTGGACCTGAAGCCATCTATCGCCTGGAGTTTAAAGATTTTCCACTCACGGTAGCAATAGACTGCATGGGAAACAACCTTTACGAAAACACTCTTGTTTAATTGCTTCTAAATAATCTTTTTCCTTAAAAATCTCACAAACAACTATTTGGTCACCTGTTCCGATTCTTCATTTTGGTACATAAGCTCCGAATTTATCGGTGCTTCTTTTTGTATTCTTCAGAGTACCTGAATCTTCCGGAAAATGCTTTTGTTGCAAATCCTGCAGGTCTCAATCTTTCACCATAGAAATAATCGGTTATCACAACCCAAATACAGAACTCTTCCATTTTTGTATCTGCAGGTGGAAAGAGGCGGACTTGTGAAGATCCGATTTTTTTCTCGATAAAAAACTGTTTATTTTTATCCGCATTGGGTATTGATGAATTGTTTTTGTAAAACCATTCACTCATATACTTTTCTTCACCCCTTTGTCCGTTGCAGTTATATTCCATTCCGCTGTCACGAATCGAACCATCAATTGATACTGTCAGATAATAACTGCACCCTTCATGAATATCAATAATATTCATTTGGTTTTCGCTTAAAACAATAGTAGTATCCAAGCCTTTTTCTGACCCGGATCGCACTTTTCTTTGATCTATTATGTTAATCCGAACCTGATAAATTCCGGGATTTCTGTTAACCGTAATCATTCTGTTAAGGTATTTCAGTTTACGGTTATACCTCACACTGAATACCGATTCAACTTCATGCACTCCATTTACTTCGACAAAAAAACGCATGTTTACGGTTAATGCCTGAAGAACAAATGTCAACAGTCTCCATGCATTTTCGGTACTGTCCCCAAACATTGAATAAACAATGGAATTGATCGCAACAGGATCGAATTGGCCCGAATTATCACAGAGCATTTCAAGAATATCGATTACCTCCAGCGGGCTTATGCTGTCCAATGCTTTGGTTGTATTTTTATCAAGCCCGGGTGGCATAAGTGAAGACATGGAAGCGATACCCCCAAATTGTTTGCGTATAATGTTTTCCGGTATTACAATGTCAAAATGCACTGTATCCCCTGTTAATCCATGAGACCTCCGATAGGAGCCGGGGACCATTAATTCAACTAAATTCAGCGAATCTATAAGAGAATCTTTTTCCAGGATTGTTCCATAAACGATTCCGGTAGAGACACTCCATTTTGCATTTGATATATTGTCACCTGCAAAAAATGCATCAACTCCGACATTATCTCCCGGAGCACCTTCAGCCAGTCCGTTATTATCATATACAAAAACTATATTCCGAACAGTTTCATCAATGCGTGCATACTGGGTAGGCAGTTCGTATCCGCATCGTGTAAAAAGAATGAAGACAATTGCTGTATATGTTAAGTGTTTCATACATCTCTCCTGTTGCCGGTTTTCAGAATTCGAAACGCACACCAAATGATGGTAAAAACGGAGTAGATATCTCATATTTTTCTGAATAATCGAAATTGTACATGATTATTTCGGGACTGCGGTATACAAGCCATGTAATGTTCTGAAGATCCAGGTACACAGACATCATCCAGTTGTCAAAGACGAATCTTTTGTCTATTCTTATATCAAGACCCAGAAAGGGTCTGTTTCTTTCCGAGTTTTTATTTCCATATTTTGGCAGATAAATCCGTCTGGTCGCATTATATACACTTCCTTCGACTGGAGAATATGGATTACCGGAAATGCATCTGAAACGGGTTCCAGCCTGCCATTCCTTTGGAAACCGGTAACTGAACATCATCTGAAGATTATGTGTCTGATCTTTATCATAAAGAACCCATTTTTTTTTGTTTTGATAATATCTTTGACTTCTCGAAAGTGAATATGTAGCCCACCAGAACACTTTTTCACTCTGATCATGTCTTACCATGAGTTCCATTCCGTACATTCGCCCTTTTCCGTCATCATAAACATTCCCCCCACTCAGCATCATCATCGGGTCATTGATCATCTCAAAATCAGGAACATCCCATTGTTGATTGTGATAAAGGTGAATATCTGCATAAATAAGGTCATTTATTTTCCATTCATAACCACACGTGATTTGACGAGCCTTGGTAGCAGGTGCAGAAGGATTTCCGAAATTTTTGTGCGTTGAAAGTCCAATCGGCTGCGGACTCTGATTGTAAGTACCCACAGAACCCTTTACAGTATGCCCATTACGAACTTCATAACGAGCACCAAATCTCAACGATGGTTCACCCGAAATACCTTTGTTATTGTTAATTTTACGATAGTCCCAGAATTCCGGTATTATTGAACCCCTGTAACCTAGTTCCGGATAATAATCATATCTCAATCCGGATGTTAAAAGTAATCCTGGTAAAGGGGAGTATTGAGTTTCAACATAAGGTGCAATGGTACCCGGAACTATGGATATTTTATCATACATGAAAGTATTATAATTATCCGGAATAATCATATCCTGTTTGTATTTCTGGAAAAACAGCTCAACCCCTCCCGTAAAGCTTATATTGTCAAGTAAAGACCAGGCAGTTTCATTTCTGAGAGTAAACTGCCAGGTATTCATTTTCCACTTGGCAAATCCGAAAAATGATCCGTATCCGATTCCATGTACAACTGCAGCCCTTATTGAATTTTTCAGTTTTTCGGTAATCTCGTTATTCCATCCGCATACTACCATGTTAAATGCAATCATTTGCCTGATCTGATCTATCATTTCATCAACAGTACTGCTTCCTCCACTTATAGATGGAACAATCAGGTCCAGTTTATCCTTTGATCCCATAAGAGTAATAAAGATGTTTTGTGACCGATTGATCCCTATATCAGCTCTTACATTATAGTCGTAGTAATATGGAAGAATTGTGAATGGTAAATCTATTATATCCTTTCGAGTCATATAACCCAGTATATCACCGATATAGCTTCTGCGTGCCGAAGCCAGTATAGAACCATTTTCACCAACAGGCCCTTCAGCCAATAGCGTTATGTCAAGCGGATTTATATCGGCAAACCCCTGAACCCTTTTTTGATCTGCGCTTCTCCCTGTTATCTCGATTGCACCTGCAATAGAATTGCCATATTTGACACCAGCACCACCGGGATACAGATCGATACTGTGCAGGGCTTCAGAAGTTATAATCGATTTCAAGCCACCGAAATGATACAAAAGAGGTATCTGTATCCCATCAAGATAGAACCTTGAATCCCATGTCGGAGCCCCCCTGACCCGTACAGATCCTCCTCCAAACTCGGCTCTTCCTACTCCGGGAAGAGCCTGTACGACCTTGACAGCATCTCCGTTGAATCCTGGCATTTTTTTCATTTCTGCAGCTGATATGGTACGCCGAACGACTTCCCTGGTATCACTTTTTCCGTACACCACAATTTCTTCATCAGAATAATTAAGTTTTGTCAATCTATATATAACCTCGGCTGCTTTACCGGGAAAAATCGTATCAACTGTTTCGAAATTTTCATATCCGATCAAGGGAATTTTTATTTTCACGGGTCCGTTCGGAAGCGATTTAAAGGAAAATTTACCTGATGAATCGGTTCTGGTAACAATCGTGTTTTCAGCTTCAAGGTCCTGACATTCAAACATGCTTATTCGCTGTAAATAAATTTTTATCGGCAAAAGGAGTGATGCATCTGAATCGAGGTCCGGAAATGATATAAAAATTTCTGCATTTTTCACCGGCATTCTGGTCCCACGTTCTTTTATAACTCCCGAAAAATTCACGAATTCAGGAATCTTGTAATCAGAAAGATCATAGGCAAATGTAATAATGACTGAAACAGGTTTGCCTTCTGCAATCGCAGGTGAAAATACGAATTCACTGACAGCTACAACAACTGCTGCATCCACTTCAGGATGTAAACCTTTTATTAATCCGACACTGTCAACAGTACCGCGTTCATTAACAAGGATATCAACAATAACGGACCCGTTCAGATATTCCCAAAGTGAAAATGGAATTCTCGCACTTACAAATTTTCGAAGTACCGGATTTTTTTCAAGAAGAGATTGTTGTTCTAAAACTGTTTCGCTGGAAATCTTGAAATAGTTTTTTTCTTCTTTTTTTAAACGACTCGCAACAGAGGTTACCAGAATGAAAGAAAGCAAAGCAAAGCAAAGCCTGCCCATTTGCACCACCTGTCAAAATTCAGGTTTAGTTATTAAGCATTTCGAATCTGAACCGTATCATATACCAGACCGCAACAGGTTCTTCTGCAGTTCGGGCCGGTTCAAACTCTAATTTCAAGCAAGCTTCGTGCACTTTCTGGCGAGACCCATATCCCAGGTCATCCAGAACTACCACTTTCTTTACTTTTCCGTCGGTATCTATAAGGATTTTGGCTTTAATCACACCCTCAATTTTATTCTCGAGCATCTCTTCTGTATATTCTGGCTTAACCTGGAATTTAAGTTTGGGATAGGATGTCACAGTAGTAATTGACACCAGTTCACCCGCGAGCTCCTCATCCGTAACTGTAAAGGTATCGATTTCAGTGTCGAGTGTGTTGCCTTTTTTTCCGATAATTGCATCAGATGCATCACCTGAAGCGCCAATTCCTTTGGAGTAAATTCGCTTGAGCCCATAAACCCGTCTTACCGGTTTTTTTTCGGTTCTGGATTCTGTTTTCTCTACTATGTCATCGTTAGACTGTGAAGGTAAAGGGCGAGTAGTCAGGTCCTTTGGTTCTTTCACTTTTTGAGGTTCGGGTTCAGATTTTGAAACAGGAGGATCTTTTGGGGTAATCTGTGTCACGACCTTTTTTTTTTCCTCAAACATGAAACGGGTGGTCGTTTTTGAGGTTTTATTAATTGTCAATTCAGTCGACCCCTCATTGGAGCGCAAGTACAGACCTGCAAGAAGAAAGAATGTCAGAAAACTTATTAGAATCACCGGAAAAAAATCGATTCCGGATACTTTCTTTTTATTATAGCCGGCATAAGATTCAAGAAGTTTTTTACGTGTCAGTTCGTCCACTAGTTTTCCTCCCGAATCACCAGCACACAAAAGTCTGAGAAACCAGCTTTGGAACAGGAATACATCACTTTTTTAATATATGAAAACATAATGTCCCGGTCACACTGTATCAACAACTCTGTATTTCCTGCTGAATCCAGCTTTACATGCTCTCTTTTCATCCATTCGTATAGCGGTTCAATCAATAATGAATCACCTTCACCAATCTGCTCCAGAGAAACGATTCTGGTATCTTCAGCAAGAACTGCTTCTTGGGTAATATCAAGAGTATATACCTGACGAGGTGGTTTAGGTGATGTAGAAAGGGGCAGTTCCATATTTTCGGGCAAGCTGACCAGATTTCCCTCAACAGAAAAACTTTTAATAAGAAAAACCAGAAGAATAGTCATCACATCTATAAGCGAAGTCAGTTGGGGCCGAAATATACCCTGCTCTTTTATTTCATCCAGCTTTAAAAAACTCATTCAACATCTCCGGCTTCATCCGCAGCACTGGACAAACCGATTTTCTCGAATCCTGCTTCTCTGCTCAAATCCATTGTACGCACAACCGTTTTTATCGGGATATTATCCTTTGAAGCAATAATCAGTTCTTCATTGTAATTCAGATCCTGCTTATGAAAAAGCAGCCTTTTAGAAAGCTTATTAAATGGATAGATATTGTTCGCAACCGGTAATGAATCCAGGAGCTGATCACCGATAACTATCCCCAGATAGTCATCACCGACTCTTACAGTCAATTTGGGAACAGGCTTTGTCTTAGAGGAATTCATCGAAGGACCAACATTTGGCGGGAGAGAAAAATCAATAATTGATAGTTGAGTAAAAATAGCCATTGATACCAAAAACGGTATAAGTATTATAAACATATTCATAACCGGAGTAACATCCAGTTCTGGAATATCCGTTATCTCTGAAGGTGGATATTTATTTTTAAACAGTGAGAGCCGCATCAGTTTTTCTGCTTTTTAAGGTAATTAACAAATCTAACAACAGATTCATCAAGATCTTTAATCAGCCTGTTCTGTTTATTAAAAAGAAAAGTGTATAAAACCATACATGGAACCGCAACAATAAGACCAAAAGCGGTGGTAATCATTGCCTGACTAATACCATCTGCAAGCATCATTGCCTTCCTCGATGCTTCAACTGCAGCAAGTGATGAAAACGAAATCATTAACCCGGAAATAGTTCCCAGTAAACCAAGCAGGGTTGCAATATTTGCAAAAAGTGAAAGATAATTCAATCTTTGGATGTAACGTGGTATCTGCTTTATTGCTGTTTCCTCGACTCCCTCCTGAATCTCTTCAATACTCATTCCGGAATTAAACCTTTCGAGTGCAGTACGAATTAGTACTACAAGCGGAGATTTACCTTTATTCACATAAAGAAGTGCCTGATCTTTTTTCTTTTCATTCAAAGCTCCGGCAATAGCAGACACAATTACAGGTCCTTTTTTTCTACAAATTATGTAATAGAATATAAGCCTCTCAAAAGTAACAGCACATGCCAAAGCAAGAACTACTGTGATTACCCACATAAACGGGCCTCCAGCATTGAACCAAACAGCAACAGTGTTTATCATTTTTTCCTCCGGTAACTTTATTTCGGGGTAAATACAGATAAAAACAAATCTTTATCTGATTAAAAAACCATCCACTTGTTTCATCAAGGCTTTTTCAGAATTTCTGTAACGGGAAGCGTGAGAAAGTTTGTACCTCGAAACTACACTCTTGCTCTCTTCCACTTAATACCTTTTTCAGATGAATGCAGTTTTAAACGATAATAGTACAATATAAATTAAGTGACCTTTTCAGAGATAATGTTTTGTCTGAATGGTTGTGATTTTTTTGTCATAAAATATCTCTGAGGCGTTTAACTGCTCTCAAAACCAGGGGGGGGGAGAAGGGCTTGCGCATACAATCGAAGAGTCTTTTGGTTTTGATACCCGCAAACCTGCTTATGGAAATCACTTTTGAAATACATCCCAGATCGAAAGGAATTGTGAAATGAGGCATAATATTTGTGGGTATTTAAGACTTTTACCAAATTGGATTATTCTTTTTAGCTTCCGGATAACAGCTTTTATTGCATATTTTAAAAATATGTTCTATAATTCTATAAATCGTCACATCATCGATTTCAGAAAATGAAGCATATGGGTAAAATTGGATAAACAAATGCCCGAATATAACAGGGCTATTTACAAAAAAGTTGCCATACCAATTTTTCAGATAAACGCTAAAGGAGAATCCAATGATCGGGAAATCAAGATTTCCTCTTTTTATTTCGTTATTTGTTTTAAGCTTTTTCGATATTACTGCAGAAGAAACACATTTTCCCGTTCCTGAAATTCTTTCGAGCAATGTAGAATTCTGGAAAAAGATTTACGCTGAAGTTTCACTTACGGAAGGTCTTATACATGACAGGGATTATCCGGAAATAATTTATGCAAAGGTAAAAGGTAACAGCAGATCTCAATCTGCTGCCACAAAAAGAAAAGAAATCACAAATATCCTGAATGCAATTACCAACAAACCAGAATCAGAATATACAGAAAAAGAGATCGAAATATTTAATAAATTCAAGGATAAGCCTGAAGCTCTCAACGGGGCTGTTGACAGGATACGTTTTCAGCAGGGACAAATGGATCGTTTTAAAGAGGGCTTAAGAATATCGGGAATGTATCTTGATACAATCAGGGCTATTTTAAAAAAACATGGTGTTCCTTTGCAGCTTGCACATCTCCCCCATGTAGAATCATCATTTAATACTCAGGCCTACTCAAAAGTTGGAGCAGCCGGGATGTGGCAGTTCATGAGAGGAACCGGCCGTCTTTACGGTCTTAAAATAGATTACGTAATAGACGAAAGGCGGGATCCCATACTCGCAACCGATGCTGCTGCAAGATTTCTTGCATCAAACTACAGAGAACTGAAATCATGGCCGCTTGCCATTACAGCCTATAATCACGGTGTCTACGGGATGAAAAGAGCTGTAAAACAGACCGGATCCAGGGATCTTGCTGTTATCATTCAAAACTATAAAAGCCGCTCTTTCCGGTTCGCCTCAAGTAATTTCTATGGCTGCTTTATTGCCGCATGTGAAATTGCAGAGAACTACCAGGATTATTTCCCCAATTTAACCCTTTATCCTTCATTGAAATATAACGACCTGACATTAACCGACTACATATCACCGGATATTATTTGCAAATACCTGAATATCCCGAAACAAAAGCTTATTGCTCTTAATCCTGGAATTCGTCCAACGGTATTTGAAACTCATAAAATGCTTCCCAAAGGATTGGTACTTCATATCCCAACAGAAATATCATCTCAGGATGCACTCGTGGCTATTGGAAACATTCCGGATTCATTAAAAAGGAACGAACCACCACGACCTCAATACTATCATGTAAGAAAAGGCGATAACCTGTATCAGATAGCCACCAGATTAGGAGTATCTGTAAAAGACCTGGCTGTCGAAAACAATATAAATAAATTAAACAGAATATATGCTGGTCAGGTACTTAGAATTCCTGGGCAAGCTCCAACACAGGTCGCCTCAGCAGTTAAATCTGAAACTGTTTCAAAAACTGAACAAAAAAGTCAGGAAATAACTGCAAAAACAGCACTCGAAATACCTGATTCAACAACAGATGCAGTTGTGGAAATAGCGCAGGCAGAAGAGAAATCAGCTCTTCCTCCAGAAGAATCTGTGGTTATTGCAGAAGAAAAAAAGAAAAAAGAACCATTAGTTTCAGTTTCTTCACCTGTCAAAAGACCTGACAAAACACCAGAAACAGGAACAAAACCGGTAGCAGAAGAAGTAATTTCCGATACACTGAAGGAGATTGCTCTTGCAACAGCAATTGAAGAAAAACCGACAAAGAGAAAATCAATAAGATCTTCACACTTCGATGTCTCCATCTATAACCTGGATGTCACATTATCACCAGTTGGCACAAGCGCCGAACTGCGTGTAACTGTTGATGAAACAATAGGGCATTATGCAGACTGGCTTAAAATTCCTACCTGGAGGATCCGGAAACTGAATCAAATGGGTCGAAATTCCAATATACGGATTAACGACAAGCTGCTCATACCAATTGATCAGGAAGATGCTCTGGAGCAGTTCGTTGCTGCGCGGCTGGAGTACCACATGGCTCTTGAAGAGGATTTTTATACGCAGTATATAGTTACAGATCTTAAGGAGCATAATATTGAAAGAGGACAGACATTGTGGGACCTGTGCAACGGGAGTGACGGAACGTTTCCTTTATGGCTGCTGAAAAAACATAATTCGCAGCTGGATCTCAACAAACTGATTCCAGGAATGACTGTATGGATTCCGGTGATAGGTGAAAACACTTCAGGGATTCCCTATAAATCCTACAGTTCGGATGAAACCACCAATGTCAGAGGTGCTACTTACCTGAAACCATCAAAAATAAGTACACAGCAGATGAGGCGGGTGCCATAATTGATATTTTGTAAATTAGTATTACCATAAGTTAACTGCAAGTAACCACCCTGCTATGCCGCCGAACAGAGCATAAAATACAGCTACAAGGATATTCCATTTTATTATTTTTCCTTCCCTGCCAACCAGGCCAACAGTTGTCAGGACCGCCACGATATTATGAATACAAATCACATTCCCCGCAGCACCTCCAATCGATTGCAATGCAAGCACAGGAATTACAGGAAGTCCGGCATTCTGCGCAGTACTATACTGAAAAGTACCAAACATAATGTTTGATACAGTTGCACTTCCTGCAACAAACGCCCCAAGCACACCAACCAGCGGCGAAACCATATACCATATCGCACCTGTATATTGGGCTGCTGCCTTTGCAATTACAATTAACATTGAATCACGTCCCGAAGGTTCACCGGTATTAATCATTATATAAACCATACCAAGCGCGAATACAAGAGCCAGTGTTGCAGGTTGAATCATTCTAAGTACCTCACCCCAGGCCCTTGATGCCGATTTCCAGTGCAGATGATGAATCAAAGGAATAAACAGGGCAACTATCAGAAACGGAAATATTCCTGGATTGTAAAAGGGCATTATGCCACGTTCTATTGTTGTCCCAAAAATATCTGTCCATTGTATTATGACAGACCTTAATACAGACGTAAGCCCAAACAACTCTACTCTTCCTGAAACCAGCAAAATACCAATCAGTATGTAAGGCATCCATGCTCTCCAGGTACCGATCTTTTTTTCCTCACCCAGCTTGATATGCTCACCAGCCTTGATGATCCCTTCCCACTCTGAAGGCCAATCCTTATGATTCGCAAAATCCCATGCCTTTCGGGGGATAAGGTATTTCGATTTAATAAGCAGAATAAAAGCAAACAACCCAGTTAAGGAACCAAGCAGTGACGGTAATTCAGGACCAATGAAAACAGCAATCAGAAATTGAGGCAGTGTGAAAAAGAAACCAGCCAAAAGAAGAACAGGCCAGATTTTTAGTCCACCTTTAAATGATCCTTCACTTATCTTTGTCATGATACAAACAATAACAAGTGGAATAAATGAACCAACCAAAAGGTTTACAGTCGCTGCAAAGACTCCAACATTT
>Ga0123335_1005666_pt1 | contig 15083 bp, 6 predicted proteins | sample BiotimSIPDNA_2_FD_89707 | JGI IMG/M metagenome (GOLD analysis project Ga0123335, IMG submission 89707) | Anaerobic biogas reactor microbial communites from Washington, USA - Biogas_R2 time_0 SIP DNA | ecosystem: Engineered > Bioreactor > Anaerobic > Unclassified | place: Washington, USA... | reverse complement strand
TCGCTTCCGAGAACCGGTCTTCGACTTGAGCCTGGATCAGACGGCGGAGGGGTCTTGCACCGTAGATCGGATCAAACCCGCGCTCTGCCAGCCACTCTTTTGCTGCCTGGGAAACTTCCAGCGTCAATCCCATATCGTTAACACGCTTATACAACGATGTCAGCATGATATCAACGATGCGCAGGATCGCCTCGCGGTCAAGCATCTTGAAGAAAATGATTTCATCGACGCGATTGATGAACTCCGGATTGAATGCTTTTTTCAATTCGTCCATCACACGTTCTCTCGCTTCCTCATAAGAACGACCGCCATACATGTTTTCGGATTTCTCTTTGCCGCTGTCCTCATCTGTGCTGGTAAAGCCGATTCGCCTTCCTGAAGGAGATGTCAGCAGACGGGCTCCGATGTTTGAAGTCATAATGATTATGGTGTTCTTAAAATCAACTGTCCGGCCTTGACCGTCTGTCAGGCGACCGTCTTCGAGAATCTGCAGCAGGGTATTAAATACATCCGGGTGAGCTTTTTCTATTTCGTCAAACAAGACGACCGAGTAGGGTCTCCGTCTTACTTTTTCTGTCAGCTGTCCGCCTTCCTCATATCCGACATAGCCAGGTGGTGATCCAATCAGCTTGGATACGTCAAACTTTTCCATAAACTCAGACATATCGATACGAATCATCGCGTTCTCATCGCCGAACATCACTTCAGCCAGCGCGCGGGCTAACTCGGTCTTGCCAACACCGGTTGTGCCAAGAAAAATGAAAGAACCAGTCGGTCTTTTCGGATCTTTCAAACCCAGCCGACCGCGTCGGATCGCTTTAGCGACTGAGCGGACGGCATCATCTTGACCGATGACACGCCTTTGGATCTCATCCTCAATCCGACGTAATTTCTCGTGGTCACTCTCGGTCAGTTTTCTGACTGGAATACCGGTCCAGCTGGCAACGATATCGGCAACAGCATCTCCTGTCAGTTGACGACTGGGATGTTCAGGATGTGCCTCCGTCTGCAGTTGTTCGAGATCTGTTGCCAGTTTTTGCTCTTTTTGCAGCATCTCAGCTGCCTCCTCAAAACGCTCCTCCTCAGCGGCTTTCTTTTTTTCTTCGCGGATTTGCTGCAGTGATTTTTTCAATTCGCGAACATCATCGGTTTCCGCGCTTTGAGACAAACGGAGCCTGGAAGCAGCTTCGTCGATCAGGTCAATTGCCTTATCGGGCAGAAAACGATCCGTTATGTAGCGGGTCGACAGGTGGACGGCTGTTTCGACAGCATCGTCTGTGATCGTTACAGCGTGATGGGCTTCATATTTTGGTTTTAACCCTTTCAGTATCTGTATAGCCTCATCCGGGCTTGGTTCGCCAATCTGAACCGGTTGAAAGCGTCGTTCCAGAGCAGCATCTTTCTCGATGTGTTTGCGATACTCGTCAATGGTTGTCGCCCCGATAATTTGCAGATCGCCGCGCGTCATCAGGGGTTTTAGAATATTAGCTGCATCCATGGCCCCTTCAGCGCTGCCTGCACCAATAATCGTGTGAAGCTCATCAATGAACAGGATCACATCACCTGCTTTGACTGCTTCATCAAGTCCTTTTTTCAATCGCTCTTCAAATTCACCGCGATATTTTGAACCTGCCAGCATCGCAGCCAGATCAACTGAGACAATACGTTTTCCCTGCAGCGGTGACGGAACGTGATGACCTGCAATTTTTTGTGCCAGTCCTTCTGCTATCGCTGTTTTGCCGACACCGGGTTCTCCGATGAGGACAGGATTGTTTTTAGTCCTGCGGCATAGGATCTGCATCACACGTTCAATTTCATTCTCTCGTCCGATAATCGGATCAAACCGGTCTTCTGCTGCCATTGCGGTCAAGTCACGACCGAACTTATCCAACGAAGGCGTCTTTGTCTTACCCTGACTGGTCCCGTCACCAGAGCGACTACTTAAGTTCTGATTGATCTGTTCAATGTCCGGGTCCTGATTGGTTTGGGAAGTGCTGGAAGCATCCTGCTCAGCAGTCAGTCCTGAAAGCTGGCTGTAGAGATTCTTCGGATCGATTCCGGCAGCTCGAATAACTCGCAGCGCAACGCTGTCACCCTCACGGATGATACCCATCAGCAGATGTTCTGGTTCTATTACCTCCAGCTGCCGCCTCCTCGCCTCATAAGCAGCCAGTTCAACAACACGCCGGGTGCGCGGGGTAAACATGGACATGATTTTTTCGGCATCCAGAGATTCAGGAGCGTCGACTGTTTGAGGCTGCTTGGAATTCATCTGCGAAATAGCAAGTGTCACATGTTCTTGATTCAGCCCCTCTGCCCCAAGTAGCTGTGCGGCCAGGCTGTCGTCAACCGCAAGGATTCCGAACAGAACATGCTCCGTTCCAATATAATTCAGCGCGTAAGATCGTGCCGCCTGATAGGCGCTTCCAAGTACCGCTCCGCTTTTTTCTGAAAATCTCATCATCATTTCTTATCCCTCCGTCATCAATTCGTTGATCAGTCTGCTGTCTGGCTGTCTGACTTATTTTTTGTTTTTTTGTCCAACAGCGATCGAATGACTGCAGCTCGTTCCTGGTCTCTTTCATCCGGACTCATCAGCCGTCCTTTTGTTTTCTGAATACTCGCCGGTCCGATGGTTGCCTCAATTCTATTAATATCTGAGTGGTTCACGGAACAAATTAATTCCAGTGAAATACCTAATCTTAAATCCGATAGCAGCTGCTCTGCCTCCTGGGTCGACATAAGTCGGGCAGCTGTCAGAATTCCGTATGCCCGCATCACCCGATCTTCAATGATGGGACGCTGCTGCCGGTACAGTTCCTGTCTCGCCTGCCGCTCCTGTTCAATCAGTTGCTGCAGCATGCTTTGCAGATCGTTGATCAGATCAGCCTCCGATATGCCAAGTGTCAGCTGGTTGCTGATCTGAAATAAATTTCCCTGGCTTTTGCTGTGTTCGCCGTAGCGGCCGCGCACTGCAAAATTCAATTTCTGCAGTCCCTCGACGGTACTCTTGATACGGCCTCCCAACCCCAAACCCGGTAGATGAGCCATAACAGACGCCCGCATACCCGTTCCCGTATTCGTGGGACATGCTGTCAAGTAGCCATATCGCTCGCAATGCGACAAATCCAGTATCGTGTCAAGCCTGCCGGCCATCCGCAGTGCTGAGTCAAAAGCCTCGTGAAGATTTAAACCGGACTGCATGGATTGGATCCTGATGTGGTCCTCCTCGTTGATCATGATCGAAACTGACTCGTCAAGGCTGATTATCGCCCGGTGATTCAGTCCATTTTCCGCCAGATCATCGCTGATCAGCCGCTTCTCTGCCAGCGCAAGCCGATCTTCCTGACTCATCGTCTCCAGATCAACGATCACGTACTGGCGTTTGATCTCAGGTTCTTCCCGAAAGAATGCCTGAATAATCAGATCTGCAGCTTCTTTTGCCTGTTTGTTGTCCATCCGGTGCGGAAAAGGAAATCCGTTTAGGTTGCGGGCCAAACGAACGCGGCTGCTGATAATAACATCACTTTCAGGACCCTGGTCGATATACCACGTCATGCTGTTCTCCTTCTTCCATCAATGATTAAGCGTCTCTTCAATCGTGCGTATCTCATCACGCAGTTTTGCCGCGTTTTCATAATTTTCTTTTTGAACAGCGGCTTTCAGTGATTGCTTCAGTGCCTTTAACCGATTCATTGTCAGCTGCTTATTATCATCTGGCTGTTTGTCGGCATTCTTTGATTCATGAATATGATGCGTCGATCCCTGGACACGTCGGAATACAGCATCCAGCTGCCCGGCAAATGCATCATAACAACGACTACAGCCAAAAAGGCCGGTATGTCTGAAATCTTCAAATGTCTGGCCACACTGCGGGCAGATCGTCTGAAACGGATGTTTCTCACCAAACGCAGGAATACCACCTGTCGTATGAAAAACACTGCCGCTCACCGGCCCTCCCGGAAAGCCAGAGCCAAAAATATTTCCGAATGATCCAAAATAACCAGACGTCGGCTGGGCAATGCCTAACTCAGCGGCGCATGAATCGCATAGATGATAATCTATTGTCTTACCCTGACGAGTTTGCGACAAATGAATGTTTGCTTCATTCTGCTGGCAGCGTTGACATTTCATGTTTCTCCACTCCTTCTAATCAACAATGAGACTGGTCAGCATGTTCTTAAACAGAACCATGCGGATCTGATCGCGCTGACCGGATTCGATCAGATTTAAGACACGATCAGAAACAGCAGCCTGCAGGAGCATGGCTTCTCTTCTTTCGACAATGTCATAATCGACGAAATTTCGAATAAGCACATCCGCTTGATGTTGCGACAGACTTTTTCCCATCGCATTGAGCGTATGCATCAGATAGCGGGTCGGTGTTGCCATATTGACCCGGCGAATGCGAATCCATCCACCGCCGCCACGCCTGCTTTCAACCAGGTACCCCTGATTGTTGGTGAAGCGTGTTGATAAGACATAGGTTATCTGAGACGGAACGCAATTCACCTGATCTGCCAGCTCAGCACGGGTAATTTCAACACTGCCATTATTCTCATCGATCATCTCTTTGATGATCTGTTCAACAAGATCTGTTATGCGCGCCATGATATGACCCCCTGTCAACAGCACATTGACTTTGACTATCTTTGACTATATTTTATTATACTGAATCGTTTTGATTTGTCAAGCAAGGCAAGCAAGGCAGGTTGGCTCGCCGTCTATCTGACCAGACATTAGATATGCTATAATACGGTGTCATAACAGCACACCTTTCAGTCAATGTTAAGATATTCGGAGTTCGAATGCATAATCAATTTGAGACAAACCCTGATAACATGGCCGACGGTACTCATCCAGAACAGAGCCAGCCGGAAAAAGCCGTCAAAATGATGACCGGGTTGCAGCTGTTTTATGGACTGCTGCTGCTTATGCTGCTCATCGGCCTTACAATACTCGCTTTTTCCACTGTTGAATGGTTTAAGAATTCGGAAACAGAAACGCAAACAACCCGTTCCACACCAGCTCTGCAAACGAAGATCCCCCAACAGGCACTGGATCGTGGGGATCGTCTGGTTGTTGGCGTCAATGATTCCTTTCGCCAGCTCAATCCACTCTTTGCCTCCGGCGATGGAGAGTATGACGTCGTATCTCTCATTTTTGAATCGCTTTTCATTTCGAGTCCGGATGGGACGTTCAGTCCAGTTCTGGCCGAATCGTGGCATTTCAACCCTTCTGATCAAATGCTGACAGTAACACTGAGATCAGATCATACGTTTCGGGATGGACGTGTTGTATCTGCACAGGATGTCCTTTATACCTACCAGTGCCTGCTGTCGCCTTTCTATGATGGTCCGCTTAAAGGACGTTTAACCGATTTATTATCGATTGAGGCCGGCGGTGACAACAGGACTGTCACATTTCGTTTCAGCAAACAGATGACCCGCCCGGCGTGGTCCTATCTGACGATCGGCATTATGAAGTCAGACTATTATCCTTTTTCTCCAGATCAGGTTTTTGAACTGAGAAACACCCCCCTGATACCTGAAGGCAGTGGTTCCTTCCAGCTTGTTGACTGGACGAGTAACCATGCAAATCTGTCGTTAAGGAACGGATATGCAGGTATCATCAAAAACATCGAAATTCGACAGGTCGCTTCAGAGGCAAAGTATCGGCTTATTCAAGAAGGACAGCTCGATATTGTACGAAATGTCTGGGATGATCGTATGAAACAGAGGGCACAGTCGATATCCGGATACACCCTGCACACAATTGAAACCAGCCCTGAAAGTTATCTGCTGATTAACCCGAATCCCCAAGCACAGAACATGATACAAACAGCTGACCAGCGTCTGGAGCTGCTCCTATTGCTCAGCGGACAAACACCTGATGGTCATCAGCTGAGTTCGCTGACAGCTTTAAGCAATTCACCGTTGCCTCTGTATTATTTCAAAGGGCTGGACAGCAACGTTCTGCAGGAGAATCGCAGACAAGTTGAGGATATCATGAATAAGATGAATCTGGCTGGGCTTACCGTTCAGCCAATTCCAGTAGATTGGCCAGAGCTGGCTGAACGGGCCACAAGAAATCAGTACGAACTGCTCCTTCTTCCGGCAACTACGAACAGCAGGCTGCCGGAACAGGCAATCCTTCTCAGTGAACCGATCAGTCCCGATGCATCGGCCATGGTCATGCAACACAAATCTGAAGTCTTTATAACGTGTGATCGCCTGATTCAATTAACCATCAATCCCCACCGCTTCCCATTTGCCGCGTCAGTTGGAACGTGGGCTTGTCGGGTCGAAAATATTGGTCTGATCGATCCACCGGACAATGATTGAAAGAAGGTGTTTTAATGAATGATTCAATGGCTCTGAATTTGCATGGAAAGAACTGGCTTCTACTGGATGGTGCGACCGGCACACAGCTTCATCAATATGGGCTTCCTGCCGGCATCAGTCCTGAACGCTGGGTTCTGGATCATCCTGATATTCTCATTCAGATTCAGCTTGCTTACCTTGAAGCAGGATCAAATATCCTGTTGGCCTTCACGTTCGGGGCAAACCGAATCAAGTTGTCTCGCTCACTTTCATCCGGCGAATCCGCGACCGGGGTGAACAAGATGCTGGCCTCAATATCCGTGAGGGTAAAAGAAGCGTGGCTGAGCGAGCATCCTGATGATGTCATCCTTGTCGCCGGAGAACTGGCACCGACCGGCCAATTCCTCGAACCTGCCGGCACGCTGTCTTTTGATGACCTGGTTGAGATTTATCAGGAACAGGTTCGTGGCCAGTTGGAGGCGGGTGTTGATCTCTTTGTTGCTGAAACGATGATGGATCTGGCACAGACGCGGGCAGCTGTTATCGCTGTCCAGTCAGAATGCAGCCTCCCCATCATCACTTCGCTGACGCTCGAACAAAACGGCCGGACACTGGGCGGCCAGAGGCCTGAAGAATGTCTGCTGACGCTATCGTCAATGGGTGTTTCTGCATTTGGCCTTAATTGTTCAGCAGGTCCGGAACAGCTTAGTGACTGGATCATCCCGCTGGCAGCCTGGTCTCCCGTTCCGCTCTTGATCAAACCAAATGCAGGATTACCCCGGCTGATTGACGGCAGGACCGTTTTCCCCATGAATCCGGCTGATTTTGCTGAAGCCATGAAGCCGGCCATCTCGGCGGGACTGTCTCTGTTCGGCGGCTGCTGCGGAACAGAGCCCGGGCATATCGCGCATCTGCGAGATGTGCTGGATCAGTGCTGGGGTGAACAGATTGAGAAAACTTTGCCACATCAAAACCGCGATCAATGGATTGCCTCGTCTCGTCAGAGTCTAATCATTGACAAAACAAACACCTACAGCGTCATTCCGGCTGACCCGGACAGCCTGCTGGATAGGTGTCTGGATGAAATGGATACATCAGCTGACGCATTGATTATTGACTTTGATGAAGCACACTGCGATAAGACGGGCCTTTATTCCGGTCTGTTGGAGGAAATCCAGCTGATGGTTCCTCTGCCATTGATCTTCCGGTGTCATGATGAAAGCCTGCTGGCTGAGATACTCAAACATTATCATGGCCGTGCAGGGGTGGAAACCAGTCTCAATAACATTCCATATGGAGCCCTCAGAGTGAGCTGCTGATCCCCTGAATCATGTAATATCCTGATTCGGTGAAGCATGTGTAAACGTATCACACACTGAAAATGCCCGGCTTACTGGAAGAGCCGGGCTTTGCTGGTTTACTAAATGGTTGCTTCAGGATTCGAGCAGTTCGTGATTCTGTTCGACTGCCGGTACCGCGCTGATGTTGCGATAACGGGCCATGCCGGTGCCGGCCGGAATCAGCTTGCCGATGATGACGTTCTCTTTCAGGCCGATCAGCGGATCGATCTTGCCTTTGACAGCAGCATCAGTCAGAACACGGGTTGTCTCCTGGAATGACGCAGCTGACAGGAATGAATCCGTCGCCAGCGATGCCTTTGTGATACCCAGGAGAACGCGCTTGCCGCTGGCAGGCGTTGACCCGTTCTTATCAGCCTGTTCATTCTCTTTGGCAAAATCGAACATGTCGACCAGGCCGCCGGTCAGCAGATCCGTATCTCCCGGATCATCCACACGCATTTTGCGTATCATTTGTCGAGTGATAATCTCAATATGCTTGTCATTGATTTCAACACCGTTGTTCTTATATACCTTTAGAACCTCGCTGATGATGTACTGTTGAACGCCACGTACACCTTTAATCCGCAATATGTCGTGCGGATTGACGGAACCGTCTGTCAGCAGATCGCCAGCTTCGATGGTATCGCCGGTGCTGACAATAAGGGGAGCACTCAACGGGATGTTATAGGTAATCGCTTCTCCGTCAGCCGCTGTAATCGACACATCGCGTTTCCGCTTTCCGGATTCCTCAACATGTACGACGCCTGCGAGTTCAGAAATAAACGCCTGTCCCTTAGGTTTGCGTGCTTCGAAGAGTTCTTCAACACGGGGAAGACCCTGTGTGATGTCATCGCCCGAAGCAATCCCGCCCGTATGGAACGTACGCATGGTCAGCTGTGTTCCCGGCTCACCGATCGACTGTGCTGCCATAATACCAACAGCTTCACCAATGACAGTCTGCTCGCCGGATGCCAGGTTGACACCATAGCATTTGGCACAGACACCATGTGCCGCATGGCAGGTCAGGACAGAGCGGATCGGCACATGCTTCAAATCAGATTCAACGATCGCCTGAGCAATGTTTGCCGTGATCAGTTGACTTCGTGCAGCAAGGAGGACACCTGTTTTCGGGTGTTCGATATCCTGAGCCGCGAACCGGCCTACGATACGGTCTTCCAGAGATTTAACAACACGACGTGCTTTCCCTGAACCACCAACAGTCACTTCAGCGACAGTCACGTATTCTTCAGTACCACAATCTTCTTCGCGAATAATAACATCCTGTGCGACATCGACAAGACGACGGGTCAGATAACCAGAGTCCGCCGTTTTCAAGGCTGTGTCAGACAACGCTTTACGTGCGCCATGGCTCGAAATGAAGAATTCAAGAACATTCATCCCTTCACGAAGATTGGATTTGATCGGGATTTCAATTGTTTTACCCGATGTGTCACTCATATTGCCGCGCATGCCGGCCAGCTGCTTAATCTGGTTAATGTTACCACGGGCACCAGACTGAGACATCATGTAAACGGGGTTATATTGCCCAAGGTTATTCTTCAATGCGTCTGTGATGCTGTCTGTCGTTCTGCGCCAGATGTCAACAACGGCCTGGTAGCGACCTTCTTCGTTCTGCAGACCCCTCTGGAACTGGCGGTTGACGTAATCAACTTTTGTTTCAGCTTCTTCGATAAACTGCTTCTTGACGTCCGGTATAATCATATCGAAAATACCAATCGAGATGCCGCCAACCGTCGAATAATGGAATCCCAGTGTTTTGATACGATCAAGAATTCGAGCAGTCTCCGTCAATCCGAGCTTGTGAACGCAGCGTTCAATGATTTGAGCCAGCTCTTTTTTGCCGACCAGAAAATCACATTCCAGTGTAAAGGCATTCTCCGGTACACTTCGGTCAACAAAGCCGAGTGTCTGCGGAATGGTTTCATTGAAGATGAACCGTCCGAGTGTGCTCTCAACGATTGCATGCTTTTTCCGGCCGTTAATGAGTCGTTCCAGACGAACCTTGATCGTCGTGTGCAAACCCAGTTCATGCGCATCATAGGCCATAATCGCTTCTTCGACTGAGCCGAATACTTTACCTTCACCGGGTTCGTCATTCTTTTCAATCGTCAGATAGTAAATACCCAGAACCATGTCCTGCGTCGGGACTGTAACCGGTTTACCGTCCTGCGGCTTGAGCAGATTGTTCGATGACAGCATCAGGAATCGGGCTTCTGCCTGTGCTTCAGCAGACAGCGGAACATGAACCGCCATCTGGTCACCGTCAAAATCAGCGTTATAAGCGGTGCAGACCAGCGGATGCAGTTTGATCGCGCGGCCTTCAACCAGAACCGGTTCGAAGGCTTGTATACCCAGCCGATGGAGCGTTGGTGCACGGTTAAGCAGCACGGGGTGATCCATGATCACCTCTTCCAACGTATCCCAGACCAGATCATTTGCCCGATCAACCAGCCGGCGCGCTGTTTTGATGTTGTGCGCGTGGCCTGCCGCAACGATTTTCTTCATGACAAAGGGCTTGAACAACTCGAGCGCCATTTCTTTTGGCAGCCCGCACTGGTGTAGTTTCAGCTCGGGGCCAACAACAATAACCGAACGACCGGAATAGTCGACACGCTTGCCCAGAAGATTTTGTCTGAACCGCCCCTGTTTACCTTTGAGCATATCCGACAAGGATTTCAATGCCCGGTTTCCAGCTCCGGTCACAGGACGTCCACGACGACCGTTGTCGATCAGTGCATCGACTGCTTCCTGAAGCATCCGTTTTTCATTGCGGACGATTATTTCAGGCGCACCAAGCTGAAGCAGTTTGTTGAGTCTGTTGTTTCTGTTGATCACACGCCGATACAAATCATTCAGATCTGATGTGGCAAAGCGACCGCCATCAAGCTGGACCATCGGCCGAAGCTCCGGCGGCAGAACAGGCAGGACATCCAAAACCATCCACTCGGGACGATTTCCGGATTTCTTAAACGCTTCGACAACTTCGAGGCGTTTGATTATGCGTACTTTCTTCTGGCCGCTGGCCGTCCGGAAATCTTCCCGCAGCTGCGCTGCCATTTCTTCGGTATTAATATTGGTCAGGATTTCCTTAATCGCTTCAGCGCCCATTTTCGCTTTGAAGCTGTTTCGGCCATAGAGCTCAATCGCATCCCGGTATTCTTTTTCCGAGATAACCTGATTGGGAGTGAAGCTGCTCATACCGGGATCAATCACGATATAGGCTGCAAAATAGAGTACTTTCTCCAGGTTTCGCGGCGACATATCAAGAATTAACCCCATCCGGCTGGGTATTCCCCTGAAATACCAGATATGTGAGACAGGAGCAGCCAGCTTGATGTGACCAAGCCGCTCACGGCGCACTTTTGATTTAGTAACCTCGACTCCACACCGGTCACAGACGATTCCCTTGTAGCGAATTTTTTTATACTTTCCGCAGTGGCATTCCCAGTCCTTGGTCGGACCAAAAATTTTCTCGCAAAACAGGCCGTCCCGTTCCGGTTTCAGGGTTCGATAATTGATTGTCTCAGGCTTCTTGACCTCGCCTCTTGACCATTCCAATATTTTTTCAGGTGAAGCCAAGCCTATTCCAATTGCTTCAAAATGATTCATTTCAAACATGACGCACAGTCTCCTTTTCGCACATCAATCGATTGTTTTGCCATTCGTTCTGATGTTTCGGAATCAACCGGAAATCTTATTGACTTCAATCGACCGTATCATCCAGATCAGACGAACCACTCGCGTCATCGACTGCATCATCTTCTAACTCACCGCTGTCCAGGTCTTCCGCGATGTTCCCATCTTCATCCAGCGTTCCTTCGGTAAACCCGGCGGCGGCAAAACTCTCATCAACAATGTTCACACCGATCAATTCATCCAGCTTGCTGCGATCAATCTCAGGAAGTTCATTTTCTTCCTCTACTGTTTCTTTGATGTCGATCATTTCATTTTTCTCAGTAAAAATCCGAACATCCAATGCGAGGCTCTGCAATTCTTTCACCAGAACTTTAAATGATTCCGGTATTCCTGCCTCAGGAACACTCTCCCCTTTGACAATCGCTTCGTACGTCTTTGTCCGTCCGGAAATATCATCAGATTTGACCGTTAAGATCTCCTGGAGCGTGTGACTGGCCCCATAAGCCTCAAGGGCCCAGACTTCCATCTCACCGAAACGCTGACCACCAAATTGTGCTTTACCACCGAGCGGCTGCTGCGTTACCAGAGAATAGGGACCGATCGAGCGTGCGTGAATTTTGTCATCGACAAGATGCAGCAACTTCATGTAGTACATCGTTCCTATCGTTATTTTGCTTTCAAATGGTTCACCGGTCCGGCCATCGTAAAGAACAGTCTTGCCGTCCGGATCAATACCGGCATCCGCAAAGGCCTGAATAACATCTGCTTCGGTCGCGCCGTCAAAAACCGGCGTGGCAATTTTATACCCCAGCGCCTTGGCTGCCTGACCGAGATGGACTTCCAGAAGCTGGCCGATGTTCATTCGCGATGGAACTCCCAGCGGATTCAACACGATATCCAGCGGTGTGCCATCAGGTAGGAACGGCATGTCCTCTTCAGGCAGGATTCTGGAGATAACACCCTTGTTCCCATGTCTTCCAGCCATTTTATCGCCGACTGATATTTTCCTTTTTTGCGCGATGTAAACGCGAACCAGCATATTGACGCCATGTTTCAGGTCATCATCATTTTCGCGGGTAAATACTTTTACGTCAACGACTATACCGCTTTCACCGTGGGGAATACGGACGGACGTATCGCGGACTTCGCGGACTTTTTCACCGAAAATCGCTCGATACAGGCGTTCCTCAGCAGTCAGTTCTGTTTCACCTTTCGGTGTAACCTTTCCGACTATGATATCACCGGCATAGACTTCAGCACCGATTCGGATAATCCCGTGTTCATCGAGATCGCGCAACGCGTCATCACCGACATTGGGAATCTCACGTGTAATTTCTTCAGGACCCAGCTTGGTGTCGCGGGCTTCACATTCGTATTCTTCGATATGAATCGACGTGTAGACATCTTCGCGAACCAGCCGCTCATTGATCAGGACTGCGTCTTCGTAGTTATATCCTTCCCACGTCATAAACCCGATCAGAACATTTCGGCCAAGCGCAAGCTCACCGTTGTCTGTTGAAGGGCCATCTGCGATGATGTCGCCGCGCTTGACCGGCTCACCGCGTTTGACAAGCGGTCTCTGGTTTATGCAGGTTCCCTGATTGGACCTCTGATACTTGGTCAGACGATAGGTGTCGGATGTCATTTCATCGACTTTAACAACGATTTTATCGGCGCTGACAAAATCAACAATACCGTCGTGTCGGGCAACCTGACAGACACCGGAATCTTTTGCAGCCCGGTATTCCATACCTGTTCCGATGATCGGCGCCTCCGTTTTAATCAGCGGCACGGCCTGACGCTGCATGTTGGATCCCATGAGGGCACGGTTAGCATCGTCATTGCCAAGAAACGGAATCATGGCCGTTGCAACAGAGACCAGCTGCTTAGGCGATACGTCCATCAGATCAACCTGTGCAGGCTCAACCTCAAGAAATTTATCGAGATAGCGGCAAATGATTTTCTTGTCTAGAAAATGACCTTGCTCATCCAGGGGTTCATTAGCCTGCGCAATGTAATAATAATCTTCCTCATCGGCTGTCATATAGCGGACTTCATCCGTTACAAGGGCTTTTTCTTTGTCGTAAACAAGATACGGTGTTTCTATAAATCCATAACGATTGACCCGGGCATACGTTGCGAGTGAGTTAATCAGACCGATATTCGGTCCTTCCGGCGTCTCAATCGGGCACATCCGGCCATAGTGGGACGAATGAACGTCACGGACTTCAAAGTTAGCCCGTTCACGGGATAAGCCGCCCGGCCCCAGGGCTGACAATCGACGTTTATGTGTCAGCTCCGCCAGGGGATTCGGCTGATCCATGAATTGTGACAGCTGGCTGGATCCGAAGAACTCTTTTATGGCTGCGCTGACTGGGCGCGTGTTCACGATCATCTGAGGTGTTGCTGTCGCAATGTCACTGAGTGTACCCATACGTTCACGAACAACACGTTCCATTCTGGAAAAACCGACCCGTACCTGATTTTGCAGCAGTTCGCCGACCGAGCGAATGCGTCGGTTGCCAAGATGATCGATGTCATCTTTGTCGCCAATGCCATATTCCAGGCCTATCAGATAGCTGACCGATGCAATGATGTCGTCTATTGTCAGATGTTTGGGCATCAGGTCATTAATATGTGCCGAGATCTGCTTTTTTAATTCGACGATCGGATTCTCACTGGCCTTTGCCTCAAGAATCAGACCTTTCAGAACACCCGTTCTGGCTTTTTCTGTCAGACCGGCTGCCACGGGATCAAAATCACCAAGCTCTTCTTCAGTAAAAAAGCGACGAATATACAGGGCCGCATCAACACGGTTGTTTCCGACAATTTTCAGTCTGTTCTCCATCTGATGAATGGTATTACCAATAAGCTGCATCGGGTACACAAGCACATCATTGATGCCGGCTTCCTGAATCTGGAAGGCCAGGTCTTTTGTGATGATCTCATTTTCCGCAACAAGCAGTTCGCCATTATCGTCCACGACATTAGCAGCGGCCCGATGTCCGGCCAAGCGCGTCGCCAGTGACAACTTCTTATTGATTTTATAGATTCCGACCCTTGCCAGGTCATAACGTTTCGGATCGAAGAACATGTTGTTGAGCAGAGTCTCCGCACCTTCAACAGAAACAGGTTCTCCTGGACGCAGTTTCTTGTATAGCTCTTGAAGGCCTTCTTCGCGGTTCTGACAGCCGTCCTTGAGCATTGTCTGCATCAGGCTGTTTTCTTCACCGAATGCGTCTACGATCTGCTGATTGGTACCAAAACCAAGCGAGCGAAGCAGAATGGTCAAATGAAATTTTCTGGTCCGGTCAACACGAACCCAGATCAGATCATTGCTGTCTGTCTCGTATTCAAGCCAGGCACCACGATTTGGTATAATCTGTGATGAATAAAGTTCTTTATCTGTTTTGTCCAATGATAGATCAAAATAAGCACCCGGCGAGCGGACGAGCTGGCTGATGATAACCCGTTCAGCACCATTGATGATAAACGTACCGTTATCACTCATAATCGGGAACTCACCGATATAGATGTATTGATCTTTAATAATGTCGTCTTTCCGATTATGGAGACGTACTTTGACGCGGAGCGGTGCTGCAAAATTGGCATCCCGCTCTTTACATTCTTCAATCGAATACGTTGGATTCGTAACATCGAATTCCTTGTCAATGAATGAAAGTTCTATATCACCTGAATAATCTGTTATCGGCGAAACATCGCGCAATACTTCCATCAGACCTTCATCCAGAAACCATTGATA
>Ga0123335_1005665_pt1 | contig 15086 bp, 24 predicted proteins | sample BiotimSIPDNA_2_FD_89707 | JGI IMG/M metagenome (GOLD analysis project Ga0123335, IMG submission 89707) | Anaerobic biogas reactor microbial communites from Washington, USA - Biogas_R2 time_0 SIP DNA | ecosystem: Engineered > Bioreactor > Anaerobic > Unclassified | place: Washington, USA... | reverse complement strand
TTGTTCATAGTATCATCACTCAAATTATCAAAAGCATCTATCAATTTACAAATATCTTCTTCTTCCCCATTTAACATCGAAGCCACTAATTTCTTTTCTTCATAAATATTTATATTAGGCACATAGAAAAATGCTGAGAAACTCCATTTAGGATATTGTAAAAGACTACTCAATAAGTATTCTCTCTCACCTGGAGTTATATCTCCATTTGCTAACACTTCCATTGATTCTCTAGCAGAATGCCATATTTTGTTTACTAATTCTTCTCTTTCATAACTTTGGAAATTACCTGAGAGAAATTTTCTACTAGTAGATTGTGCTTCAAGTCGTTCTTTATTAGAAATTTCAAAAGTACTCATAATATCACCCATCAATATAATATAAAAAAGGGTGAGAATAATTCACCCTTAATCTTCTACAATTAAATATACTCTTGCTTTAAAACTGCCTGAATTTGAAATATGAGTACTAAATACCGCAAAATCAAATCTATTCCTTCCTTTTATAGCACTTCCCGTATCAGTAGCTATTACTTCACCAAATCCTTCAATATAGAATTTAGTGCCAAGGGGCCAATATGCTGGATCAACTGCAATTGTTTTCCCTGGGATTATTGGTTGTCCTGAACAAGTAATACCTTTATTATTTCCGCACTCCTCTTTATTAGGAGCATAATATGTACCAAGCCACTCACCTACATCAACTAGTTTACCCTTATAGCTATCATAACTTCCACGTGAAACTGGTTCTGGTAATTTATAGTTTATGGGTCTTACTCCAGCTGAAGATATTTTCTTTATGCGGTTTTCAAACTGTCCATTAATATAGACCAATTCTTCAACATAATCGGTTAATTCCTTTATTTTCTGGTCTTTTGCCGGAATTATCTTTCCTTGTTCTTCAATAATCTTCTCAAATTCTTGCACATGTTTTTCTCTTTCGAGAACTGAATTATACTTTGTTTCATATTCTTGGTAGTATGCAATTTGTGTTTGCTGGTTTTTAATTTCATCATTCAAGGCCTTAACTTCTTTGTTATTTCCTATATTTACAACGCAGTATGTTGCAATAATTGCAACTACTATAGCCACCACAGTTATTTTCAGGTGTTGCCCTCTTGACATCCTGGGTCTTGGGTATATATAATAACTCATTATTTTAAAATCCTCCTTTATTTTTAGATGAAAATTAAATTGAGCATATCGCACCACTCCTTAAGAATTAGTTATAATAATATTATATCATATTCAAATGCATCTGTAAACCCCAATTTTACAAAAGTTTACAAAAAAATAAAAGGTACTATTTTTTAATAGTACCTTTTTGAAACTTCTAATTAATTCTGATCATTCTTCAAAGCATCTAACCAATCAATAATTTTACTGAAAACTTCATCAAAACTTTGTTCAAAAGGATAACCTTTTGCTAAAAAGTTATTAATTTGTTCATATTCTTCATCAGTCTTACCATCCCATGCCTCTCCAAGGTTGAACATTGCTTCTTTAAAGTTTTCTACCAATTTAATATATTCTGCTTTATCTATTGTCACATCTGATTTTTTAACTAATCCTTTTTGATGTTCTGCACCAAGGTTTGTCATCCCTTTATACATAGCATTAGTCAAATACTCCATGATTTTCTCAGGGGTCTTTTGTTTAAGGTTCTTTAATTTGAATTCAAGTTTCCTGAGATATCCGCCAGATTTATCACTGAATGTATCATAGAATGGGTCACCTTCATACTTTCCATTTAATGCAGTAATATTATCTATTACAAAATCAACTGCTTCATCAAACGGCATCCCATATATAAGATTTGCATGATCCATTAACAAAATATTTAATGGACTTACCATTCCTTTTTGGTTTTTATATTTTGGATCAGGGTAATCTCTGCAAACCGCTGAATCAGATAACTGCATATTATCCCTCTTTTCTTGTTGCATTTCTTGCCAAGCTGAGGGTTCAGCCATCTTTGTTAAACGTTCTCTTAACTTTGACATGAAAAATCCTCCTTCAAAGGTTTACTTATCTAATCTTAAAATAACCTTGAAGGAGGATTTTATATTATAACTTATAATATTTTTCAAAAACACTATTAGCAATTTTAACCGCATAAGGTACTTCACTTAAATCTTTTACTTTTGGATGTTCTTCTAAGTACTTCTCAATAAAGGTTTTACTTTTATATTCTTGTTCTCTTATCCCTGCTTTAATCCAATGTATATAAAGACTAAAGTCATTACCGGTTGCTTTTAACCAAAAACCTTTCCAAGAAGGGTCTTTTCTTAAAATAGGTTGTTCCATTGGAGTTCTTCCAGGAGACTTAATGTGTTCTTTATATTCCTTGTCAAGGGTACAGAATAATTCAATATACTCTACCATTTCTTCTGAGACACCACAATTAATCACTAAATTACGATCTGATTGTATATGTTCTTCTGTTTGAATAACTTCACCACGAACATGTTTTTGGTATTGAATACCATATTGAATAGCTAATTCCCATTCAAACATATTCTTCTCGAGTGGTATAGATGGATTGTACTTTTTAGTTTCTAAATAACTTTTAATACTACTCATGTTTTCCCCCAATAATGTTATCATTTGATTTCCTCCATATGTAAATTATAATAATATTCTATACACTGGAGGTTGAAATTATACTTACTTTTGTGATTATTCTACAATCTTCAAAGAAGTAGCTTCTGCAATACTTAAAGCGTAATTCTTTCTGTCTTTTAATAGTCCTTGTAAACGTACTAAATATACTTTATGATCTTCCATTTCATGTAATTTCTTTAATAAATCACGCTTTTGCTGAGCCTTTAATGAACCTTCTAAACACTGAGCATAGTTTGTAGTAATTGTTGTATTTATTGAATCAATTTCGGCTTGTACTTCTTCTATACGAACAGCTAATTTTTCTTTTATTGCTTTACCTTTCATTAGTATGGGCCTGTCTAAATCTATTATATTATCAAAAAACCACATTTATTCTTCCTCCTATTTTTCAATTAAGACTATTGGTACATCAATAGCTTCAAATTTATTGTCATTTATAATTGCAATCTTAATAAAATCTTCTTCATTAGCCATGCCAATAATAATAGCTTCAACACCTTCATATCTTACAATATCTCCAAAGTTAAATTTAGTCTTAACTTTATCAACTAAGACTGAAATATTTTGAACTTGTGCTTGGGCTACTATATTTTCTATTTGGATATTAATTTTATCTTTAAATTTAGGTTTTATTGCATTATCCTTATAAAAATTTAATGCTTCTATAATATTTAAAATTTCTTCTCTATTTTGTTGAATGAAAATCTTTTCTCCCATAGTATCTCCTATCTGAGTTTTATCACTTTTGAGTTAATCTTTTTAAAACTCCTATCAAACTTAATAAAATCTGTATCTAAGATAAAATCTTCATTATAAATTTCAACTTTATCTAGAATAGTATTTGTGCTCATTATTGAACTGTGGAGTTCTAACAAAACAATTTGCTTATCAACATTAAATTGATAATTTCGGAGGTTATCAAGTTTAACATGTATATAATCCTCTGGAATACTTTCTATGTATTGAACAACCATAATTACATTATCATTAGGCTGTTCAACTAGAATATTTTTAAACTTAAGAGGTGACATATATCTTATACCTGATTCACCAAAACCATAATATGGTAATTGAATATTAAAATTAACAGAATTATTATTTGTGTACTGGTTAAATTTGCTAAATAAACCCGCATGATATAAGTAAAGGTTTCCATAATGTGCATACAAAATTAAGTCTTTATTAGAATTCCACTTAAAGATATCATTTAAAGCTTTTGGCCACTGTTTAATTGTTGATTCTGTAATCTTAACATCTAACAAGTCAAAACACTTCTTTCTTATTCATTAGTAGTAGTATTGATTTCTACAAATCTTTGATTAAAAGTTGGACTAGTACCATCAACGGCTGAAAGTCCAGATAATGCTCTTTCTTCAATTTCGCCTATCCTATATGTTTCTTCATCATTCTTAAAAACAGATACACTCATATCACTTGTTGTAATATTTCCTGCTGTTATTTTATCAACAGAAGCTACTACAAGAGCACACCATTTTTCATCACGATTATTAACAAATTCATAAGCTTCAAATATATACTGTCCATCATCACTAACTAATCCATATGAGGAATAGCTGGTTCCTTCTCTCATTACCAATTCTTTTAATCCTCCATATGTAGGACCTTGAACATGAGCTTCAATAGCTGCTTTTGCCATCATTGGATCTAATCCTAACCCACTTGGCACTAATTTTCTGGCATCGCTTTTCTTAATTAAGCGCTTCATCCACATTCCCTCCATTTGTTATAAACATTTATAATAATAATAAGAGAATACAATCCTTATATATCAAGGGTTGAAAATTTTCGTTATATAATATATATATATTAATTTCACCCTTATAGTTAAACAAAAAATTAGGAATATTTTGCAATGTATTCATACTCCTAATCTTTAAGATTTCATTTTAATTTTGGACATACACACCCGTTCCCGGATTTTCCTCTCTTTAAAGACTCAATATATTTCTTACCTTTTTCACATTTATCAGCACATTTTTCGCAAACTTCTGATAAAACTAAAGCACTTTTTTGAGTTCCCTTCTTGTTAGTTGGGTTGTTCTTGCTAACACATTTGCCTGCCATTATCACTCACCTCTCATATTAAATTCATCTTTATATAAATACTATTTACAAGATGATTTATATGGCAACAATAAAAAAAAGGGGAAATTTCCCCCCTTTAAAAATCTAATGTATTATTCAACAACCAAAAATTATATTGAATCTCTGTAAGCCCTAAATATTCATGTAATTCCAATGTTGAATCTCCATTATGCCATTCCTCAATATAATCATCAATATCATCTATTGAAGTTTCACCAATAAGATACTTTTCATAAAAATTCATTATATTAAACCCTTAAATTCGTTAATAATATAACTTCTCAAAGTATTCAATTCATCTTCATTCCTCTTGACTTTTTTAAAATTATAAACTGCAATTACAGCTGCAGCTGACCTCCAATAATCGTTTTCTATTGCTGTTAACATTTTTTCAATAACTTCCATAGTCATCAAATTTGATATCTTACGGGTTGTTACTTCAACATTCATTACTCTGCCAATCTCATCGTGTAGGTTACTATTATCTATTCTAGCATCTAATAAATCAGGGTTATGTGAATAAACTTGATCAATTAATTGTTGTCCAACTTCAAAGTGTTGTTCATAAATATGGAATGAATCAGCTATATGAGTATACTTACCAACCTCAACCCCAAGGCGTCCTGCCATTATTTCTTGTATCATGGTAAAATTATATACATCATATGGAAAACCAAACCAGATGTCATTAGACCTCATGAAGACAGTCATATTTAATTTACCATTACGAATAGTAAACCTCATTAAGTTTGTACATGGTTTATCTTTTGTTTCCCTATAATCTTTATAAGGGTCAAAAAGAACAATTGTAGCTTGTCTTGTATCGGGGTCTTTTTGTAATTGTTCAAAGGCCTTTTCAAATTGGTTTATAGTAACTGCTTGTGATACCATACTAGTCATAGAACAATCTTCATCTTCATATTTGAATTCAACATCCCTATTTCCAGAATCCCAGTTAAATATTCTCTGGCCATAGGCACCATTTAATGTTTGACCATCATCAGAGTAATTTAACCACTGCTTATTATAGTGTGCAATACTTTCAACTTCATTTTTACCACGAAGCATCCAAAGTAATTCTCCAACCATAAATCCATAGTTAAGTTTCCTTACTGGATGAGTAATAGCATGCTTCTTAGGATTCTTTATAGTTATACCAACGGGAGAAATTTCTTTTGTGAGGAATCCACGAGGAGAAACTATTTCTCCTTCTTCTAATAATGCTTTTATAAGGGCAGGATAAGCCTCTTCAAATGTATCAAATTCAAAACTTCTCATAGTCATCCTTCTTTCTTATTTTAATCAATATTATGAATATAATAATAAATTTTGCAATGTTTTTAAACAAAAGAAAAGAGCTAATTTAGCTCTTTATTAAATCAACTCTATTTTGTTGGGTTAAATATTCATTTATTCCTTCTTTAAGATCAGGTCTTTTAGTTATCACTTCTACATAAGTATTTTTACCATCAATTACGCGTTGTGCTATAAATTTTTCAATAGTTGTCATATTATATCGAACCTCCCAATATAAGTTCTGCATCAGGTGCTTTCGTTCCTTGAGGTAAAATATGTTTAGCACTCATAAATTCACCACCTCATAATAATTTTATATATACCTTACACAATATTTTTGTCATATAATATATAATCTCAGATAGTTAAATAATAATAGAGTTATCTCATTTCCCCCTCAATGTCTAGTGACATTTAGAACCCACTTATTTTGTTAGATGTAATTCTTTACTTAAACATAAAAAAATAAGGAGATAGTGAATCTATCTCCTTAAATAATTATTATTTAGACTGTATTATTTTTTAAATAAGTTTACAAAGAAGTTTACTAATTTCATAATTAAATCTACCAAGAAATTTTTCTGTTCTTCGGTTAATTGTAGTGTATCTGATTCAACGGGGGTCTCAATTGTAGGTTCTTCAACCACAGGTGTTTCCTCTATAATAGGTTCAGTTACTGGTGATTCTTCTACTGGTATATCTACAACAGGAACTTCTTCTGAAACTCCATCAATAGGTGGTACTTTTATAATTGGAACCTCTTCCACTATTGGTTCTTCTACTACCGGTATTTCTTCAATTACTTCTTCAACCACTGGCGGTTCAATTATTACTGGTGGTTCTGCTGGCAATAATTTTATTTTTTCAAATATTGCAACAATACCTTGTCCATAAGTTGTACCAGGTGCTGCCCAACCCTGTCTATCAGTTTCTACTCTATCAATATTCATAGGATTTTCATCTCTACCTAACCATTCCCAATAAGGAGCTCTCCCACGAAATACATATTGGAACCTTGGGTCAACACAAGAATTATTTAAAGGTTCATTACAAGCATATGCTTTTAAATGTTGTATTTGTGCTCTTACTCCAATCTGTGGAGTATCAAACCATGCACCTTTACCTACTGGACTATCATTGGTAGCACCTATTCCTGAATAATTGTTTTGAACTGGTAATACTTGCCCACCATAGCGGAAATATGTTGTTTCGTGAATACTTTGACAAAAAGCAATATCTCCTCTGACACCTTCTATTTTACCTTCATTTATAAATAATTCTGCCAATTCTAATAATGTACAATTTAACTTATAGGTTGTTGTAATATTTTCTACAAACTTAACCATTTGATATGGAGTTAATACCGACTCACCCATTATAGGAGTACCTGTTGGATATTGTTTTGGGGGTTGTTTTAATTGTTCCACTTTCATCAACACCTTACCTTTAAAATCTAACCAAGCTTGTTCACCACCAGTCACATTAGGCGTGAACATTAAAGGGCAACCTTTATTAGTTACATCATAGTGTCGTATTAATTCATAACAATTTGTTTCAATCATCATTTTTGCAATGAATTCTATTGTGTTTCCTTTTGTTAATTCAAAATTACCATCAGAATTAACACACATTTCATAACCAATTGTAAAAAAGTTAGGTTTTATCAACCCATTGTGATTAAAATTGGTCTTTGCATATGTTGTGTAGGTTGTACCTCCGGAGTGCCAAGCCTCCATTCCAGGAGGAATTACTTCTACTACAGTTTTGTCATCAATAAAATAATTTGTTGATGCGCCCACATAAGTACTATTAAAATAATTGTAGTGTGATATTGCATTAGCACCAACACTTGTATTCCCAGTGTAATGTACCACATGAGCTTTTAATGCTACTATTGGTCTATTGGGATTATTTTGTGCTATAGTCTTTTTCAGAAATGTATAAGCCATAATAAAACCTCCTTGTATTTTTCATATTTCTAATACAAAGAGGTTTTTAGTTTATATATGGAAATATCTAACAATAAATGCGCTTTGATTTTTTCCAGGAATTAAGTAATTCCCTTCTTTCACAGTCTTGTTTTACCCATTTTTCCTCTCTCTTAGCTATGCGTTCATATCACTCTTGTTTCCAGTTATCTTGTTTATCTTCTTTCTCTTTTTTCTTTTGTTGTTTTTTATTTAATATCTGGTAACCATTATCTTCAAGTACTTTTTGAACCTGTTCTTTAACATTCTCTTTATCAATAAAAATGTTTACTAAATAAAGTTTGTTATAGACATTTTTATATATAGTTTTGAATGTTTTGTACTTCATAATCATTGTCATCGCCCTATATTAATTTACTGTATGCTTCTAATTTTTGTTTTATTATCTCAATATCTAACTGTTTTACTTCAACGCCCACTGATCTAAGATTATCCATTACTTGTAAATTAGGATATTGATAGCAATACACAACTTTCTTGATTCCACTGTTTATTATTAATTTTGTACATTCATTACAAGGACTATGTGTAATGTACATTATTGCATCTTTACTACTACCGGCATTATTCCTAGCAATTTGTGTAAGAATATTTTGTTCTGCATGAGCAGCTCTACAAAGGTGTAACCCCTCTCCTGATTTGAAACCAGCAGTTCTCCTAGAACATATTCCTTCACAATGAGGTAAACCGCTTGGTACACCATTATAAGCTGTTGCTAAAATATGTTTATTATCTGGTGTGACTAATACAGCCCCCACCCTTTTATTTAAACAATTGGCCCTTGAACTAGCTACAAAAGCTAACATCATATAATATTCTTCTAATTGTGGTATTTCAAATTTACCAATTTCCATATTGTTTACCCTCCATCTCTGCTTTTCTAATTTCCCTATATAAATCATCCATCGTTTTATTCATCATTCTCTTTACTAAAGGGAAAATCCCTTCTAATATTTCAAGATTTTCTATAGTAATAGAATACTCATCACCAATAGACAATATGACTCGAAAGTAAATATTTAACCCCAGTGAATGAAAATCAGGTTCGGCCGCACTTGCAATGTCTCTAATAATTATCCTGAATGGCATATCAACCAATAAGTTTCGGAGTTCTGAAGTAAAATGTACTTTAAGAACATCAACGAGAGTCAATCTATTATTATCTAAAAGTTTATAAAGATTTAATTTACATCCTAAGCTTATAATGGCGTCAAGTTCCCTACTATGACGATAAAATCTAAAACCACCATTATTACAATTAACTTCCCAATTATGACAATCTCTGAAATGCACTTTATATTTAGGTTCAACCTCTGCTAATTTATATAGTATTGTTTGCAATTCATAATGTTCTACAATCTTATTATAATTGTCACTAATAATCCTTTGCTTTTCCTTATATTCTCGGTCCCAATAATGTTCTCCAAAAGGGCCGTACATTTCCCACATTTTATTCACCCATTCTAAATGTATTTATATATTCACTCATCTTTTGTTCATTTTTAGAATGAAATCTTTGCATATGACTTGGATGTGCAACCTCAATTATTTCATACTCAGAAAAATTATGTTTCAAATATAAAGCAACTGTTGAACCTAATGCAAATACCTTTTCTGGATTAATCATTTCTAATTGCTTTTTTAAATTAACCGAACATAATTCCATTTGACGGTTGTTTATTTTATTATCATTTGTTGAACATAAAACAAGATTTGTAAACCAACAATCTAAATAAATACCAGCTTGTACTAAAATATCATTTAAGAAATTAGAAGCTTTTCCTTCACTCCATGCTGTTTGATATTCACTGCCTTTACCCCTACCACCTGGATTCTGTCCAATTATCATATACTTAGCTTCTACATTACCTCTTGGTAATGGTGTTGGAGCTATTACTCCATTGCATTTATTAGTTGTACAAATTCTAATCTGTTCCCAAATAGTATCAACTGTTTTCATAGCCCTTTGAATTCTTGCTAAACTTTCTTCTACTGGGGCGGTTGTTGTATCTACTTTAATAAAAGGCATTTTCTGTTTTGTAATAAATTCATCAAATAGTTTTCGTTCAGTAGCAAAATGTTCAGGTTTGACATAATCTTCACCGCGAACATCAATTCTATCAATAATAGTTTGTAAATCTGCAGTAATATAAGCAAACATAAAATTATGGTCTTTAACAATTTCATGTTCAATTTCATTTAAGTAGTTCATTTGATAATTGCGATATAAAGGAGCATAAATATCTTCTCCTTCATAAAACCTATCTAAAATATAAGACTCATTTTGATTAACTGTTTTTAAAAAATCAAAATATTGTTTTTTACCTTCTTCCAATGTTTTTACTTTATCAAAATGTCTATATTTAGTATTTAATAAAACAGTTAATTTTTCTGCTATTGTACTTTTACCTGAACCGTTTGGACCTGTAATAGTTAAAAGTTTTGCCATATTATTTCTCCTTTACATAATCAATAAACTTTTGTTCATATCTTTTATCAAAAATTATAAAACCATTATTGTATAAATCATATAATTCATCTATATTAATTCTATTAATATCATTTTCTGTTAAAATTTTAAACTGATTTTGCAATTTACTTTTAGCGGCTTCAAATTTTCTTTTATATTCTTTATTACAATCATCGCACTTTACGATACATAATTGAGCAACCAAAATCTCCCCATATTTATTAAACTGACCTTTTTAATTCTGATATGATCACAATAAAAACCTCACTTTACTTTATTTTAATATGCAATAAAGTAAAGTGAGTTAATTATAATCCTGATCCGTCACAGCCTGTAAAATTATTAATCACAATATCAACCCCCGAAACTTATTTTTTCACTAATTGTTGTAAAATTATCCCAATCTTGTTGAGGTACAGTTGGAACATACTCATTAAACTTGTCAATCATTGTTATTAATCCGATAACATCATCTTCATTCTTATTCACAGGAACAAAAATTTTTATATTGTTAAGTTTATAATTTTGAAAAGTCTTTGTCAGAGCATTCTTTACTTCTTTTGTAAATTCGTATTTTGTAAACCCTTTTTGCTTCAATTGTTGAATAAAAAAAGTTGAACAATTGTTTATATAATTCCTACTATTCTGTGGTAAAAGTATACAACTTTTTAGTACAACAAAATCTTTCTCTTTATGCATATACAAAGTATAAAAAGATGAATAAATATGCAATAGATGGGCACTCTCTTCAAACCACCAATATGGATTCTCTTGCATATGATGTTTAGTTATATTGATTATCCAATACTTCTCATCTTCATGAAAAAGATTAGAATATTTATTTAAATCAGTTTCATTTTGAAAGACCTTTAACATTTGGTCAGCTTCATGCTTACCAATTAAAGTATTGTAATAAGCTCTATATCTTTCACGAAATGCATTTTCATTCATACATATCACCCTCTTGTATATATTATATATAAGATAATTAATATTTAACTTATTGTTTTGACATTTCTCGCATTAATAATAAAGATTCCAACCATTCTTTAGCTTTGATAGCATCTTCTTTATTTTCAAAAAACAAAGCTTCAATTGCAAAGTTCCAAAAACCATTAAATTGTTGTTGAAATATCTGTTGCATTTGTTCCTTCGGTATACGCAGAATTCTTGCAAGTTCTATCAACCAAACATGGATAGAAGCTCCTCGATCACTATCCCACAATATAGCAAGATAATATTTAAAGATCCTTTTTCTGGTATTCTCTTCTTTATATACTAATTTTGTATCAAAAATATTTAGTTCTTTAACCTCATTAATAACTATTCTCATGTTAATTCTCCTGTGTTAATTGTTTAACCACTATACAAGATTCTATCCATTCTTGGGCTTGTTTTGCCTCCTCAATACTTTTATAAAATATTTTCGATGTAAATATAGGCCACATACTAAGGTTTAATACTACTCCATTAAAAGATAATAATGTGGTAACAAGTTTTTTCCTACTGATATTTAACAGTGTGGCAATACCATCTTGAGAAAGAGTACATTTATAATGACAATCTACAACATCAATATAATACTTAAAATCAAATTTAGTAGGATCTTTCTTAATAACTATTTCAAATCTCATAGTTATTCACTCCTTGCCATTGTATGCATTAACAACAAAGACTCTAACCATTCTTTTGCTTCTTTAGCTTGTTCTAATTTTTTAAAAGTGATAGTTGGATATTGATTGCTATTGTAAGTTTGGCCATAGAAATTTTTATATAGGATTTCTACTAAACTATCAACAGGTAATTTAATAACCTCAGCCAATTGTTTTACTGTAATAAATTCATCTTTTTCAAAATCATCTTCAAAATCATAACTAAAAGTCCAATTATATATATAAAAATGTTTTACTTTAAGCATTATTCTTCCATAAGGACCATATATTGTGGCAACTTCAAACCTTTTTGTTTTCTTATCACCAATTAATCCAGTTAACATAATGACCTCCTAACAATCTTATATTAGTATTATATCATATAAATTTTCAAAAGTAAATAAAAAGAGCTGAAAATCAGCTCTTATACATCTTTTAATTTTATTTGTTTTTGTGGTTTCTTTCTAACCTCTACTGTTTCAGATTTTTCTTCATCAACTACTTCTTCTTCGGGTTCTACATCCTCTAGTTCCATATCTGATTTCTTTTTTGGATCCTCAATATATTCTTCCTTACCATCCTCGATAAGGTCCTTTTTAACATCTCTCATGAAATCTTCCATTTCACCAACAGTTGCAGATTCGTCTTTTACAATATTAGAAATATGAACTTCTAATTTATATTTCTCATCTTTTGGATCTTGTTGTAAACCATAGGCATATAAAAAATATTGTAAAATACTGTCATCCCATTCTGTAAATTGATCTTTTAACCAATCTTTAAATCTTTTTACATCAGCCTTTGCTTCATCGGGATTATCATTAAAAACTTCAAAAGTGAAACGAAGTTCAATTATCGCTTCCTTTTTTTTAGTCCTAGGTTTTGCTATTTTTTGTATTAATCTTTTAAACATATTATCACACCTTTACAAAGGTTTATTATATTCCTTACATTTAATATAATTTTCATCAATATTTATTTCAATCCAGGAATGATTTGTTGACAATAAATAATTTTTACATTCTTTTATTAATTCTTTTATTTTATCTTCTGAAGGTAAAATATCATTTTTAGATATAATTCTAATTATTTTCCAATTTAATGATTGCAAAAACGTTTTTCTTCGTCTTTCTTTATATTCAAATTCTTTACCTTTATTGTGACTATAGGCCCACCATCCATGACCTCCTCCATCATATTCTATATAAATCATTTCTTCTGGAAAAGCTATATCTAATCTCAATCTATCAACTGGATAATTTAATTCTCCACCCAATAATTCACATAAATATCTTTGTTGTTGACTACATGGTGCGGTTCCGTTTTTATACAAAGTTTTATTAGCATTAATTACTGCCTTTTCCTTAACTTTCTCATTTAACCATGTATATTCAACACCATAACGTTCTAAATTAGTTTGTTTCATTTTTTCAAATACTTCTTCATTTTACAACGGGCTTGTGTATCCATATCTTTTTAAATTAGTCTTTTTCATTTTTTCTAATATTTTTTTATTTTTTAATGGGCTTGTAACACCATGATTTTTTATACAAGTATTTTTAAATTTTTGTTTATATTCATCTGTTTTAGAATAATGTTCAACACCATAATTTTTAAAATATGCTTGTCTCTTTTTTTCTTTAACTTCATTTGTTTGATAAACATTTTTAACACCATATTTCATAATATTAGTTTCTTCTATTTTTATAAATCTACATTTATTACAAGCTATTTTATTATTTAATTCTGACATATTAATTCTGCAAAACTCTCTTATGAATTCTATTCCACAATAGTCACAAATACACTTTACCATATGAGAACTAGTTACTGGTAAATCTTCAACATTTATTTCAAATATATCTCTCATTTTAGTATATTTATAACCTTTATTTTCATAATAACTTTTATTTTTAGAATTCCATTTGATTTTAATTGTCTGTTTTTCTATAAGCAAAAATAATACCTCCTAGTCTGCTAGGAGGTATTATAAATATTTTGTTAATATTTTTTAATATTCTGTTAAAAGTTTTTGTATATACTTATTTACCATATTATTCATAAATTCACCATTATACATTTCATCAGTTAAATTATCTGTTAACTCTTTAAGTAATTTTTTGTATTCATCTGGATTATTTTCAAGAAAATCAACTTTCTGTTTCAAATCAGCAGCATTTTTAATACGGATAAAATCTGGACATTTTAGATATTTATCTGTGTCGTAAAAATCATGCATAAAAGGTATGATTCCATTATGCAATGACTCCCAATATTTCATACTTACAGCACCTTTATCAATAGGGACCATAAACGTATATTTAACCTCAGGGAGTATCTTTTGCAATTCTTCAAATGTCACCGGTCCTTTGAATCTTGCATCATAGGATTTTGATTCTGGGTCCATATATTTATCATCCCATTTACCAATTATCTCAGCATCTTCAAATCCATTTTCCAACACATACTCTTTAAGAACTTTACCCCTATCCAATTCTTTACTACCACCAGCATTATGAAATATAACTAACCCTTTAGACTTTGGTAAAGACATTGGATCATTCTTTTCTAATCCCATGAGGATGACAGTTTCAATCGCCGTATAGAAACAATCTGTTTTATGTGTGTTATATTCTTCTTGACTATCGAATGACTTAAATCTCTGAACTTCTCTCTCACCATCAAATAATGTCATGGAGAATTTCTCCACGTTCAAAATATCCTGATTATTTTCAACAAATCCAATTGGTACATATCTTGGGTCAGGAGACATTGTAAAGTACTTAATGCCGGATTTATTTAAATAATCTACTACTGGAGCAGCATAATTTTTGTATGTTTCAAGAACTTTTACATATTCACCTTTACATTTTCCAGCTTTATCTTTTTTATATACTAATTCAGGTATATTAACCGCTGCTACTGAACCTGAATAAAACATCCCAAAATC
>Ga0123335_1005661_pt1 | contig 15095 bp, 11 predicted proteins | sample BiotimSIPDNA_2_FD_89707 | JGI IMG/M metagenome (GOLD analysis project Ga0123335, IMG submission 89707) | Anaerobic biogas reactor microbial communites from Washington, USA - Biogas_R2 time_0 SIP DNA | ecosystem: Engineered > Bioreactor > Anaerobic > Unclassified | place: Washington, USA... | reverse complement strand
TAAGCATGGTCGGGCGCCTACGGCGCAAAGTCTTTGGCGCGGACTGACCGTCCGCAATCCACGCGGGCGGGACATGGACCAGACAAGGACGATAGTTCGGACTTGTCGGCATGATTTGCATAATACATTGCGCTGCAAGCGCTTAACGATGCTTAGCCCCAGGCTTTAGCCTGGGGAGGGAAAAACACCTGAAGACCGTGCCTTGTAAAGGCACTACAATCATAAGGCATCAACTGCTTTTTTAGGTTAAAGTTTTGTTGCTAGCAATTTGCGGTCATGGAACTCAAGGAAATACTGCAATCGTTTTGTCCCGTTGTGATAGGCGATCCCATTGGCTTGTGTGCTGGGGATCGCATTGTTTCCTTGTGGTGGTTTGTTGTGTTGGGCTTGGTTTTAGGTGGTTTGGTTTTGGCGGTCTTGCGTCGCAAATTCCGCTGTCGTTGGTGGATTTCGGTGGCTAGCGGCGGGTTAATCACCTTGCTATGCTATGGAATCGGGTATGGTTTGCAGGTTTATTGCGGCGGTCCCTACAACTATGATGGATACGTGGTGCCTAATGAAGCTTGCGATGTGCTGATCTGGTTCTCCGGCGCTGATGAAGGCGCCTATGGATACGATAAGTTCCTGCTTTCAGATGTCCACAAGGTCAATGCCGAATTCGGCGAAGGGCGAGCGGCGATGTTCAATTTCCTGAATGTCGACCGGGCTTTGGAGTTTGTGGAAAAGCTCCCCGATGGCTGTCGAATTGTCGTTCGCGGCCATTCGATGGGAGGAACGGCGGCATTTCGATTCGCCGAACTGTGCAAAAAGGAGATTTGCGTCTTGGATACCAGGGATCCGACGTCGTGGTTCGGACGCCCAACGGGAAAACCTGCGATGGTTCGCCATTGGAGAACCGTCCTGCCGGGTGATACTGGGTTCAAGACAAAATATCCACATCCATACACCGCCGAGATGGGAAGCTGGAACGCATCAAACGTCTATGCCTGGATCGGAGGTTCATGGGGGGAAGTGCCGGGGGCAACCGTCATCCGCCTGGAAAACACCGACCATACCGGTGTGTCCCTCAACATAGATTGAAACTATTTCGGAAACTCAGCAAAGCGACCTTGCAGGGTCTTGATCCGCGCAAGCCATTCAGGCTTTGGGGGCTTATGTGGACGGGGAGTGTAGTGGTCGTTGATTTCCAACGAAACCCTGTCGCTCTTGTCGCCTAAAGTCATGATTCCGTATCCGATGTCACCCCAATGTCCTGTTGAAGGGAGACAGAGCGTGCGGAGACCATTCGGCAATTGCTTTAAGCTCCAGTAATGATTGTGGCCATAAAGATATCCCTTGACGCAGGGCGCAGACGCCAAAAGCGCATCCAGTTTTGTTTCGTTGATCGGATGGTGTGCGCAAACGTACGTGGGCTTGGTCTGGGAAGCTAGGAATGATTGCAACCACTCGCGCTGCTTGTCATCAATCGTGCCTGGGACCTTGCCGGGATCCAAGGAGTCAAGCAGGACAAAGTCGGCTTTCGGGGTATTGACGATCGATACGATCCTATCGGGCACCAGATCCTGTTTTTTGTCTGGGAACGCCTGCAGGAACGGTTCTCTTCGATCATGGTTTCCCATTGCGACATGCCACTTGATGCCTACCTGTTCCAGCCTTTCCATATAGGGCTTCAGGAGTTCATAATCCTTGGGCAAGCCTCGGTCGTACGCGAAATCGCCTAGGATGAGGATGTTGGCTGGTCTGGACTTCATCGCCAAAACGGCATCGATCTGCTTGTCCAAGCCGTTTTTCTGGTGTTCCTGGCAGTGAATCCCAATATGCGTATCCGCAAAAAGCGCGATTAGATTGGGATCGATAGGGGGGTTGCTCTGTTCTTGACCCCTAGACAACCAGGGAATCAGGGCGGACAAGCCCATCAATTTCAGGAAATCTCGTCTTTGCATTGCTGTTTCTCCTATGTGTTGGGTTGCCAAAACCAAAAAAATGAAATATAATTAACTGTTTGGTCTTTGTCTAGTTTGAACTATGAAATCCTGTGGTGAAGTTTTATGTGCAAGAGACTTGTCGTCATTTTGATGTTTTTTTGTGCCTTTGCCTTCGCGTTGGAATTGGAAGAAAAGGTAAAAATATGCGGGGTTTGCGGGAATGTTGTCCGAGTGACCACCGTTGTTTCGGCGAATACGTTCGGCTCAATGGATCTGGATCTGAGGCCGGCGCCGGAGCGACGGGATACCCTGAAGTACCAAATTGAACTCTGCAGGGACTGCGGCTATTGCTGGCCGGATATCGGCAAGGAACGCAAGCGAGAATCAATTGCTCAAGTTTTGAATGCACCCCTGAAATTCGATGACTTGGCGGCACTGTTCGCTAGGGCGGCCGAAATCGAAATCGCTACAAACCAAGGAGCCTCGTTCGCGTCCTTTATGCTCTACATGAAAGCTGCTTGGGCAGAAGATGATGCCAAAAATGACGATGAGGCGAAGAAGTATCGACGCCAAGCCGTCGAACAAATGACCAAATACATGGAAGCCGACCAAACCGCCAGGATAACTCCGGATAATTACCTGATTCAAATTGATGCCGCCAGGCGATGCGGGGATTTCGAACTTGCGGAAAAGCTTCTGAAAACAGCAACGCCAATGGCTAACGCAGGACTGCTCAGGAAGATCTTGGTCTTTCAAAAACGGCTTATCGAACGAAAGGATGCTGGGCGTTATACCGTTGCTGATGCTGACATCTAATTTGCTAAGGAGGGAGGCGATATGTTGAGAAATTTGCTGCCGTTGTTGCTGATTTCACAGATCGCCTTGTGCGAAAATCTCCTGAAAGATCCGCCTCGCCTCGTGGGAAATGCACGTCTTGTGGAGGATGTGTTTCAAATTGAGAATCCAGCTCCAACGATATCGGAGGTGGTCTATCAAGTCGATTTGAACCAATCCGAACCAAAAGACTTCCGCTATGGATGTTTCTCTAAAAGCGTAGGAAGCGACACCAAGAAATCTGTTGATTATTCGATGTCCGTGTTTCTGACTTTTCAGGACGGGAGCCAATTGAGTTGGATCAATGTCTGTTTCAATGAAAATCAAGCCTGGGTACGCGCGGAGAGAGTATATGCTCCGAAAAAGGCAATCAAGACCGCAACGGTAAAGCTAGTCTATAAACGAGCCGGAAAAGCCGAGTTCAAGGAGCCATTTTTTGAAACCGTCATCCATAGACCTGCCAAAATCGATCCTGCGGTGGGGGAAGAATGGCAAAAAATCGGGTTGTTGAAGCAATTCCGACGAGATCTTAATCTGGACACCAAGCTGGACAATTGCGCTATCGTCCTGCCAAAGGGCGAGGAGGCTGCGAATTGGGGCGCGAAAATCAATGATGCGTTGCTAGCCGCAACCGGCAAAAGCATCCCAATCGTTAAGGATGACCAGTATGCGCTGGTCAATAGCCTGGACAAGAACCTGATTGTCATCGGGAATCGGCATGACAATGCGACCGTGGATCACTTGTATCTCCTCCACTATGTCATCTTGGATTGCGCGTATCCTGGTTCTGGTGGATATGTGGTCAGGACGCTCCACAACCCATTTGGAGACGGGCACAATATTGTGTTCGCAGGCGGAAGCGACAGGCAAGGCACCGGAGAAGCAGTCGAAAAACTCGCTGAAATCATCAAGGCAACCAAGGCTTCAAGCCTGCCACGCCAATGCGTGATACGCCTGGGAGCGGAATTTGAGGTGCCGGAGAGCGGGAATAAAGTGAATCTGTGGGAGGAATCGCGAGGCTACGGAAAGGCAGGCTACTTCGGATGGAATAGCCTTTCCAGAAACTTGGCGATGCACTACATGACCGGTGAAAAACGATTCGCAAGGGAATTCATCCGCCTGGCTTTTCCGAAAACAGCCGAAGATAGAGCTGAATTGTTCAAGCTCGACGACGAATCCTACAGGGATATCCATCGCCCCTTGGCTGAACCCTACCACTATCGCTCGATTATGGTTCCCTTGTACTGGGATTTGGTCGAGGAATCCGATGCGTTCACCGACGAGGAACGTGAAGCCGTCACCCGTGAACTATACGCACAATTGGTCAATCGATTCCTCGATAGGCACTACTACAATATTCACAATTTTGGCAAGAGACCACTCAAGTATTTGCCTGACAGGCATTTGGCTTGGGAGGCCGTGACAGTTTTCGTTACGGCCAGGTATTTTGCCCGCCAGTACGATTGCTTTGATGGCAAGTATGGTCTTGAACTCTGCTCCAATGCATTTTGGAGTTTGGATCACTATGCCTCTTGCATCCACACCAGCTCATTTTTCTGGTACAACACGTTCATCGAGCCTTTCTTTCACTATGCCACCTTGTCGGGTGGCCGCAACTATTTGGGCAGCAAGGTATTGAAGCGATTAGCGGAGGGGTTGGCCGCCTTCTCGGAAGTCATTGAGAACGATTGGTCGCAAGCCTATTCCAGTTCTGCGTTTTTGGGGATGGCTGCTTGCCTGACTCAGGACCAGGCGTTTGTGACGCTTCGTGAAAAGCTGAATCTTGCGAAAAGTCCATTCCGTGCAGGTCAATCCTACTTGACGATTGAGCCGTACGAGCAAGATTTCTTCAAGCGCGAATCGGGTCGATTCTACACCTATGCCGCAGATACTCGCGGAGTTTCCTGGAATCCGCCCTTTGACGTATCGGAAGTCATCGAGTGGATGTCCTATCGAGAAAAGCCTGGTGACGAGGGGGATTTTCTCTTGATCGACCCCAAATACGGAACCGGAGGTCGAATCCCAGCTCATAATTTCAATTTGCTGACGCTGAGATTAGGCAAGGACAGGCTGCTTCATGGGTATGCCAACCAAATCTTCTGCTTCGCAGACGGATTGGCCAATCTCAAAACATGCGATTTCGCACATGTGACCGAGTATGGAAGCTGCTTTGACGGAGATACCGTCTTCGTAAAGGCTAACCTCAAGGACTACAATGGGTTCGATTGGACAAGAGCCTTCATTGTCAGAAGAAACCAGTGGCTGGTGGCATGGGATGAACTTAAGCCTGTCAGAAGCATGAGCACCTGCGAAATCATGAATCGATGGCAACCGACATCACAAGTCATCAGTACCCGGATAAATGATTACTTCCAGCTGACATTGCCTAGGCTCAATCAACCGGAATCAACTGAAGGACTGCACCTCTACATGGGACGAGACGATATCGCCAAGGCGGTCGATTGGAAAGAACAATTCAACTCAAGCAATAGACTGTACGTTTGCTTCAATGGTGTGCAGGTCGGTACAGTTTTGACTATCCCGTTTACATTGGAAAAGCCTGCCAGCGGCAATCTGAGAATCAAAATGGGATGCCATGCAGGACGAAGAGGACGTTTGAAATTCAAGTTGGACGGAAAAACAGTCGTCGAAGACTTTGACCACAAGGATCCAAAAGGAGCTGTCCTGAAAACCCTCGAACTGGGACAACATCAACTGGCGGCAGGAAACCATAAACTCGAAGTCGAAAGCTTGACAATCGACGAACCGACCTCGACAATCGTCGGGATGACAGACCTGGAATTCTCGTCCGATGGCTTCAAACTCCCTTCAAATACCTGGATTTTGTCCAGTTCAATTGTCGGTGAACGGGAGATGGTATCTGTCAGCGGGGGACGCGCATTGGAATTCAGGTACGAAGGCGAGCCGAAATCCAATGGAATCTGCTTCGCAACTGTACTCGGAAAAAACGAAACGGGAGAAATCTCTGCGCGGCAATCGAGCGATGAAGTCGTTGACCTCAAGGTGCCATCACGGGTTCGAATCAGCCGTCATGGCGAAGGAGTCATGCTTCAGGAAGCCAATGGCGACATCGTTGCCCTGGGCGTAAAGGAAGTCCCGAATGTATTCAAGTCTGAAATCCCCGTCGTTGCCTGCCTGAAAGGCGATCAATTGGAAATCAGATGCAAGCAATCCGGAAAGCTGACGATGGAGGATGGAAGAACATTGCAGCTGAAGCCAGATGCCCCGAATGTCGTTGCAAAAGTCAACGCCAAGCTAAGCCCGCTGCCAAATATCGAAGACAAAAAAGTTGAGCAGACGAAACGACAAGGAGAACCCAAAGGCGAAGAATGGAAACCTGTGGCAAATGGAAGATTGCCGACTGAGCATGGCGGGTGCCTCGTCGTTGACGGCAACCAATGGGCGGCTTCCAGCGGAAAGCAAGTTGCTTTGATCTCCAGTTCAGGTCAAGTGATTCGGATATTTGAGTTGGATGCGATCGTTGGTGCCTTGTGGCTCGGAGACGGGCTTTTGGTGGCTGGATGCCGAGACGAGAAAGTGGTCGCATTCCAGCTTTCAACTGGCGAAAGGCTTTGGGAATTCAAGTCCGAAATGTCCGATGGATTGGTTGCTGGCTCGCAGTTTTATTGGTTTAAATCGGCTTTGCCCGGTGTTTCCGCCTTGTCAGTCTGTGCGTTTGAAGGCGATGAGAAGCTGTTGTTTGTTGGAAGCACATCGACGGTCGAGGTTCTGGAGTTGAAAACAGGTCGTCTGCTTGCGCGTAAACAAACCAAGTACGGTTACGTGACGGGTTTCGAGTTCGTTCCTGGAGATGGAAACAAAAGACAGGATTGGATGCTGGCCTACAGGCGTTCGGGCGGATTCCCGACAGTGTACGCATTTGACAAGTCGCTGAATGTCAACAATATAGGAATGGGAGTCGGAACTGACGGGCAAGGGATGGGTAACTTCGGCTACAGTGGCGTGGGACGAGGCTTCCTGGTCGCCGCAAAACTGGAACCGCAAGGCGACCTGAAGCTAGTCGGGGATTTCAACGGGGTCTTGAATCGAGTCGGAGTCTGGAATGCAACGAGACAAATCCAGCATGACGTGAGTTTTGGCGATGGCTTCCAGGCTACCTCAGGCAACTACGGCAATTGGACGCTCCGAAATGCAAACATCAAAGACCTCAAGGTTGGGGACTTGGACGGCGACAAAATACAAGAAATCATTGTCGCCTACAATCGACGCAGAATCTTTGCCTTCAACCCAGACTTGACCCTCAAAAAACTTTGGATCCTCGATAATACGCCAACAGCACTCGCAACCTTGGGCAATCGACTCGTCGCAGGATGCACTAATGGAACCATCATTGAGCTTCATCTTGATGGCACCATACGGCAAGCCGCAAAGCTCAATGGGACAATCGTAGCGCTTTCCTCGACCAATGACGGCAAATGCATTGCCGTAACAAACAAAGGCGAATGGGCAATATTCCAGTAGACGCCATCGCCGAAAAATCCTACAATTCGTGGTTTACTCGTGGTTTCCAAGCAAATGTTTGAACCACGAATAAACACAAATGGACACTAATTTTGCGGTTACAATTTTTGCTCAAATGGGGCAACAGGATGCCCGGCTCGATTGACGAGGTTGGGCATGGCGAGCTTGTGCCATCCGAAGCGGATCATGGCGGGGGTCTTGACTTCTGGCGACGAGACGATTAGCTGGTCGTTTTGGGCGAATCCAGTTGCCTCGTGGTAGATTCCATCGGCTCCTGCCAATGTGAGGAACGTAATGGGATTTCCGTCTCGGGATTTGAGTCCATTTGGGAGATTGAACGAGACGATGACCTTGTCGTCCTTGACTTCTGCGGATTTGAATGTTGGTGGCATCGCGGAGTCGTCTCCGATCCCGTATGATTTGAAGAGGACTTGATTGGCGAGTCGTCTGGCAAGCGGGATTTTTGTTCTCGGGTGGATATCGTCTGCCTGTCCGCAATCGGTCGTTACGATGAAATAGGCGTTTGGATCGCTTTCAGCGAATGTCTGTTGTGCAAGCCAGAAGTTTGGGATTTTCGTGGGGTCTTCGTTGCCATATTGCCACGGCGGGATTTGGACGATGTAGATTGGGAGGGTTGGGTTTTGGAAGCATTCTCTCCAGCTCAGTGCGAGAGCCTTGAGCTTTTCGCCGTAGATTGCCCCTTCGTAGTGGTTGTCTTCTCCCTGGTACCAAAGCATGCCCTTGACGGCCATTGGTCCCAGCGGGTGCACCATGGCGTTGTAGAGGGCTGTTGGCAGGCGTTGCTTGTCCTTTCTCAGTTCCTCGTCCTTTTTGGCTTTCATGTCTGCGACTCCGTTTCGCACCGCTTCGCCGACCTGCTTCAAGGATGGAAAGCGATCAAAGGAATCAAGCCTGCTCATCGATTCAACTCGGCAACCGCCCCAGGCGATCATGATCAAGCCCATCGGAACCGAGGTTTCAGAAGCCAGTTGCTGACCAACCAAGTATCCGACGGAGGAGAACCGTGCGCTGGTCTCGGGATTGGCGGCAACCCAGCTTCCTTTCACATCATCCTTGGGATCACGCGACCAGACAAGGGGAATGCTCAACAGGCGGATGGTGTCCTTGCCGGATGCGGCGATGATATCAGCCACATTATTGGTATTTCGCAACGCCCATTGCATGTTGGATTGTCCGGCACATAGCCAGATATCGCCGACCAGGACATCCGAAAATGTCTTGGTTGTTCCGTCGCCAGTCACTTGGAGTTCGCGACCTTGCGCAGAAGCCGTCATCGGTTGCAATTTGGCAAGCCATTTTCCGTCCGCATTCGCCGTCGCCTGGCTGGATTGACCCGCAAAGGACACGACAACCTGACTGCCAGGAGCCGCTTTTCCCCAAATGCGAACCTCGCTGTCACGCTGCAATACCATGTTATCCGTGAAAAATGACGGCAATTCCAAGGCAAAGGAGGAAAGACCAAGCACCAACACCAACAAGATTTGCCAAAGACTACATTGTTTCATTGATTGCCTCCTTTGAAAATCGCTACGTTATATAAAAAATAATGCCGAAAAAATCAAGTAAAATCCAATACTATTCACTTGCCGAAATGGTCTTGCTGGTGACATGCTTTTTATGAAAAAACAGTGTGTAGTAATCAAAATCGGAAATCCCCAAGGCTTTTGCCAAATTATCATCATGGATGCCAAAGACAGCTATCAGGTATAAGAACTGAAATTTTTGGACATTGAAATCCTGGCTGAAAATGGGAAGAGGGATTCCTGCGTCCGAGAGTAATGCAAAATGTTATGAAATTCTGGTGACCTTTTTCTCCCCAAGAATATAAAAAACATTTTCATTCTTTTCATCTTTATTTACAAAGTCACCATTGCTCGTCAACAACATCTTCAGTCCAGGTATTTTAAGTTCGCCATTGCCACGGGTTCTTTCTATGATGTATTTTTGAAATACGTTGAGAGTGAAGATTTGGCCATCCTCTGATTTGACTTTGAAAGATTCAACAAATTCCTGCATTTTATTTCTCCGTTTTTTCTTGCTTTCTGTCAAATATAATACTTTAAGTGTTGCCATATCATTCTTGTTTCGGTGAGGTGAACACTGAACGCTTAATAGCCATCGCCAATTTATATGCAAGTAAAGGTGGAACAGCATTTCCTACTTGCGTAAATTGCCGAGCATTTGCCCCAGTAAAAATATAGTCATCAGGGAATGTCTGCAATCTTGCACATTCGCGGACAGATAATGTGCGAGGAGCGAAAGGATGCAAATGAGAACGCCCGCCACCTTTTGTGCCCCCAGCAATCACAGTTTTAGATGGCAACCTGGGATCCAATCTATCAACTCGTCCAAGTTTATCACGTCCCCCGTAAGGTAACTTCATATAGCGACTGATTGATTCCGCAGTATGCTCTCGTGTTATGTGATTTTTTACATTTTCGGTTGAACGAAGGAATACTGATCCGCAGGGGGTAACAGAATTTGTTGGCTTTGGAAGCACAATCTCTCTGCCTTTTCTCGTTCCTGCAACAATCCATCTCATACGATTTTGCGGGACACCATAGTTCGCCGCATTCAGTACACTAGGATGGGTAATTGTATAACCATCATCGACCAAAGCATCCAACGCTCTTTTAATTCGTCCATCATTATCGCATTCCATAATCCCTGCTACGTTTTCAATCAAAAAGGCACTGGGACGGAATTTTTTGATAAACCAAAAAAAATCAAAAATTAGATTGCCTTTTTCTTCATCATCGAAACCTTTGCGCCTAAAATTATCATCGTCTTTACTGAAGCGTCGGTTAGCAGCGATACTAAACGACTGACAAGGTGGGCCTCCATGAAAAACACCAGGAAAATTTTTTTTAATCCCATGTTCAACGAGAATTCCTGCAAGCTCCTCTCTCTTGCTTATATCGCCAGAGTATTGCGGGGGGCCGATAACAACCTTATTGAGATTATTTGCTCGCAGGGTGTTACAAAATACTTCATTAAACTCGATGGAAATAATATTATCAAATCCTGCATAACTAAATCCTACATCAAATCCTCCAGCACCAGAAAAGAAGCTGACAGTGGGTATTTTGTCGAAAGATTTTTCAATCGAATCAAGCGTTTCGATGGGCGAGAGACACTCGGGTGGAAGTTCGCAATATTCCTCATATCTTAAGGCATCATATGATAAACCTTTATCTTCCAACAAATAGGGCAAGTCTCCTTTAGTCTTCTTGGCTTCCTGCAAAATGGAGTTCTGCTCGGAAAGACCAATTTTATTGATAAGTTCGTTCATTATACGATCTCCTTAGTTGCTTGTACAAAGACATCATGTGCTTCTTGCTTGGACTTAAAGTCAGCTTGATCATTCTCTTTTAGCCACTTGTGGTAATACATGTGTACCGCTCGATGGCAAGATGGACACAACCCTACAATATCTGTCAGCGATGTGCCACTTTTGGAGATTGCCATGGCAGAAGAAAGTGGCAACAAGTGGTGAATGTCAAGCATATAGTCTGTCCATGGATAGCACTTACTCATATCTGCACCACAAGCACAGCAAACAGGGTTAGGATTAACTTGCTTATAGTGTTTTCTCAGCAAGCCACTGCGTTCAACACGAAAATGTTCTACGCGTTTTCGATTGCCTTCGATAAATTCAATATCGGACGGATCAGATGTAAGCATCTCAAAAGTTGGAACAATTATTCTATTGCAGAAAGAAGCCATTTCCAAAAATTCTTCTGTTCGGTCTATCTTTGCGGATCTGTTTTCAGGTATCAAAAAGATGGTAAGCATTTCATTTTTCGCGCTATCACTAATTTCATCAAGGTATAGAAACCCATCATATACTTTCAGGACACTTAACTGACTGATAAAAATAACCATTTCGCGAAGCTGACGCCGTTCTGTGTCGGTATGTTTGTATGTCACAGGAACAAGTGCTTTATAATGTTCTATATCCTCAAAACCAGTACAATTGTTTCCTATGATGTAATTAAAAATATCATCTAATGACAATTTTGCTTCTTCTCCCAATTCTCTTTGGGCAATTAAGTATTTTAATATCGCACAAAAAGGATACACTCGTTGATCGGTAGCATTATAATTATCAAAAGCAGGAAATGGAAAACGAAATTTTCTTATATGGTTAAACAAATAATCGTTAACACTTTTTATCTTGCCATCCGAATTAGCTAAATCCCGACAAATATCAGTTACCACTAATTTATTGCCAACAAACTTTGCTAAAAAAGAGCATTGAAAAACTCTTGAATAATTACGCTTAATTGTATAGTGAAGTGGTAAAAATGGCATACTTGTATCGTTCACTAGTGTTTGCCGAAACAAATCCTCACAAAGAGAAATATCTGCTTTGTCAAACTTAACCAAGGTTAAGGAGTTCCATGTGACCATATCATTGCCAAGACTCGCGTTCTGGATTTGTCACCTGCTCGCCAAAAAAGTAAGGGCAAGTATTAGAGAATGAGCTGTTCACGTGTGCTTTACCGATGGAAGCAGTCCAAAACGAGATGCATCTACTGGCGTGGCAATGACCAATTACAAACACCTCAGGTCTCATAAAGCCATTGGTGACAAAGTTCCGTACTTTTGTCGGAACTGGTAGGAATCGAACTCGATCAGGAACAGTGGATGAGCCTCAAGGCTCAGGTATCTGCATGTTGAGAAGCTCAGGAATCGCAGTGGGCGGAACATACCCTTTCCAATGCTTAGTGAACGCTCCAAGTCGGAAACAGGCGAAGGCTTCTATCGAGATGCCTCGCAACGAGTGATATTTTTCAGTTTTTCAAAGAGCAATACACTGAGTTGCTCAGTTTTCATTTTTGCATGGAAATTTTACAGAACCAATTCACTAGGATTTAGCTATCAGTTGATTGAAAATTTCAGTTGATGCCGTCAATACATCGCGATGCAGGCTGTTGCCGTGGGCATCCATGGTGACGACGGCTGGGAAATCGACGACTTGGAACTGCCAGATCGCTTCAGGTGCCCCAAATTCATCGTAATAGAACACGTTTTCAACTGCTTTGACGCATTGTGCCAGGACTTGAGCCGCCCCTCCGACTGCGTGCAGGTAAACGCACCCAAATTGCTTGCAAGCATCAGCTGTCGCTTGTCCCATGCCGCCTTTTCCGATGATTGCCTTGAGTTTGAATCGTTCGATCAGTGTAGCCTCGTAAGGTTCTTCCCTGCTTGACGTCGTTGGTCCTGCTGCTGTGACTTTCCAGGAGCCGTTATGCTTGACGATCACTGGTCCGCAATGGTAGATTACCGCATTGCGCAGGTCAGGAGCGGGTGATTTTAGCGCTTGATTCGCCACCAAGTACTGGTGGGCGGCGTCTCTTGCGGTGAAAATAGTCCCTGACAAGGCAACGCTTTGCCCAAGTTTTAGCGATCGGACCTGTGATTCTGTCAATGGAAGTTGCATTGGACTAGCCGAGGATTATTCGATATTCATAACCTGCTCGCGGATGCGGGCAATCTCTGTTTTGAGCGTCAATGCGTACGTCGCAATATCCATATCTGCGGTTTTTGCCGAGAGCGTATTTGCTTCCCGGTTCATTTCCTGTCCGAGGAAGTCCAGGTTTCGCCCGGCATCGTCTTCGCTGTTCAGCAGTTCTTTGTACTTGACGAGGTGTGATTGCAGTCTCACGGTTTCCTCGGTGATATCTGCCTTTTCCACATGGAAAGCCAATTCTTTCACCAATCGTTCATCATCGAGTGTGATTTCCACGCCCAGCTTTTCGATTCTTTCCTGAAGGCGTGCTTTTTGCAGGATTACTGCGTCGTCCGCACGGGCGGCGATTTTTTCGACCAGTTCCGTCAGCAGCTTGCCGCGTTCCATCAGGTCGTCTTTCAGGCGAAGCCCTTCTTCGACCCTGGATTTATCCAAGTCGGCCAATGCATCCTGCAAAGCCTGGGTTGACAGGTTCTGGATGAGTTCCTGGCAATCCAAGCTGGTGTCTGACAAAACACCAGGTACGAGCAGGATGTCGCTAATCGTCGGCTCAGGCAATCCTGCTGCGGCTGCCAAGGACTTCAATTCCTTGCTGACCAGGGCGAATTTCTTGTGGTCTATCGATTGGATGGCTTGCTGTGCGCTGTCATCAAGCTTGTATGAAAGGACGACTTGAATGCTGCCGCGGGAGAGCTTTTCGAGGATGATTTTCCGCAAGATTGGTTCCAGCATTCCGAGTTCACGTGGAATAGTGAATCGCATGTCGACCTGCTTGCGGGAATTGACGGCTGATATTTCAATGGTCACTTGGCAGCCATCGGCGGAAGCGGTGGCGCGACCATATCCTGTCATGCTTTTCATAGTGCTTCTATCCTTATTGCTCAGAATAGTTCGGGTTGGATTTTTGTGGGAGTTTCGTCGTCGCGAGAAGGCTTATGGAGGTGCGAGGCTGTTGGAATGATTCCGAATCGCTTGAATGCCTTGTCAGTCGCTAGTCTTCCTGCCGGTGTGCGCATCAGGTACCCTTCCTGGATCAGGTATGGCTCATAGACTTCTTCGATGGTGCTTTCTTCTTCGCCTACTGCGACAGCGAGCGATTTGAGTCCCACGGGATGTCCTTTGAATTTGACGATCATCGCCTCGAGGATCCGGTTGTCCATATCGTCGAGTCCGTCAATGTCAATATCAAGCATGGTCAATGCCTCATCCGCGATTTCGGGATTGATTTCAGGTATGTTTTTGACCTGGATAAAGTCGCGGACCCATCTGACCAATTGGTTTGCGATGCGCGGTGTTCCCCGTGCCCGCCTGGAAATCATGTCAAGTCCTTCCTTTTGCGCCCTGACCCCGAGTACATTTGAGGTACGGGTCAGGATTTTGGTCAGGTCTTCGATGGTGTAGTAGTCAAGTCTGCACGTCATGTTGAATCTTGAGCGTAGCGGAGACGAGAGCTTGCCCTGGCGGGTGGTCGCGCCAATCAACGTGAATTTTGGGAGTGTGAGGCGCACGGATCTTGCCCCGACTCCCTGCTCGAGCATAATGTCGATGACGAAGTCTTCCATTGCCGAGTAGAGGTATTCCTCGATGTGCATGGGGAGGCGGTGGATTTCGTCAATGAAGAGGATATCGCCTTCCTTCAAGCTTGTGAGCAATCCGGCAAGGTCGCCAGGTTTTTCGATAACCGGTCCTGACGTAGTCTTGATGTCGGCTCCCATATAATTTGCGATGATATTGGCGAGCGTCGTCTTTCCAAGCCCGGGCGGTCCGCAAAGAAGGACGTGTGACATGGGCTCCGAGCGTGATTTTGCCGCCTGTGTCATGATCAGGAGGCGTTCCTTGATTCGCTCCTGCCCTGGAAAATCCTCGAATCTCTGTGGTCTCAATGGGATTTCGAAGCTTTCTTCCCGGGCATTGAGTTCGGATGTGATGAATCGTTCTGAAGCCATTATGAATTAAGCAACGCTAGGGATTTTCGGATTAGGGATTCGGTCGAAGGGGAATCGGAGGACTTTTCGAGGATCGATGCGACAGCTTTGGCCGCGATGTCTCGCTTGAAGCCCAGGGTCTCAAGCGCGGCGATGGCATCACGTGCCTCGGGTGGCAAGGACTTGTCCTGACGCAATCCCGACTCTGAACCAGATGACGCATCGGATGAGCCGCCGAGGAAACCCAATTTTGCGATTTTATCACGGAGCTCGACAACCATCCGCTCGGCTGTGCGCTTCCCAATTCCTGAGATTTTTGACAGCAGTTTCAGGTCGCCTTCGGCAATCGCATTGGCGAAATCCGCTATCGATAGCGAACTGAGTACGTTCAATGCCAATTTAGGACCAATT
>Ga0123335_1005656_pt1 | contig 15101 bp, 13 predicted proteins | sample BiotimSIPDNA_2_FD_89707 | JGI IMG/M metagenome (GOLD analysis project Ga0123335, IMG submission 89707) | Anaerobic biogas reactor microbial communites from Washington, USA - Biogas_R2 time_0 SIP DNA | ecosystem: Engineered > Bioreactor > Anaerobic > Unclassified | place: Washington, USA... | reverse complement strand
TCATGAATGGGCATGGGCGCGGCATAGGTGTGGTACAGCGTGCGGGCGGCGTCTGTTTTCAGCAGGAAATCCTTGTCCATAAAAGGCTTCATGTGTTCATCCCCCTTACTTGTCCCCTTGAAGGTACCGTTCCAGGACTGTACGGATGCAGCCAACCCCCCGGCTCATCTCCGCGAACATGTCTTCCGCTTTCTTGCCCAGACCATAGCGATACAGGTCCACGCCAAAGAGATCCTCCCGGGAGAACAGCGCATGGAGCTTCGCCGGATCTGTGGGTGTCCCCAGAGCAAAACCGGCAAACAGGGAGGTCAGCACAGGCAGATTGGGATCAGGAGAAAGGGTGAAGGACTCCCCTTCGTCATTTACACCCGTAAGATAGCGGGCATACCCCGCAAAAACCAGCGGGATGAAGGTGAGGAAGGATAAATCTTCCTGCCCCCTGTCAATATAGGCCTTGAGGGTTTCGCCAAAGCGCACGGGAATTTTTTTGCTGGTATCGCATGCGATACGCTGGGGAGTATCCGGTACAAACGGGTTGGGCAGACGCTTTTCCACCACTTCATCAATAAACTGCCTGGCGTCCATGATTTTGGGGTCCACCACCACCGGCAGCCCTTCTCCATAACCAATCTGGCGCACCAATCCTACCAGCGCAGCATCCTTCATTTCATCGGAGATCTTTGTATAGCCCAGCAGGCAGCCAAAGATCGCCAGCGCAGTATGCAGCGGGTTCAGGCATGTGCAAACCTTCATCTTTTCCACCCGGTCCACGGTGTCCCGGTTGCCGAAAATCACGCCTACCTTTTCCAGGGGAGGACGGCCATTGGGAAAGTTGTCCTCAATCACCAGGTACTCGCATTCTTCCGCGTTTACCATGCCGGACACATAGGTGTTTTTGCCCGTTACCACCACTTCCGCGCCTTCAAAGCCCTCCAGGCGGAGCAGAGCCATCACTTCCTCGGAAGGACGCGGGGTGATTTTGTCGATCATCGACCAGGTAAAGGATACCCGGTTTCCATGAGTCAGATAGTCCAGGAAACCGGGTTCCGCAAGGCCCTTTTTGACCCACGCGGCAGCAATGGCCTGGATGCTGGATTGCAGAATGGTTCCATTGTGGGAGCAGTTGTCCAGGGATACCATGGCGATGGGCTTTGCTCCATTTTGATAGCGCAGGTACAGAAGCCTTGTCAACAGCGCCATGATGGACACCGGAGCGTCCATGGATTCAAAATCCCCCGCAAAGGCCGGGTGCGGGATACCCTGGGCGTCCATCACCGAATACCCTTTTTCCGTAATGGTCATGGATACCATTTGGAGGCTGTCTGCGGTAAAGATTTCCTCCACACGGGCGGTATGGGTATGATAGCCCAGAGCCTGTGCTACGGAAGCTACAACGCGCTTTTCCACGGTGCCATCGCTTTTCAGGGATACCGCCAGGCACAGGTTGTCAAAAGGCGCAAATGCCTTGTCGATGATTTCCTCATCATAGCTTTCCACAACAATCATGCCGGTATCCACAGCGCCCTGCTCCAGCAGCTTTTGTGCCAGCACGCAGGGGAAAGCCCGCAGGATGTTGCCTGCCCCAAAATGCAGCCAGGTGGGCGCTTCAGTGGTGCGCGTGCGCATGGCTTCAATATCGAAGCGGGGCAGCAGATACCCCTGCTGCTCGTAAGATGGATCCTTCAGGCCTTCCAAAGTCAGTTTCATGACGATTCCTCCCTGATCAGGTCGCAAGCGGTAAGACCCTTAAAACTTATTTTTGAAATTTGTAATGGTCGTATCGGCGAAGGCCGCAACCTCCGTGGATTTTTCAAAGAAATGAGGCGCGCTTTCACGCCAGGCGCTGGTATAGTAAGCGCTGTCCGGCCCGATGGGGAAGATGACCTCCTGCCGGGTGATGGCGGACTGGTATATCCCTGTAATCAGCTCAATACAGTTACGCCCATCCTGGGCTGTGGCTATGAGGGGTTCGCTTTTGTTGATGGCTCGCAGGAAATTTTTCACCTGTCCGTCGTGGTTTTCCAATACCAGCTTCGGGCGGCTTTCATAATCCGCCCGTACGGCGGCCGCCGTCTCCTCATCCGGTTCGGGGAATCCGTTATCCCGTGCCTTGGAAGCATGGGCCTGAAAGGGGATGCAGACCCCTGCCTTCTCCATCTGGAAGGTAAGCTGCTGCTGTTCTCCATGGGAAATGAGCGAACTGGTGATCTCCGCTACGCTCCCGTCGGTGTACTGCAGCAATGCGGAGGAAAAATCCTCCTCCTGGGAGTTGTGGTGGTTCAAATTGGTCATGAAGGCGCGGATGGACGCGGGCATGCCCTTGGCCCACAGCAGCAGGTCGATGTGGTGGATGGAATGGTTGAGCGTACATCCCCCGCCCTCCACGACCCAGCGGCCGCGCCAGTCCAGGTAGTAATAGCTTTCTCCCCGGTACCATACCGAATGTACCCGGGAATACAGGTTTCGGCCATAAGCTCCGCTTTTTACCATGTCAATCACATTGCGGATGCTGGTGATGTAACGTGACTGCACCACCACGGACAGGAGCCTGCCATGCTTCTGGGCGGCAGCGATGATTTCGTCGCACTCCGCCAGGGAAGGGGCCATCGGCTTTTCCAGGAGCACATGGCAGCCGCTTTCCAACGCGGCAACCGCCATTTCCCTGTGCAGTCCCGGCGGGGTGCAGATGCTTACCACATCCACTTTGCCCAAGCCCTCATGATAATCCGCGATGGCCGCAGCATCCTTCAAACCGTATTTTTCGATCAGCGCACGGGCGCGATCGGTGTTTTGATCCGCCAGAAAGGCGATGGTTGCCCCTTCCCCGGCGTGGAGATATCCTTCAATATGCGCTGGCGCGATGCCACCGCACCCGATAATCATGACCTTCATGGGATTTCCTCCTGAGAATGCCCGCCTCCCGCCGTACATCCCACCTGGCGGCGGGTGCAGGGAAACGGGAAGGCGGGCAGCGGTGTGGTATCAGGCTTTTTGCCTTTTGATCGCGTCATACAGCCCCAACAGATACTGGCTGCCCAGCGCGCGGTCATACAGGCCATATCCGGGCATGGAGACCTCTCCCCAGATTGCGCGGCCATGATCGGGGCGGATGGGGCCCTCAAAGCCAATGTCCACCAGCGCTTGCATAATGGCCACCATATCCAGCGAGCCGTCCGAGGTGTAATGGGCGGCTTCCTCAAATACGCCTGGCGCGGTATGTTTGGTGTTGCGCATATGCACGAAGTGGATGCGTCCCTTCAGGCTGCGGATGATGTCGGGAATGTCGTTGGCAGGGTTTGACGAGAGGGAACCTGTGCAAAGCGTTACCCCGTTGTGCGGGTTGGGTACAGCTTCCATGAGCCGGTGAAGGGGGCCCTTCCCGGTGATAATCCTGGGCAGGCCAAACACAGACCAGACGGGATCATCGATATGAATGGCCATGTTTACATCATATTCGTCGCAAACGGGCATGACAGCATTGAGGAAGTATACCAGGTTGTCAAACAGCTTTTCTTCGGTAACGTCCTTGTAGAGCTCAAAAAGCTCCTTCACACGGGCCATACGCTCCGGCTCCCAGCCGGGCAGTATAAAACCGTTGCTGTCGCCATCCATCCGATTGAAAAACTCTTCCGGCTTGATGCGGTCGACGATGTTCTGATCATACGCCAGCACGGTGGAGCCATCTGGACGGGGCTTTGCCAGATCGGAGCGGGTCCAGTCAAAGACAGGCATAAAGTTGTAGCAAATCAGCCTGATGCCCTCGCTGCCCAGCTTGCGGATGGTATTGATGTAGTTTTGAATGTAACGGTCCCTGTCCGGCGTGCCCACTTTAATGGCATCATGGATGTTCACACTCTCAATGCCAAGCAGTGCAAGCCCCGCGTCTGTGACCTGCTTTTTCAGGCCGCGGATGGCCTCCAGATCCCATTCATCGCCGGGCTTGGTATCATACAGCGTGCTGATGATGCCCACCATTCCGGGAATTTGCCGGATTTGCCATAGTTTGACGGAATCAAACTGTTCGCCAAACCAGCGGAAACTCATCTTCATGTAAGTTCACATCCTTGCCAAACATTTCCGGGATTACGCGTAGAGCAGGTTGGGCAGCCACATCACCAGATCGGGGAGGAACACCAGGGCAATTACCAGCAGGATAACCGCCGCGTAGAAGGGCATGGTTTCCTTGAAGTACTGCTCCACCGGGCAGTCCAGAATGTCGCACACCGTGTAGAGCGCCGTGCCAACCGGCGGCGTCATGCAGCCCATTGTGACGATGGTCATCATGCAAATGCCAAAGTGCACGGGGTCCACACCCATTTCTTTCAGCAGGGGGAGGAACAGCGGGGTCAGCAGCATGATGTTGACGTTGCTGTCGATGAACATGCCCAGCACCACCAATAGCAGCACAATCAGCACCATCATGATGCTGGGGTTGCTGGTGAGGCCGAAAAGGAAGCTGGTGAGCAGGCCAGGGGCGTTGACGATGGTCAGCGCCTTGCCGAAGATACCCGACATGGCGATGATGAGGATGATGCCGCCGTTGTCGATGAAGGAATCCTTCAGCGCGGCCAGGAAGCTTTTCCAGGTGAGCTCCTTGTACACAAACGCTCCAATCACGATAGCGTAGATTACCGCAAAAGCGCCTGCCTCGGTGGGGGTGAACAGGCCAAAGCGGATGCCGATGATGAGGATCAGGGGGAAGATGAGTGCCCATACGGATTTTTTGAGCTCATACCAAATTTCGGACCAGGTCGGGCGTTTGGCGTCCGGCGCGGGAAGGTCAAATCTGTGCTTTTTGGCAGTGATGCGCACCGTAAACATAAGCACTGCCATCATCATCAGGCCTGGGATAATGCCGGCGGTAAACAGCTTGCCGATAGATACGCCGCCCACAAAGCCGTAGAGGATCAGCCCCAGGGAGGGAGGGATGGTGGCGGTAATCAGGGAGGTGAGGCAGATGACGCCGCCGGCATAGCCCTTGCTGTAACCGCGCTTGATCATCTCAGGTCCCAAAATGCGGGCCTCCATGGAGGCGTCCGCAACAGCGGAGCCTGAAACGCCGCCCATGAGCGTGGAGAGAAGCACAGATACCTGAGCGATGCCCCCGACCATGCGCCGGGTAATCAGGCGGGAAAAGTTGATGAGGTTTCTGGTAATGCCGGTGCGGTTCATCAGGTTACCCGCCAGGATGAAAAACGGAACCGCCAGGAACGCGATGGACTGGGTCTGGGTGACAACGTACTGCGCCAGCACGTCCAGGCTGCGGCCGGAGGAGATAAACCAGGCCATGCCCGCGCCGCCGATGACGAAGGCGATGGGCGCGTTGATCAGCAGGAAGACAACAAACACCAGAATTAAAGCTGCCATGCTCACAGCACCTCCTTGGAATCGTCAAGATTTACAGGGGTCATGTCCATTCCGGCATTCTCTTCGCCCAAGCCTTCGTTGTCCTTGGCAACGTCCGCCTTGAGGGTATACGAATCGTCCTTGAAGTGGATCAACAGTTTGCCGATTTTGATCAGGCAGGTCAGAATCATCAAAATGCCGCAGACAGGCATGGCGGCAGTTACCGCGCCATAACCGATGCCAAAGTTGGCCAGCGTGTTGAAAGGCCGGTTGCCGTTGATTTTCATGATTTTAAAGCCACCCAGGATCAGGATGGCCAGAATGATGATGATCAGGATATAAACAATGATCGCCAGCACCTTCTGGCCCTTGGGAGAGAATTTTTTAGACACGATGTCCATCCCCACCAGACGGAGGTGGCGCATCGCGACGTCTGCGCCCAGAAATGCCGTCCAGCTGAACAGGAGCAGGGAAACATCATCCGCGTAAATGATGGGCTTGTCAAACAGGCGGAGCACCGCGTTGAGGAAGGTCAGCGCCACGATGGTACTCATGCCGATGCCCACCAGGACCTCCTCGACCTTGCAATAATACTTGTATACCTTGTTCATACTGTTTCCTCCTGCATGGGCTTTTGTTCTTTGTTTCTATATCACAGCGGTACCGTCCCCAGAGGTTCGCCGCTGCCGGACGCGCCTGTCGCGCAAACAGCATGGCACCTGCCCTTGTCCCCGGGCAGACCTGGCGGATTTGGGGATGGAAACCGATGCAGCAACCGTTCTTTGTAAATAAGAGGCGGTGGCACCGCAGTGATGCCACCGCCGTTTTGATGCGCGGTTCCTTTGGCTTGTCAGATGACTGCTTTAGTTGATGCCAAGCTCCTTGTAGAGCTGGGTGCGCAGGGCTTCATAATCGGCGCCGCCGGTGGTGGCGGGATCGGAGTAGAGATGGGCGGTTGCGGCACGGAAGGCTTCACGGTCGGGTTCCGTTACAACGACGCCGGCAGCTTTCATTTCTTCCAGATACTTTTGCTCATATTCCCGTACCAGAGCCTGGTTGTCCTTGTAGTTCTGCACGCAGGAGGTAACCAGCTGTTCCTGCTGCTCGGCGGAAAGGGTATCAAACCAAGCGGCGCCGCACACCATGTCACAGGTCAGCAGGAAGTGCTGGGACAGGGAGATGTCGGAGCAGACTTCATAGAACTTGGAGGAGTAGATGGTGGGAATCTGCCACTCGCCGCCATCGATGACCTTGGTCTGGATGCCGTTGTAGGCTTCGCTCTGGGCCATGGGGGTGGCCACGGCGCCCATGGCGTTGACGGAGTTGATGGCGATGGGATTACCCATGGTGCGGATCTTCAGACCATTGAGGTCTTCGGGCTTGGTGATGGGCTTGTTGGTGACCCAGTTGCGCCAGCCGGTGAGGCCATTGGCGGTCAGCAGAACAATGCCCTTTTCCCGCAGCTCGGCAACCCAGCTCTTGTACAGGTCGGTTTCCATCAGGCCGTCCAACTGGTCATAGCTGTCCAGCAGGTAGGGCATCATCAGAATGCCGATACCGGGGGCGTAAGCGGCCAGACGGGAAGGATCGCTGGAGGCGATAACGGGTTCACCCATCATGCCGGCTTCCAGCACGTCATCGGTGTTGCCCATTTCCGAGGAGACAAGCGCTTTGGCGTTCCAGCCACCCATTTCGTTGAGGCGGCGTGCCCATTCCTCATGGCCCATGGATTGGGTATCCCCGGGGCCGTTGGTGCCGGTGATGATGACCTCGGTGTCGGCCAGGGCCGAAACGACCGTCAGGCACAGTACCAACGCCATTGCCAGGGAAAGGATCTTTTTGGACATGGTGTTTTCCTCCTTTAGAGTTATCATCCTAATCGCACGGAGCGCGATTATTCGGGTTGCAGGGCACAAAGGCCGGATACCAATGGGGATATTCGCTGGTGTGACCATACATCAATACTTTGGTTACTGTATGCATGCTACCATACCAGTTTAAAAATGTCAAAGACTTTTTGCTCGTTTGGGATTGTTTTTGCCCGATCCAAAACCTGGAATGCCAGCAATCACTGCGATTGGCGCCGTATTTTCTGCCCCATGGAATAGGTTCTCTATCTGGTATACCAAATTTACATGCGCTGACCTCAGCATCCGGCAGTGGGCGGCACCTTACCCTGAGCTGGAGGGATGCTTCAGCAGCACCCACCCCGGGTCACAGGATGTACTGGGGATATTTCTCCTTCATTAGAACGATCTCATCAAAAATGCGGCGGACATGCCTGCGCAGCAGGGCTTGCACATCCTGAAGATTTCTCTCCGTGATCAGCTTGAGCATCAGTTCATGCTGATTCACATTCAGCTGCTGAATCCCCTCTTCGCTGCAGGAGGAGAGGTAGCGGAGGCGTTGATAATCAAAGGAGTTGCGACGAAGCAACTGGTAGCAGAGGTGTTTATCCGTAGCCATGTAGAATATTTTGTGAAAATCATCGTCATATTCCAAAAAGGCGGCGAAATCCCTATCCTCCAGCGCTTGCTTCTGCAACTGTATCATCTGGGTGAGTTCCATGAGGTACTCCGGCTTCAGGTTCAGCACAAATTGCTCCAGCACCGCCTGTTCCAGCGATTCGCGCAGAAAATGCTCCTGCTTCGCCCGCTCTGTGCTGATCTTTGCCACCGCTGTGCGCCTCTGGGGGGTGATGATCACCATTTTTTCCCTGGAGAGGCGGATGAAGGCTTCCCGCACAGGGGTGCGGCTCACGCCCAGGGCGTTTGCTGTCTGCTGTTCGCTCATGGTCATGCCCGGCGGCATCTGCATGTTGATAATGCGTTTGCGAAGCGTTTGATAAATCTGGCTGGTTACAGTCTGGCTGTCCTTGAGGTGGAAGTCGCTCATCTGAAGCGGATCGAAGCGTTCACTCACGTTTTCCATAGCTATCTCCTTTGCTCTAGGGCAGTCAAATCATCCCAAAGGGTCATCACCCTTTGCACCGCCACGGCGTCTGTGGCAAAGGCTGCCGTGCCGTTGACCGATACCGCATAGATATCTGTTGTCAGCGGCCATAGCACTACCGTCTCCTGAGCACCTGTGCTCAGGCTGGCTGTCCATCGGATCACCGGATTTGCCTCTTTCGGACTGCTGAGTTCCGCTACGGGGGTTAACTGGTTAAGCGCCTGCCGGAGCCTGGTCTGCACGTCACCGGACAACTCCACAGACCCAAGGGGTGTGGCTATGGCAGCGCCCTCAGCGGAGAAACGTACAGCTAGGCTCTGTCCCTCCACAGAAAAGGCAATATCCGTGATTCCCCCTGTCTCATAGCTGACGATTCCGCCGCCCAGCAGGGTTGTGTAGCCCTGCAGCAACATCAGCATGGGCGCGTCATCCAACCGGTAAATCACCGTGCCGCCCTTTTCCGCCATCAGGCACTGGTTCCCTTCGATGCGTCTGAGCAGGGCATGCGCGGTTTCCCCATCCAGTGTCAGCGCAATCTCCATTTCCGGCTGATCCAAACCATATGCTGACAGGTCGGCGTCCGTAGCAACCACCTGATCGGCATATAGCTGCATCAGAGGATTGATCAATGCGCTTATCACATTCAGCCGGGAGAGTCGCATCGGAACCGGCGCGGTCAGGTAAAAGCCCTGATCCGTCTGTTCCACGCTGTAGTTACGCCCTGTGCCATGGTAATATACGTCGATTTGACGGATCTTGTCAACATCGTCCTGAGAGCGCAGGGGCAGCACCTGATGGCTGATAAAATCCCGCTCCGTGCGCAGGAACAGCAGGGCGATTTCCCTGGGCACCAGATAGATGGCATCATCCGCTTCCGCATACAGGTATGTGCTTTGATCCACAGGGTTATCCATCAGTACCCTGTACCGGAGCTGGGTGTTATCGCTGCGGTACAGGGTCACGGTTGCGCGGGGCTGGGCCAGACCATAGCCGTCAAAGGTGCCACGATCCGTCACTTTGCGGCTGCCTGTGATGTGCCCCGCTGCGTACAGAAAGGCCCGAAGCTGCGCTTCATCATACTCGTTGTCCGTCTGACTGAGCATTTCCACACCTTCCGCGCTGTTGAGCACGGCAAAGGCGGTTTCCGCATTTTCTACCTTGACCGCCGTCAATTCGGCCAGCGGGAGATTGACCACCTCATATACGGTGGCTGCTTGCTCCTGCGCGGCTTTCTGCGCGGGTGTGTACAACAGCCAGCCAAGCAGCGCTCCCAGCAACGCAACACAGATCAGTAAAACCACCACGGCATGCTGCTTTGCTCTCACAGGCGTCTCCTCCTCAGCCTGACTGCCGTGCCCAACGCCAATGCCATTAGCGGCAGCACCACTGCCAGAACGATGGCCAAGGTCTGCGCCTGCTCCCCGGTGATGGGCAGCGGCGCGTTCTCCAGCGATTTCGCCGGGATCGCCAGGGTAACCGTCTCCTGCCACAGCGCGCTCAGTACCTGGGCAAGAAACATCCGGTTTCCGTAGGATTCCACACTCATCAAATCGTCCGCGTAGATCATCCGGGAGCCGGCCAGAAATACGCTTTCCCCTGCCAGGGCAGCCACTACGAAGGGGCCGGGGGCATCGCCCTCAGCCTGTTGGGTGGAGGTATAGGCCAAATCGGTTTTGGCATAAGCGTCGCTTGTGGTGCGCAACAGCGGCTCTACCCGATGGGCTGCCAGGCCTTCCACCGTGATGGAACTGGCGGACGGCATGGCCACATACACCGGGTGATCCGCAAAATATGCATTTACAGCGCTGGAGGTATACATCGGGATGATGTTGTGCTGGGAGCCCGCCGCAAAAGCTTTGGGCTCAAAAACCACGTTATGCTGTACAGCCATCCCCCATTGCTGAAGAAATCCGCTCAGATTTGGCATTTCAGCGGAGGAAGGTTCCACAAACACCATCAGCTTGCCGCCTGCGGCCACATATGCATCCAGCAGCGCAAGATCCTCCACAGTAAAATCATAGGTAGGGGCGGCCACCACCATGATTTCGGGCTGAGCCGCATCCTCCACGGCAATGGCTTTGGTCTCCAGGGTATAGTTGTGATCCGTAAACAGAGTTTGCAGCGCACGGGTCGGACGTTCCCCATGGCCTGTGGTAAAAACAACGCGGGGTGTGTAAGCGCTGTTTACATACACATGGGCGGAGGCCAGCTTCTGCTCCAGATCAATTCCCTTGGGCGTATTCCCATCGTAGAGGATCAGATCCCCGTAGGCTATCGCCTTGATGCGCCTTTGTCCTTCGACCAGGATGTCCGCTGCGCTGAGCTCTGCGCCCATCTGCTGGTAGTGGGTCAGCAGCACCGGGTTGGCCGCAGGGTCTACATAGGCCACCCTGATGTTTGGAGAAAGCTGCTCGTACCGGCGGAGCATCTCCCGGAGCATAGCCGGGTATTCCTCCTGGGGGCTGAACACATACACGGTGGTCTCGTCTGTTAGGTCCGCCACCACCCGCCGCGTTTCATCGGACAGTGCATACAGCTTTCCCTCCGTCAGGTCCAGCGCGGGATGGTAACGCCGGTCAATGGCCTGGGCGCAGAGGTTCAGCAACGCAAACACGCACAGCGATAACACCAGGATCAAGGTCAACAGGCTTTTTTGCGTCATCTTTTTCATCATCTTCACCTCACACAAGCCTGCGGCGTTCCAGTACATATATGTTAAGGAACAGGAACAGCGCTGTCACGCTGAGGTAATATACCGCCTCCACAGCCTCAAACACACCATAGGAGAAGCCCTCGCTATGCTTGGCAATGGCCAGGAAGGACAAGGCGTTTTTCAGGAACGGGTCTGTGACCATACTCGCGCCTGTACCCGCGAAAAGACATAGAGCGAACAGGGAATAGGTCATCATCGCGGACACAAACTGGCTGTCCGTCAAAAGCGAGAGGAATTGACCCATGGCGATGCAGGCGCCTGCCAGCAGCAACAGACCCAGATAGTTGCCCACTGTTGCCGCCAGAGCATCCATGCCAAAGATGGAGAGGGTCAACGGATATACAAGTGTTATCGCCATGGGTACCAGAAAGATCGTGAGCGTTGCCAGGTATTTGCCCAGCACCACGGCTGTCAGCGATACCGGCGCGGTCAGGAGCAGCTCATCAGTCTTCTGCTTGCGCTCCTCCGAAAAAGACCCCATGGTCAGAATGGGAACAATCAGCACCGCCACCGTATTGAATACGGAAAAATAGCTTTTGATGTCTCCGCTTTGAGGAAACAGGTTTGTGATAGCAAACACAGCGCCGGAAAGCGCCAGGTACATCGCCAGAAACACATAGCCCGTCATGGTTTTAAAGAGGTGACGCCATTCCTTGACAAACAGACCGTTCATGGCTGATCACACCCCCCTTCCTCTCCATGGCGGCTTGCCCCCACAAGCGGCTGCCCTTGGGTCATGTCGATAAAAATATCCTCCAGCGACGGGGTGCGCTGCGTTAATGAAAGCAGCGATACCCTCTCTTTGTGCGCAGCCAGGGCCTGGAAAACCGTCTCCGCCATCTCCCGCCCCTTTGGGGTACGCAGCAGGAACCGGGCTTCCTCCTGCGCCGGGCGAGCCTCCACCGTAAGCGTTCCCATACCCTTTACCAGACGAGTAAGTTCAGCTTGCGCCAGTGCATGATCGCCGCGCACGGCGACATCCAACAGGGAATGCTCCCGGTAGCGGTCGGTGATTTCCTCCGCGCTGCCATCGGCCAGAAGTTCTCCGTGGTGCAGAATCAATAAATGTGTGCATACAGAAGCGATTTCCGACAAGATATGGGAGGAGATCAGCACCGTCATCTGGGTAGCCAATTCCAGGATCAGCCGCCGGATTTCGATGACCTGCTGGGGATCCAGCCCCACCGTGGGTTCGTCCAGGATCAGCAGGGAAGGCTTCCCCACCAAAGCCGCCGCAAAGCCCACGCGCTGCCGATACCCCTTTGACAGGCGGCCAATGATTCTGCCCGCAACAGGTGTGATGTTCAACAGCCCGCAGACGCGCTCACATTCCCGCTGGATCCCGCGCTGGGGGATGTTCCGAAGCGCACACACAAAACGCAGATGCTCCATCACCGTACAGTCCGGATACAGCGGCGGGATTTCCGGCAGGTACCCGATGCGCCCCTTGGTCTTGCAGGGATCCTCGGCCATATCCAGCCCGTCCAACCGGATTGATCCGGAGGTGGGGGCGAGGTAACCGGCCAGCATGCGCATTGTGGTGGATTTCCCCGCGCCATTTTGCCCCAGCAACGCCACCGCCTCATGGTCGCCTGCCATAAAGGAGACATCCTTAACCGAATGAATGCCGTTATATGTTTTATGGAGGTTGCTCACCTGTAACATCGCATGTTCCTTTCGGCATCAATCAACAATGCAAAATGTAATACTAGTATACCACATCTTGACTGGGTACGCAATCTCATTTGCTCCCAGACGTCCGGCAGATGCTCTCCGATAAAGCCGTGTGCAAAGGGAGCGGTGTGGAAGATCTGTGCACCGTATCTATTTTTATTGAAATCTGCTGCGCTTTCGGTGTAAACGTTGCCCGCTGTATGGGAACGGCGACCGGTCCTCCGTCGGTGTAACAAATTCTACGTCCGGATTGAACCTCAGCCCAGCGAAGTATTGGTGGATAATCACTCCGCAACGGCGAAGACGATGATCCTGCGCTCGTAGCAACACACGAACGATGTTGGCTCCACATTTTGCCGTGTAATATGCAAAGCTGCGCAATCCCTCCTGCCTATAAAGATAGTTTTCATTTCGGAAGGCGTACTTGTATCGTTCCATTCGGTCCGGCTCGTCAAGCGCGATGTTGCTACCATAATTGCTGGACGTGGCATGCACCACTACGCTGCTCCCAACAATGTAAGAGGGCATGCCCTTACGAACGGCAATCCTCCGAGTGTACTCAATGTCGTCACCCCAAATGAAAAACTCCTGAATCGGAAGTCCTACCCGTCGTACAACATCAGCTTTCATAAAACACGAAACAAATGTGGCTTGCTGAATAGGGAGTATGTTGTGCTGCAGAAGTTCAATGGATTCGTGCAAGGCATTCGTAAACTTCTGACGATTGATTCTACAGATGCTTCCATCCGTCCAAAGAGCCAGAGAAGAAAGAAAACCATACTGTCCTGCAAGAATGCTGTCAGCCTTGAGCAATTCTTCCAGTGCATTTTTTCGGGGCATCGTATCGTCGTCCATCAGCCATATGTACTCATATCCCTTTTCTACCGCATGCTTCATACCAAAATTGAAGCCACCGGCACCGCCTGTATTGCGTTGCAGGTGCATATGATATACGCGTTCCTCTGATATGTTGGAAAGAATCATACGGGTATCATCTGAGCTTGCGTTATCCACCACAAGGACATCGCAAGGAACTGTTTGATTGAGCAATGTTTCGATACAACTCTTTACCATGTATCCGCGATTATATGTTACTACCACGGCCAGAATTCTATTAATCATGATCACCTTCATATCTCATGTATCCGACTCGCACATAGGAGTAATGCGCCCTGCGCCATTCTCCCTAAACATAATAGAGGAACTCATGGTTCTTCTTTTTATAGATCAGTCCGCCAATCAGCAGCGCTGCCGCGGCGTAGCCAAGGATAAGCAAATGGTAAGCCAACGAGGGGATGGTACTCTCCAGCACGATCATGCGCACATAGCGGATCACGCAGTACACGGGATTGAGCAGGAAGAGCCGCTGCACTGTGCGCGAGAACGCGTCCACCCGATAGAAGATCGCGGACATATACATCAGCAGCAGCACAAAGATTTCATACAGATAAGCCGTGTCCTGGAAGAATACATTCATCGCAGACAGAATCAGTCCCATGCCCAAATTGAAAAGCACCAGGCAGCATAAGGGATAGATCAGCATCAGGAACCTGGGTGTAAAGGTCACTCCGTCAATCGCCGCAAAGAGAAGAAAGACCACAAAGGTAATACCAAAGTTAATCAGTGAGGAAACGTTCTTGGACAGCAGAAACAGATACTTGGGGACGTTAATTTTGGTGAAGATATGGGCATTGGCGATCAGAGCAACGATCGATCCCGTCGTGGCCTCCCGGAAAAACGAGAATACAACGTTTCCAGCGAAGAGATACGTGGTGTAGTGCGGCGTGTCCCGGCCGAAAAACTGCGTGAATACCAGCTTCATTACCAGCAGATGCAGCAGCGGCGAAAGCACGCTCCACCCCATGCCCAGCACCGTACGCTTGTATTTCTGCTTGAAATCCCGCTTCACCAGCTCTTCGAACATGAATCGCTGCTTGTGGAAACGCTCAATGAGTTTTTGCTGCATATTTGTTCTTTACTCTCTTTCTCCTGTGCGCTTCAGGATATGGTAATGTTGCCGCTGAAGGTTTTTAACCATTACACTTCCTGCCCTCCATATCGTCGCCTTCACTCCGTGTTCCTTTAGGTAACGTTTGAGTCTGAAGATCCTGCTGGTTTCAAAATACTGCGTTACATGCCGCGTTTCTGTGAGCTCATCCACCTTTTTCTGCAGGCGGATCAAGGTGTTGCTGAGTTCACGCCGTTGCTGTTCCTGCACTAATTGTTCCGGAGCAATGGAACGAGCCGGCTTTGCCAATGCGTCCACGAGCCATTGCCTTGAAAAGCACCGGTGTTCTTCCAGGCGGCGGTCAACATCGCTCCAATCAATGGGTCGCTTCAGGAGTTGATCCACCGCTTCCATGTCATTGAGGTCATGAAGCATTCGGTCAGCAAGCCCTACCAATTCCAGAAGGCT
>Ga0123335_1005654_pt1 | contig 15107 bp, 10 predicted proteins | sample BiotimSIPDNA_2_FD_89707 | JGI IMG/M metagenome (GOLD analysis project Ga0123335, IMG submission 89707) | Anaerobic biogas reactor microbial communites from Washington, USA - Biogas_R2 time_0 SIP DNA | ecosystem: Engineered > Bioreactor > Anaerobic > Unclassified | place: Washington, USA... | reverse complement strand
TGGAACAGACTGAGATATGGGCCGATATGGACAATAAGAGCCGTATGAATTGAGAGATTCAAGTACGGTTCCGTGAGAGGCTGAAGGTGAAATTCCTTGGCCTACTCGACCACGACCCCCGCGATAATTTGTTGCAGCTCTGAAACTCCTGTTTGGGGGCGTGTGGAAAACTTTGTATAGTTCCAATTTACAGGGAAATCGGAAAACATGATATAATCGATTAAACCAGTAAAATTCGAAATCAGAAAAAAAACTAAAACAACCAGAAATAATTGGATAAAAATTACAAATAAAAATAAATCAGAGAATAATTTTCAAACTTTTCAGTTTGTATTTATTAACAACCATTAATTAAATGTGTCAAAGTGTATTCTGATGTGAGATAACCAATGATTTGTCAATTAACACAAGCCGGGTTTTCTGCAATCCGTTTTTTTTTGTATCACTGACTTGAGATCAGCCAAAAGAGAGCCGCTCAATAATGCATACAGCCGGTTAATATCGTTATCACCGTTTCAAAAATCTAAATCACCGTTTCAAAAAACGTTATCAACCGTCCAAAAATTCACAATCAGCCGGCCGAATTCAGTATCAACGTCAGTTTTTGGCCGGCTCTTATTGAATTTACGCCGGCTCAATGAGATAAAGCGGACTTTGGAGACGATTTTTCGCCGGCTTACAACGTTTATTTTCCGGCTGTACCTGAAAATCGAAGGCTTTGTTTGCCAAAAAACATCGGTTGAATTTGAAAAATATCCGGCTCATTATATTATCCAGGCCTTTTGTTAAAATATCATCATGTTCGCCGGGCGCACACGACCCCGCAATAGCAATAAAAATTCGAAATAAGTAATGCCAAATTCGAAACAGGAATAGAACAATAAATTGATGTTACAGGCGTTTGGAAGTGTATAGTCCCGGTTTATACTTTTTTGACACACTTAAACCCGAAATTTAGTTTATAGGTAAATTGAAGTAAATAATATGATGTGGTAGATGCCAAAAAATTAGCTGGTGTTAATTTTTTATCAGAGCAAAAAGGCCGCACACGGAAAATCATTTTCCCTATCAACCATCCGGAAGGAAAGATGAATACACATGAACCTGATTCCGCTTCTGAAAATAAAAAGAAAGCCCGTCTTATTGTGGGCAGTGAAGGTACTCTTCGAGTTGTGTTTGATTATGATCCCAAACTGGTGGAGAAGGTGCGTACGATAAGGGGTAGAATCTACCACAAGGATGATCGTTACTGGTCTATTCCCGAAAATGGAGCAGTTTCGGTACATGAAGCAATGCTTGCGTATGGTTCAGGATTAGGTGGAGTGCACACTCTCAGGCACAGTTATGCAACTCATCTTCTGGAACAGGGTGTGGATTTAAGAACGATACAGGAGCTTTTGGGACACAGCAGCATAAAAACCACCCAGATCTACACCCATGTTAGTAACGAGAGAATGCGCAAAATTGTCAGTCCGATAGCCGGAATGCTTTTTGATATTGGGGGTAAAAATTAATGTACAGACACAGTACATCTTATGTGCACTTCAGATAGAAAAAAATTACATGAAAGCCGTCTAAAGTTGGATAAAATATGCACTTTTTTGCAATAACGAAATATAGTTTAAGGGGTTCATGAAAGCTGTAGTTGTTGTAAATTTTGGCGCCTAATTTTTCAAGGCAGGATAAAACGGGCCATAAAAGAGAATTATTCAGCCGTCCTGGCTGAAATTTTGAGAAAAAGAAATGCATGAATTATACTATATATTGATATTTATATGCAGACATACCCTAAATATTGGAAAATACAATGATATTCAAATTTGGTGAATTTTTTTGCGGCCCTGGGGGACTTGGAATAAGCGCCCACAGGTGCAATGTAAAAAAAGGAAAAGAACTATTCGCGATAAAGTCCGCATGGGCAAACGATTATGATAGGGACACGTGCCAAACCTACCAAAATAATGTACTTACTGGCAAAAATTCCGACGGGAAAGTAATTTGTAAGGATGTACGAAAGCTAAATATCACCGAACTTGCAGATATTGATGCCTTTGCGTTCGGTTTTCCATGCAATGATTTTAGCGTCGTCGGTGAACAAAAAGGTATTAACGGTGTATTTGGACCGTTATACTCTTATGGTGTTAATGTTTTAAAACACTTTCAACCAAAATGGTTCCTTGCAGAAAATGTCGGTGGATTAAGAAATTCCAATGATGGGAATTCATTTAAAAAAATCCTCAAAGAAATGTTTAATGCTGGATATGATATCTTTCCAAATCTTTACAAATTTGAACAGTACAGTGTCCCCCAAGCTCGCCATCGAATTATAATAATTGGTATACGACATGACTTAAATTTGAAATTCAAAATACCAGCACCAACTTCACCAATTCCCAAAACATGTAGGGAAGCAATAGAAAATCCCAGAATAACAGCGGATGCTCCAAATAATGAATTAACCAATCAAGCAAAACAAGTAATAGAACGTCTTAAGTATATAAAACCGGGCGAAAATGCCTTTACGGCAGAATTACCGCCAGAATTAAGATTAAAGGTTAATGGAGCCCGTATAAGCCAGATTTACAAGAGATTAGACCCAACTAAACCCGCATATACTGTAACAGGAAGCGGCGGCGGCGGCACTCATGTGTACCATTGGAAGGAAAACCGTGCTTTAACGAATAGAGAACGGGCACGCTTGCAGACATTTCCCGACAATTTCATTTTTTGTGGTTCAAAAGAAAGCGTGAGAAAACAAATCGGCATGGCAGTCCCACCAGTTGGAGCCGATCCAATCTTTGAGGCTGTGTTAAAAACTTTTGCAGGAATAAGTTATAAATCTATCGAATCGAACATGGCAGAATTTCAATTGATACAAGATTATCGTACTAATTTTGAAGAGGCCAGTGTTGAGCAGTTGAGATTGCTGGAAAGAAGGGGGGCATACGCATAAATGATTACAAAATGCTTATATGATGAAATTCTTCTTAATCCGATTAAGGATGGCGCAGACACCTGCCACATTGTATCTGGTTACGCCACATCGGCAATGGCTTTTCATCATTTACAAGCCGCATTTGAAATGAATAGTAAAATGAAGGCTCACTTGATTGTTGGAATGTGTCCGACAGACGGTATTGCAGTTAGCAATCATAAAGGCTTTCAAAAATTAATGAGCGAAGACTTCGAAGGTAGATTTGAATGTAGCTACATAACTTCCCTACCCCCTCTTCATTCTAAAGTTTACGCATGGTCAAAAAATGGTGCTCCAATCTACACCTTTATCGGTTCAGCGAATTATACCCAAACCGCTTTTAGTAATTCGCAACGGAATTGTATGGCAATTGCCGATGCAAGCCTTGGGTTGCATTATTATGAAAGCCTTGTTGACGAAACGATATATTGTACGCATAATGACGCTGAAAATCTTGTTACTGTTTATAATGACTCCAAATACAAGCGATTAGTCGTCGAGAAAAGAATTCATGAGGAGCATGAAGTATTACCAACAGATGTCGGGCTTAAAGGGCTTGAGCATGTAAAAATTTCTTTTTTAGATAGGACTGGAAATGTTCCAAGCCGTTCGGGGCTAAACTGGGGTCAAAGAGAAGGTAGGAATAGAAACCAAGCATACATCCCGGTTTCTTCTGAAATTAACCGTTCAGGTTTTTTTCCACCCAGAACAGTACATTTTACCATTCAAACTGATGATGATAAAATACTCATTGTAACAAGGGCCCAAGACAATGGTAAAGCGATACATACACCACATAACAACAGCTTAGTAGGGGAATACTTCCGAAATAGATTGAATTTGCCTGAAGGTGAATTTATTACCGTTGACCATCTAAATCATTATGGTAGAACTGATGTTGATTTTTATAAAATCGACAATGAGAATTATTTCATGGATTTTTCTGTAAATACAAATGGACAACCTAACCAAAGAACAACGTAGAAAAAACATGACAAGAATCCGTTCACAAAATACGAAACCAGAGCGGATAATCGAGCAGGAATTAAAACGTAGAAAGATTTATTTTGCCAAACAGGTCAAAACTATTATTGGTAAACCTGATATTGTATTTCGGCGTAAAAAAGTAATTGTATTTATTGATTCCGATTTCTGGCACGGTCATCCGAAAAGATATATAAAACCCAAGACCAATCCAGAGTATTGGGTGCCCAAAATTGAAAAAAATGTGGAAAGAGATAAAAAAGTCAATAAGGAACTGAAGAAATGCGGGTGGAAGGTGATCCGATTGTGGGAGTATGATATAAAAAAAGATTTGAATGGGTGTGTTAGGAAAATCCTGAAAGCAATTGACAAGCCTTTTTAACGTCCTGTTATAAGGGCTTAATATTTTCATGTCACGAGAAAGAAAAATTAGGCACCAAAACTCCCACCAACAGCAACAGCCAGATTGCGCTTCGCTCCACCCAAATTTCCCTCCACTTCGTTGCGGGAAACTTCTGGCGTGTTGCCGCCCGTTGCGCAATAAAACTGGCACGGAAATAAGAGCCGCCACGGAAGAAGCTCATCAATAAATTGAATATGAAGAATAATTAACAAATTAATGTCAAAATGTGCAGCTCTTGTCAATAATTATTTGTAGATCGCGTTAGCTGTTCCGTACAAGAGGCCTGCACAATTGTCATTATTGTAATGAACGTTTCATAGCATCTCCGCTCTCTTGTTTTTTAAGGTAGTCGCGTTATTGCGATTACACCTCTCCATTAATCGCATAAATGCACTCACCTTAGCATGGTTTCAGCTATGCATTACACATTTAATAATTTGAAATTATTCGAGTTACACATATTTCACCCGTTCCGGCACACATCTTGTTTTCGTCCTTACGCTTGTAATTTCACCCGTAAGGATCGCAGATGTCCGCATCAGCACACATTTTCAGGAAGAAAAAACAATCGCGACAACCGCTTGTCCCGTTCAGGAAACCGAATGTCGCCAGAGAGTGTAAACCGCCGGGAACGTTCTATCTCCCTGGTGACCACGAAGCTTCACCGTTCTTAAAGTTGCCTGCGTCGACTTTGATGAGTTTGAACGCGTATACCCTGAAAAGTTTCAGGCCAAGTATGGGTTCTGGCGACCGATTATTCGTACATCAATCGATATATTCTTGAAGTGCGGTGATCTGAAAGAGGGGTTTGCTCGTGTGATCCGTGTGAAACGCAAGGAGGACGCTTCCGCTCCTCTCTGTGACCTCCTAGGACCAGAGGACCGCAGTGCGGGCGGCCCTCTGGACACACGCGTACCAGGGGGGATCGTACTCTCGGGCCTGCCTTGTAATGTTCACCCATCGCCGTACCTACGGCAATGGACCGGGGCAGGCCCTGCGATTCGACTAGCCCCCCCCTTGGAACCTTCGATTCATTTGGCGGCTTGCGCTGTGGGTCAGCGGGTGGGGGAAGCTGGATGTGGGAGCAGGTTTTCGGAGATCCAGGCCGGCATGTCATGCGGGACATTACCAATGCTCAGACAAACTGGGGGAGGTTATTGATGCAGCTTGTACCCGTTATTCGAAAAATATAGTATACTAAGAGTATACTATAAGTACTTGTTTGGGGGGGCTATGAGTAAAAAGTTCATGTTTGTGCTAGGGCTTGCCTTGTCGGCGGCACAGGCATTTGGTTCCGTCTATTATGTTGCCACCGACGGAAATGATGGAAATCCAGGTTCAAAGTCAAAGCCCTTTGCATCTCTCAATAAGGCAAACGCCGTGGTGACTGCGGGCGATACCGTGTTGATTCGTGGCGGTGTCTATTACTTGCGAGATACAGTTTATGTCAAGACTTACAATATATCGGCGGGCATCCACTTGACTGCGAGTGGTGAAAGCGATGACAAGCGCATCCATTACCTTGCGTATCCTGGCGAACGGCCGATTTTTGACGGAACAAACCTCTTGGTTGGGGGCGGTTACGACCATTACGATGGTACAATCGAAAGTGTGGAGTACACCTCGCCAATCGTGATTGAGGCGAAATACCTGCATCTGAAGGGGTTTGAAGTTCGGGGCGTTCCCATGAAGCATAATTCAAATTCTGGTATTTATATTCTTTATAGCAAGCATATCTTCCTGGAACAAATTGATAGTCACCACAACAGTGGTCCTGGATTCTTTGTCAACGACGGGCGTGCTAACGGCGGCGGTCATTACTTTTTGAACTGCGACGCGCACGACAACTATGACCCTTATGGTCGCCAGGGCGATGGTGAAAATGCCGACGGTTTTGGCGTGCATTACCAAGAGAGTGGTGATACCACCAAGTTCTATGGATGCCGTGCCTGGTGGAACAGCGATGATGGTTTTGATTTTATTAATCAGGAATTCCCCGTAGTCGTGAAGAACAGTTATGCCATGGGAAATGGCTACAGCGATTATGGAACCAAAACGCCGCCAAGCGGAAATGGCTACGGCTTTAAGATGGGGGAAAGCAAGACGGGCAAGGGGCGCCATGCCATCAAGTATTGCGTCGCCTGGAAAAATACGGCCTCAGGTTTTTATGCAAACTACACCAGCGTCGGTAGCAAATGGTTCAACAATACCTCCTACAATAATGGAGATCGTTCCTTTAATATGGCATCTACGACCTATGATTCTGAGGGTAGGGAAACAGCCCCAGTTGCCGTGTTGACGGGCGACAATGTTCATGTGTTGAAAAACAACATTGCCTACCCGAACACGCTTTCTCGTATCGGTGGCGAAAACGCCAGTGGCGAAAACAATACCTGGAACTTGAATCTGGATTTGACTGAATCGGATTTCTTGAGCGTCGATGACCCGAGCATGACCATTACGGGCGAAGATCTCTCGATGATAGCGGGGGCGCTAGGCCCGCGCAAGGCTGACGGCAGTTTGCCCGATGTAGCTTTCTTGAAGCTGAAGGCAGGGAGCCGCGCCATTGACAAAGGGGTGGATGTGGGAACACCGTTTGCCGGAAAAGCTCCCGACTTGGGCGCTTATGAATATTCGTCCAGCTTCGCGGATAGCGCAACATCTATTACAATGAGTATTGGCCATTCCGCAGAAGCATGGAGTTCGCTAAGCGTGTTTAATTTGCAAGGACGCTACCTGGGAACTTTGCGGATCGAACGTGGTGAAACTTTTGCCAGTGCTCTGCAGAAAAAGTTAAAAAATTCTGGGGCATATTTGGTACGATGCGGGCATAATTTACTAAGAAAAAAAGTAAATGTAAAGTGACACATAGTGTGGGGGCGTTAGCTTGACTTTTAACTTGTTTTATCGAATGGGGTGCATTAACAATAAATAATACTGCTGATGAACGGATTAATCGTCCATTCACTTTTGGTCGCAACAACTGGATGCAAACCGTATCTGAAAATGGTACAAGATGGATGCTTACAGATTAAATTGCATAAGTTTGGTAAGTATTATCACCTACTTCCATCGATGGACCGCTACCCGCAGCAGGATAATAGTGTACCATAATTTGACTTCCGGAATTCTGGGCCATAAGTAGAATCGAGAGAATTCTGTTTTTGTTAGCTTCTGTAGCATCCGTTTTAACTCCAAAGCTTGATATTGAAACTGGATAACCTGGGTTTGGAACGATTTCAAATGTTATTACATCTGCCGAACCTGTCCACCCATTTATCCACACCCTACTAACAGTACCTTGTGCGTATTGCCAAGCAAAGACACTTGAAAAAGAAAACATTAAAAAGAACGCCGAGCGATGTCAAAACCTGTACAAAAACAGTTTGCTTTTTGCATTTTTTAGTACCTTGTATATAATATCCCGCTCTAGTGTAATAGTGATCCTGTTTGAACAGTGGGTATCCTTTTATTTAAATTATATTAATTGCGGGAAACAGACATTGGTCGAAATGTTTTGCCGCAAGCGGAAGGCAAGACAAAATCAAATAAGAAAAATCGCGCGCAATAAGAAAGAAGACAATATAAATGAATAAGGGAAAAAACACTGCGATTTTTGTTGTAGAATGCTTATTTCAAATAATCATGGTTTTCTCGATTCTTTTTGTCACAAGTTGTTCAAGAAAGGTAATAGAAAATGCAAAGTATTCTGATAGAATTCGAAATGAAGTTAAGTCAGAAAATGCGATTCGATCTAAAAGCGATATTTGGGAGCAAGTAGAACCTGTTACTTATGAATTGAAAAGAATTTATGAAAGTAGCTTTCCGGCAGGAAGAAGGCCAAAAGGGGAAATAAGAATCAAGTTTGCCGTTGATGCATATGGAAAAATTATCTATTTCGAAAAACTGATTTCTTCCTTTGAAAACACTGAATTTGAAAAAGAAGTCATTGAACGGTTGAAAAAGCTGTCATTTCCAGATTTTTCAAGAATCAATCCAGCAGATGTTACAGAGGTCGTATTTCCATTTAGGTTTATTGAATAGTTAGAGCGCTAATGCAAAGGAAATAGCAAAAAGAATGTGCGCAGGAGAAGGAAGAGCGGCAAAACACATCGGCCAACACGGTAAGGCAGGCTCGCTATCGCTCGACCCAAATGCTGAAGCACTTTTGCCTTACCGGAACCGTTAGCCGATATATTTGCAAAGATTGGCAAGAAAGGTGAATCAGAAAAAATAATTACTGATGCATATGACAGAGCTCTTGAGTTGGTCACCGAAAAATCCGGTCAATGGCCGGAAAAACTTGAATGGGGTTGGATTGAAAACCGCCATATCATTCGGGCCTTTGTGAACATGGGTATTTTGTATTGGAAAAAAAATAAAACCTTAGAGGCTTATTCACTTTTTCAAAAGTTATTAGAAACAAATCCTAATGATAATGCCGGTGTCCGATATTTTATGCTTGCTATCCTAGAAAAAATGCCTGAAAAAGAGTTTAACAAACGGTTTGATAAAGGTGGTTATTGGGATAATGAAATTGATGACTGGTTTAATGAAAAGGTTAAGAATCATAAAAAAGAATTTAATAACTGGTTAAAACTTTATGGTGAATAAATTATATACTGTACTGCTTTTGATAAAATGTTTCGCAGGGAGCACGCGCCCCCGCGAATCTTCAGAAATGTAGAGGAGCAAAGGGCTGAATTGTTCATGGTGAAAACTGAACATCAACCTTGTTTAAGCAGGGAGGAATGTTTGGTAGACGCAAGGCCAGTACGGCCATAATGAACAATAAGGGTCTTAAGAGCCGGGTGATTCACGTATTGTTCTGTGAGGGACTGAGGATGAAATCCCCTCAGTCTACTCGACACATAATATTCTTATCATGAAATGTCAGGCATAGCATAATGTGTTCGGCGCACAAGAACATCTGTCTTTATTGCAATTCACAAGTCAACTATCTCCCTGTTACAGAGACTGTCTGAGCACTCATTTTATCGTTAGTACCTGCCTGAAGCAGGTAGACTCCGGGGGAAACACCTTTTCCAAGTTCAACTGAATGAAATCCGGTTCCAAGCACATATGTTTTTGAATCAACTATTCTGCCTTTGAAATCACTCAGCCTGAACATTCTCTTTCCAGTCCTGTCGATATTTACCGAGCACAGCACCAGCCCATTTTTTACGGATACAGCCAGAGGGTCTTTCGATACAGGCACGAAGGATTTTTTGATTGTCCGGGTTTGCTCGTCCGGGGGAACGACAATATTATTCAGCCCGTTTCCCTGCATATCTGTCAATGCAAGAACGAGAGTTCCATCCTTTACCAGAACATTATCTGTGTCAAACTGTGTAAAATCTTCCATTGTGTGCGTAGCCTTTGACCATCTCGAGTTATCTAATGTATTGAAATCGTCTGTCCATTCAAGGGTAAACGTCTTGTCCTGCTCCGAATAAGAGTAGTACTTTATCCAGTTTACAAACTGATACTTTGGTAAAATATCAGCACTGAATGGTCCAACCCAGCTCGAAATAGCGTTTGCCCACATATTGAAGCGGTAAGACTGTGGGATATTACGACAGTCTTCAACCTGGTTTTTGGAATCTCCGGTTTCTGTGCGCCTGACTTCCTTACCATCAAAAGAAAACGAAATGTAGTCTGGAGTCCATTCTATTATGTATGTATGATAATCTTCTGCAGGGTTCACATTTAATTGTGGAAAATATTCAGATGTAATTCTTCCATCAGCAGTACCGGTAATGATATTTGTCTGGAATCTGTCGGTGTAGCGGCCCAGGACCTCAATATCGATTTCCCGCCATGGATTTCCAGTTCCGGTCATCCATCCGTCATTTTCGTAGGTAAAAAAGGTGGACAGGATGCCATCGCCCTGCGCAGTTCTCATTCTTAGTTCATAACGCCCATAAAGCTGCTGGTCGAGTGAAAACAGTTCTCCACCTCTTACCTGTATTTGCGAATAAGCGATTGAAACAACAAATGTCAGCACCAGAATTAATTTTCTCCACATAAGAATCCTTTCTGTTTTGTTTGATATTTATCATAATAAGATAAAAAAGGAAATAGAAAACTACTGGCCGGAAATATTATATATTAATTAAAGTGTTTACTGTTTATTTAAATCATTTAATAATGTGGAGTTAAGTTATCAGAAGACATCCGGCCCGGGATAAAATCGCAGCAATCATCCAGAAACTGCTTCATGATGCCACTATAGACACACTGCCCTCAGTGCGTCAGTTATCCAGGCTCAGCGGAGTTTCACCATCAACGGTGTGGAAAGAGATATCTCTCCTTCAAAAGAACGGAAAGCTGTTAACGCGCTGGGGACACGAAATAAAGATTGTTAAAAGGGGATCCCATTCACCTGTTTCTAAAAGCAAAGTAACCAGGCAGCCCAAATGGCAACTGATCCGCGACAGGATCTCAAATGATTTTCTTAACGGACACTATCGCCCCGGTACACCTCTTCCGGGCATAAAAGAGCTGCAGTTGCGATATTCTGTCTCTTATCCTACGATCATAAAGGTTCTGGATTCTCTTTGGAGTGCAGGAAGTATCGACAGGTCGGGAAGACATTACCAGATTGCTCGATCGAACGGCTGCATACGGTGGCGGCCGAAAATAGTTCTGATCAGTGCAGGTACACCTTCGGGGAAACCAAAAATTACTACAGAGCGCGAAAGGGAGTTTTACCATTATTTATCACTTGAAGCAGCTTGGGCACAAGTGGATCTTGAGCATGTTTTTTATGAAGACTGGGGTGCAAAGCCGATTTTCTACACACCTCTTCAACAACAGACCAAATTGACTGATAATGACAATGTGCTGGGCTATATTCTCTCATCATGGCACATCAGGGATTACACTAAATGCCTGCGATGGCTCAGTGCTTTCAAAAAACCGGTAGCAGTGTGGATAGAAAAGGCTTTTGATGATGTCAGGATGATGCGCTCGCAAAGGGCATATTTCAATATCGGTTATTCTACAATACCCGGCAGACGCATGGGTGAACACTTTTTGAAACTGGGGCATAAAGAGGTAGCTTATTTATCTCCGTTTCACGGGAGCAAATGGTCGCAGGAAAGATGCGCAGGATTATTTAACATTTACAAGGAAATGGGTAAATCATATAAAATTCATCCATTTACTAATAGTAGCGCTTCAAGTGAATGGGATTTTCAGGACCTGGCCCAGAAAGGGGATGTAGCGCGTCAACAGGAACTTCTGTTCAAAACAGTTTCCGGATCTCTTCATCAGTGTCTAAGACTCCGCATGGACCAGTTCAGATATGACAGCTTAAGGTATATTCGTGATTCCCTCATACTGAAGAGCATGGAGGAGCATGTTTTTCGCATACTTGAAAACAGGTCTATTACTGCCATTGCGGCTGCAAACGATCTCTGTGCCCTTCTTGTGCTTGACTTACTAAAAAGCCTCAGGGTTGAAGTTCCACAGCGGATTTCCCTTGCCGGTTTCGACAATACATTTGATTCTCTCACCAACAGGCTTACCAGTTACAGTTTCAACACACATTCACTTGTAAGAGCGATGATACGTCACATTACAGGCGATCCTTTTTCACCCGGTGCAAAACAGATGCAGTTTTTTGATGGTGAAGTAATTGAGAGGGCAACTACACAGGTGCTTAAGTAAACTAAAAAGTATGCAATTTTTCAAAAATGTACTCATAACAGACTGTAATATCAGCAAAAATAGCTGATTGACAATTAAAGCAATGTTGAAGTAATCTTCAACGAAAGCTTACAATGAAAATCAAAAAAATGCCATTTGGCAAAAAAATAATCTTATATTGAATGGATAACAATTAACAGGATTTAACAGTTTAATGACCAGTTTCCTTATAATCAAAAAGTAACGCCAGGGCTAATTGGTTCTGGTGTTTCATTTTAAAACCCGTCAGGTAAGTACTCGCCCCATTGGGACATCCACTTCTCGCTTCATTAACAATAATTGTTGAAGTATTCTTCAACAGAAATTTGCTCAAAACCTTATTATTTCAGGTAATATTTTGATAATTATTTTATATTAAAAAAATAAGGCGAAAATAGTTCAACATATAAGCTAAAAATGGTTCAACAGAATGTAATGATTTAAGGAATTGAATTTTAACCGTATAAATAAATTTTTTGGATTAAAATCCAAAACAGTCACAAGTATCAAGTTATTGCCAGATAATCAGCTCGTATTAAATTGATAAATTTTAAATGACTTAAAAGTAATTGCGTTACAGTGAAAGGACCGGGTTCCATGTGTACTAAACATTTTAAGACATCAATACCTGTTTTAGCTGTTGTTTGTGTGTTTCTCGCCGCAGCTTCAGTTTGTCGGGCCCAACCGGCAGCCGGAGCAAACAAGTTTCTTGGTAATATCACTACCCGCAATCAGGTACGCTCAGATTTTATGACATACTGGAACCAGATTACCGGTGAGAATGAGCATAAGTGGTCGTCCATTGAGGGGTCACGTGACAGAATGAACTGGGGTGGAGCAGATGCAATCGCCAATTTTGCAAAGGAGCATAATATCCTCTGGAAATTTCATACACTTATCTGGGGTTCCCAGTATCCCTCATGGTTAAACGGACTTTCCTCCAACGAGCAACGGGAAGAGATCATTGAATGGTATGATGCTGTTGCCCAGCATTATCCTGATGTGCAGATGATTGATGTGGTAAATGAAGCCTATCCGAGTCATGCACCGGCACCTTTCAAAAATGCACTGGGTGGTGATGGGAGTACCGGTTTTGACTGGATAATCGAGTCATTCAGGCTTGCAAGAGAGAGATGGCCAAATGCAATTCTTATTTATAATGATTATAATAACTGCGAATATAACAATGAAGTAAACTGGACAGTCGAACTGATTAATGCCATGCTGGCAGCGAATGCACCTGTTGATGCAATTGGTTGTCAGGCTCATGACGCTTTTAAAATCCCAACTTCCACTGTCAAAAGCAACATAGACAAGCTTGCAGCCACAGGTCTTCCGATATTCATTACCGAATATGATATCGGAGAATCGGATGACAATAGACAGAAACAGATCATGGAGGAACAGTTTACCATGTTCTGGAATCATCCAAGAATTGTTGGAGTTACATACTGGGGTTACATTGTGGGGTCAACATGGCGTAATGGTACCGGTTTGTTGAATTCCAACGGTTCTGAACGTCCGGCACTTACATGGCTTAAGGAATATGTAAAGGAGAACCCGAATCCGCCCAATGACTTTCCGGATTTATTGACTAATGGAGGTGGCTCTACAAGTTATCGGCTTACCGTTAGTACAAACGGGCGGGGAACCGTTACCCGCACTCCTGATGAAGACAGCTTTTCTGAAGAGACACAGGTAACTTTAACCGCTGCGCCATCGGAGGGCTGGGTTTTTAACAGCTGGAGTGGTGATGCCACTGGAGATCAGAACCCTTTAACGATAACAGTTGATAAATCAGTTAAAATAACAGCCGTTTTTACAACTGAAAATGGCAGCCACGATCTGATCTCCAATGGAAGTTTTTCATCTGGAACAGATTCCTGGAGTTTCAATAACTGGGGTGGTGATGGTTCCGGAAGTGTCGAAAACGGCGAATACAAAATTACAATCAACTCTACGGGTGATAATGATTATGATATACAGGCTGTGCAGCCTGGCATATTGCTGGAACAGGGAAAAGCATACCGTCTGATTTTTGACGCTTATGCATCAGGAAACCGAAATTTAGATGTAAATGTTGGTATGCCTGTAGATCCATATTCCACATTTCTGACAAATATCATTGATGGTGATACCACAGCCAGTCTTACAACCGATAAACAGACATTTATTCTGGATTTTATCATGGAAGAAGAAACCTATGATAATTCCAGAGTCGAATTCAGCGCAGGGCTGAATTCACCATCTGTTTATATTGATAACGTTTCTCTTTTTGAAATCGAATGGTCTTCAGTTTCCACACCTGTCAAAGCAGTCAGGGCAGAACCATTGAATATCAGACAGAAAGGATCACGTGTAATAATCAGTTTGGACAATGGAAAAAACAGCAGTGTATCACTTGACATATTTGACCTAAGGGGCAACATCATCCGCTCTTCCAGTTTTAAATCAACAGATGAGCCTTTTTCCGCTCAATCTTTTGTATTCAATGTATCAGACATCTCTAAAGGTTATTATGTCATTAGAGTTCGCAGCGGAAATGTTGTCCGGAAATCAAGGCTGATTATAAATTGACTGTGAGCTGAAAAATTGAATTGTGAAGTATGATTTGAAAAAGTAATGTAAAACTTTTTTCGGGGTTGTTATCGGAATCGAACCATGTAAAAAAAGGATGCAGATACGATACTGATCAGATCGGGTTGCCAGGCCTGGGCGAAACACAAAAATTGCACCACACGTTAAATAGTAAAATCAATATCAGGTTTTAATAAAAATCCTTGAAAAGGAGGGGGTAAAGATGTTAAGAAATACCTGTTATGTTATTGTGTTTACAGTTTTTTTTGCGTATTCTCAAACAGTTAACCTGGGGGGAGTAGTATCCAATACTGGTGGAGAACCAATTTCTGATGCTATAGTGTTACTGGTAGGCCAAAACATGAAAGATACTACGAATGCCAATGGAGAATATTTGCTAATAAGTACTTCCGTAAACAAGCAGTCTGCGATTGTGCCGCGAACAAATGATATTTCATTAAAAAACGATGTGTTGCA
>Ga0123335_1005653_pt1 | contig 15110 bp, 13 predicted proteins | sample BiotimSIPDNA_2_FD_89707 | JGI IMG/M metagenome (GOLD analysis project Ga0123335, IMG submission 89707) | Anaerobic biogas reactor microbial communites from Washington, USA - Biogas_R2 time_0 SIP DNA | ecosystem: Engineered > Bioreactor > Anaerobic > Unclassified | place: Washington, USA... | reverse complement strand
CTTTGTGGAGATTAGGGGAATCGAACCCCTGACCTTTTGACTGCCAGTCAAACGCTCTAGCCAACTGAGCTAAACCCCCGTCAAAACAGCGCAAATTTAGAAAAAAATCGGAATATTTAAAACCCTCATTGACAGAACTCATAATGTTTTGTCCGTATTATGCTAATTTGTAATTTTGCACCTTATCTGAATAGTGTTAACAGAAGCTTAAATAACTTAACATTTTAATAAGGTTTTTTCTTCCCTGTATACTGTAAATTGCAGGCAGAAAAAGAAGGTTGAGATGAGTGATAAATTACCTGAAATAAAAAATTTTGATGATCTGGTCTTTGAGTTCCGGAACAGGGATTATGGCGCTTATCAGATAAGGAAGAAATATTTATCAGCCTTGCTCACCGGCTTACTGATCTCCTTACTAATAGGATGCAGTGTGGTAATTATTCCTTTTCTCGGAAGGAAACAGGAAGGTATGGCAGTATATTCCGGAGGTGGAAGATATGTGAGTGTAGGAATGGATATACTTGAACCACCTCCCGAACAGGAATTCTATGTACCTGCTCCACCACCTCCTCCCCGAAAGTCATTTATTGAAGCGACAGAAGCAACTGTTAAATATGCACCTCCGGTGATTGTTGATACTGTCATGTCTTTCGAACCCTCTCTTGCCACACTGGATGAAGCTTTTGCCATTCAGGAAAATGTCACGGATGATATCTACTACGGGTCGGGATTCGGAGACGACCTGTTCGGAGATTTTGGTTTCGGAGATGGAGATTTTGGTGAGCCATTGTTTATCGTTGAAACAATGCCCTCTTTCAGGGGTGGAGATATTAATAAGTTCAGGTTGTGGATTCAGAATAAAATTGATTATCCCCGCGAAGCTATCGAAAAAAAAATTGAAGGAAGAGTATATCTCACTTTCATTGTGGAAACGGACGGCAGTGTAAGCAATGTAACCCTGATCAAAGGAGTTGATCCGCTCATTGATAATGTGGCTTTGAAAGCTATTCAGGAATCTCCGAAATGGACTCCAGGACGGCAGAGAGGACAACCTGTAAGGGTCAGATACTCTTTTGCACTTAATTTCGCAATTTAAATGCCGGTGATGGTTAATATATTTATTTGAATGTTCATAACCATTGTCCTGTGATTGTGGCATTTTCCTATTTTTAACACCATACATACAGAGTAAGCTGAGAAAAAGACAATTACTCTTTTTGATCATCCCAGACAAGAGTGTTGGTAACTGCCTGATAATGTATATGATGTTGATGTGAAGTTTTTGGTTGACAATAAAAAGAGAAGAAAAAAAGGAATAAATTGAAGTAATTTTTAAATTATTTCCGTTTAAGATAAAATAATAATATTCAGACCTGTGAAATCAGTGTTCAGTTTCAGCGGAACAATTAATGAGGCTGATAATGATGTTAACAGATTGATCGCCGGCTGTAAATAATATAAAGTGAACATTAAAATATAATTATTTATGATGAAAAGAAATGTAATTCTCATTCTTATAATAACAATCATTTTATCAGGTTGTGGTTCTTCGAAGAAGCAACTTGAAAAAGGCAATTATGACAGTGCCATAGCAGCAGCAGTAAAGCAACTAAGAAAAGATGCGGATGACGAGAAACAGATTGCTATTCTTGAACGCTCATATAATATTGCAAATGACCGTGATAACGAGAGAATACGGTTTCTTAAGATGGAAGGAAGACCGCAGAACTGGGATGAAGTCTATCAGATTTATTACAGAATGAATGAAAGGCAATCATTGGTACGGACTGTTATGCCCCTGAATTCAGGTAAGCGCACTATCGAATTTCCCTATGTTGATTATATGGCTGAAATGATTGCAGCAAAGCGTAAATCAGCTGATTATTACTATGCCCATGGCAATGAGCTGATGAAAAACGGTGATAAAGAATCTTACAGACAAGCATTTGCTGAATTTGTAAGAGCGAAGGATTATGTTGGCGATTATGAGGGCATTGATTATAAAATACAGGAAGCCAGAGAATTGGGGATAAGTAAAGTGTTTGTCAAACTCGTTAACAGTACACTGTTCAATTTTCCGCAGGAATTTGAACAGGACCTTCTGACAGTGGATCTTCAGGCACTGAATACTGACTGGGTTGAATATTATACTGTCGACCTTGACCGCAATGTAGAATATGATTACCTGATTAGTGTGAATGTAAGAAATATATCCGTCAGTCCTGACCAGACATCACAGATCGACTCTGTTATCAAGCGCGATGTAGAGGATGGATTTAATTATCAGCTGGACAGTCGCGGGAATGTAATGAAGGATTCTCTTGGGAATGATATTAAGACACCAAAGTATAAGACTCTTCAGTGTGCATTGATCCATACTCTGCAAACGAAGTCATGTGCTATTGAAGGAGATATTGAGACCATCCAGTTAAAGCCCGAGAAGTTACTTAAAAAGGATCCTATGGGAGCCCGGTCAGGCTTTGAACACGTCTCGGCCAGAGCAGTTGGCGATTTGGGAGCATTGAATGAGAGTCAGATAAGAAGGACTGAAACCGGGGTCCTCCCTTTCCCTTCTGACATAGAGATGATCATTCGTTGTTCTGAATCTCTCAAACAGGCTATACGAGGTTCCATTCAGTCCAACAGGAGGTTCATTCTTTAAATGATTGAAACGAATAAGCTGCACGAAAGAGTAATCCTTGTTGGATTGATATATCCCGGACAGGGAGAAGGGGAGACAAAGGAATATCTGGATGAACTGGCCTTTCTTGCCGAAACAGCCGGTGCTTACCCTGTGAAAAGATTCATTCAGAAAGCTGATTTGCCCAATCCCAGGACATTCGTCGGGTCGGGGAAGATAGAAGAAATAGCCGGATTTGTTAAGGATAACAACATTGATATTGCTGTTTTCGATGATGAACTATCGGCAAGTCAGATAAGAAATATTGAGAAGATACTGAATTGCAGAGTTCTTGACAGAACAGGCCTTATTCTGGATATTTTTGCAGGAAGAGCCCGCACATCCTATGCAAGAACTCAGGTGGAGCTGGCACAGTATCAGTATTTGTTGCCACGTCTTACCGGAATGTGGACTCACCTTGAAAGACAAAGGGGAGGTATTGGCCTGAGAGGTCCCGGTGAAACAGAGATAGAAACTGACAGAAGAATAATAAGAGAAAGGATCAGACTTCTCAGAGATCAGCTGAAGAAGATAGATATTCAGATGGCTACCCAGAGAAAAAACCGGGGAAAGATAGTAAGGGCTGCTCTTGTGGGATATACCAATGTGGGGAAATCAACAATTATGAACTTGTTGGGCAAAACAGATATTTTTGCTGAAAACAAGTTGTTTGCAACTCTCGATACCACTGTGCGTAAAGTGGTGATCAGAAATTTGCCTTTCCTGCTCTCTGATACTGTCGGTTTTATAAGAAAACTGCCTCATCACCTTGTCGAATCATTTAAATCAACACTTGATGAAGTCAGAGATTCAGATCTTTTGTTGCATGTTATTGATATATCACACCCTGGATTTGAAGAACAGATAAGAGTGGTTAACGAGACACTGCTTGACCTCAATTCAGCAGATAAGCCTGTTGTAATGGTCTTTAATAAGACAGATGCCTTTACTTTTTCACCCAGGGATAAGGATGACCTGACTCCCTACAGAAAAGAAAACTATTCGCTTGATGACCTGAAAAAAACATGGATGGCCAATGATGATAAACACCGGGTGGTGTTTATCTCTGCAAAGAAAAGGGAAAATATTGAAGATTTACGGAATGTCCTTTATCAGGAAGTCAGGAAGATCCATATTACAAGGTATCCATATAATAATTTTTTGTTCAAAGACGAGTTGCCCGGATAAAATGTTCGGTTTCATAATCAGAATACCGGATTATTATTGTTTGTAAGAGGTAAAAAAAATTATTGCCCTGTTGTCCGCCAGAAGTAAACTGTCAGATAACAAGGGCAATAATTGAAATATTCCGAGGGTTACAAAAATTATCAATAAAGTTTTCCGGCAACCATATATTCTGCAATTTGTATTGCATTGGTGGCAGCACCTTTCCGGATATTGTCAGACACTATCCACAGGTTAAGACATTTCTCTCTTGAATGATCTCTTCTGATCCGTCCGACAAAAACTTCATCCCTGTTATGTGATAATATTGGCATCGGATATTTATTTTCTTCCGGATTATCGTAGATTAAAATACCCGGGAAATTGCTCATCAGGCTTATGGCTTCATTCAGATCATAATCGTTTTCGAATTCCACATTTACTGCTTCTGAGTGTCCGCCTACCACAGGTATCCTAACCACTGTGGAGGTTACCATAATTGAGTTATCTTCGAGGATCTTACGTGTTTCATCAAGTAATTTTTGTTCTTCAGAAGTATACCCGTCGGGCTGAAAGCCTCCTCCGTGAGGGAAACAATTCATGTCAATGGGATGTGGATAGGCCATTTCACCTTTGATACCTTTTCTCTCGTTTTCCATCTGGGCAACAGCTTTTACCCCTGTTCCTGTTACAGACTGATAAGTGGCAGCCACTATCCTTTTTATTTTGTATTTTCTGTGGAGTGGAGCCAAAGCCATAACCATCTGAATGGTCGAGCAGTTTGGATTGGCTATCAGTCGGTCACCCTTTTTAAGCACATGACTGTTGATTTCGGGTACTACTAAAGGTACATTCTCATCCATTCTCCAGGCAGAGGAATTGTCTATCACTATTGTGCCATTTTTGGCAAAGACTGGTGCCCACTCTTTTGATGTTGAAGCTCCTGCCGAAAATATGGCAAATACCGGTTTGGATTCAACAGCTTCTTTCATGGATACAACTTTTATGCTTTTACCTTTGAAGATCAATTCTTTTCCAACCGATCTCTCCGATGCGGCAGCTATCATTTCTGTTACTGGAAAATTTCTCTCTTCAAGGAGCTTCATCATTGTCCGGCCTACCATCCCGGTTGCTCCAATTACTGCTGTCTTCATAATTTTTTAATTTGTAAGTTTAAAGTTTATTACTAGTTTTACTTAAAATACAAAGGGCCAAAATTAACTTTTTTTTTCAATCTGTCACGCTGCATGAAAGAAGTTCTTTTTGTTGTTTTCCTATTGTCTTTTATTTCTGTCCGGCTATCTGTTACTAATTTGTCCTGTGATAAAAATAAAAGCCATTCTTCCTGCCATAAGGATAATGGAATTGCCGGGCCGGGAGATGTCATCATTTCAGAGATCATGCCCGATCCTTTGCCCCCGGTCAGCCTGCCTGAAGAAGAATATGTTGAAATATTTAACCGTACTGAAAATACTCTGAATATTCATAACTGGAGTCTTTGTGTGAATGATAACGCAGTTTATCTGCCATCGGCTGAAATACTACCCGGCGAATATATTATACTGTGTTCCCGTACAGATACAACAGTATTCAAAAAATACGGCCGTGTTATCGGATTAAAGTCTTTTCCTGCCCTGCCTGCGAGGGAAGCTGTTCTTTACCTTAACGATGAGAACGGGAACCTGGTACATGGGATTGAATATTTATCGGATTGGTACGGTAACAGCTTAAAGGAATCCGGAGGATGGTCTCTTGAGATGATTGATACTGATTTCCCTTTTTATACTGAAGGTAACTGGAGAGCTTCCTGTTCTTATAAGGGAGGTACTCCGGGAGAAAGAAATTCAATAATGGCAGAAAATCCTGATCCTCTTTTTCATGGAATAGAAAATGTGTATCCCGAAGATAGTATAACTATAAAAGTGAGGTTTTCAGAAAGTGTTCCCCTTCCTTTGAATGAGAATTGTCTGTTTTCAGTTGAAGGAAGATCTGTTGAAAGGATCACTGCTTCAGATGCGCTGTGGAGAGAGTTCAGAGTAACAATAGCCGAAGCTCTGGAAATGGGGAAAGTATACTCTTTTTCCGCAAATGAGAATATGTCAGATTTTGCAGGTAATATGATTACCAGAATGAATTATGACTTTGGTTTGACTGGTAAAGTCAGAAAGGGGGACATGCTTTTTAATGAGCTTCTGTTTAATCCACTGCCTGATAATCCGGATTATATAGAACTGTTTAACTGTTCTGAAAATATCATCGATGCTTCACAGCTCTATATGGCTTCGATTAATACGAGGAACGGAGACACTTCTGATATCAAACATGTTTCTGAAGAAAGAAGGTGTATTGTTCCCGGAGCATACTATACAATAACCACTGACAGAGACAGGGTCATTTCAGGATATTTCTCTTCTGATCCTTATTCTGTATTTGAAACTTCTTCATTACCTTCAATGCCTGACGATAAAGGACATCTGTTACTTATCAACAGAGAAACAGAATTGTTGGACGAAGTTATTTATACAGAAAAGATGCATTATTCTCTTCTTTCTGATGTGGAAGGTATTTCTCTTGAAAAGATAAGACCTGAACTTTCTTCATCTGAGAGTAGTAACTGGCATTCTGCTTCTGAGAGCTCCGGATGGGGAACTCCCGGCGCCAGAAATTCATCATACAGTAGTGATATTCAGTCAGAAGAAAAAATAACCCTGTCATCCGGGAAGATATCACCCAATAATGACGGTTATGAGGATGTTCTTCTCATTTACTTTGATCCGGAAGGGATAGATAACGTTATCACTGTTACGGTTTTTAATGAAACGGGAAGTTATGTGAGAAGGCTGGTAGAAAATTATCTGGCCGGCGACCGTGCGACACTGATATGGGATGGTACTGCAGATGATGGTTCTCTGGTGCGTACCGGAATCTATATTATTCTTATTCAGTTATATGATAATAAAGGCAGAACAGGTACTTGGAAGAAAGTATGCACTGTTGTGAGATGACTGCATGCTATCCATGCAGATGGGATGGTTAAGGAAATGAAGAGAACCGCGTTGTCAGAGAGATGAAATCAATTCAGTCATTATTGTTGTCATTCTGTCTTCCGTTTTACCGGCTTCTTCCAAAACTGACTGATGTGTGGTATAAGCTATTTTTCCTTCCACTCCCAGGTCGGTAATAATACTTACAGCAAAGCATGGTATATTCATGTGCCTTGCAACAATGACCTCAGGGGTTGTTGACATCCCTACGGCATCTGCTCCTATAATTCTGAAATATTTATATTCAGAAGGTGTTTCAAAAGTAGGTCCTGTGGTTGAAAGGTATACTCCTTTATGAATTCTTATATTATGTTTATCAGCAATAGCATGTGCTTTTTCAATAAGTTTTTTGTCGTAGGCTTCTCCCATATCCGGAAACCTGGCTCCGATGCGTTCATCATTAGGTCCGATAAGTGGGTTGGGAAGCAGGTTGATATGATCAGTAATGATCATTATGTCTCCGATACGGTATTCAGGGTTCAGTCCTCCGGCAGCATTGGAAAGGAAAAGATATTTAATGCCAAGGTACTTCAGGACTCTCACAGGTAAGGCAATGAGCTGTGTATTATAGCCTTCATAGTAATGTAAACGGCCCTTCATGGCAACTATCCTTTTACCACCCAGTTCTCCGTAGATAAGCCTGCCTTCATGACCATCAACTGTTGTCAGTGGGAAATTTGGTATTTCGCTGTAATAGATTTCTTTAGAGATATTAATTCCGGCTGTCAGTCCCCCAAGTCCTGTTCCAAGTATTATACCTGCATCAGGATCTGTGATGCCTTTTTCTCTCAGAAATTCTGTTGTTTCTTTTATTTTTTCTAACATATCCGCTAATCATATTATCGAATTCTGTTTTCTTATCATACAAAAAATCAATAACCACAGGGATGTAATATAGTGAAGACTTTAATGATTCCTGGATATTACTTAGTTCTCTTAATCTTACAGCATCTTTTTCCGTGGTGAATACAAAACGGGATTTTTTCTTCAGATTCTTCCAGCTTTCATAAATCCTGTCCATATCTTTTTCACTGTATTCATGATGATCCCTGAATGAAAGATGAACTATCTCCTTGTATTTTATTTTCAGGAAATCCAGTAAAGGACCTGGATTTGCTATCCCTGTTACGAGCACTATACCTGTCTCCTCAGTGGATGTCATGAATAATTTACTTTTTCCTTTTTCCTCAAAGACGGGAAATGGATCACTGTAATTGAGGACTGTAAAGTAGAGGCTTTGATAAGGTGCTTTTCGTATTTCTTTTGTCAGTATCCTCTTTTGCATGGGAGTTATTTCCCGGGGCGATTTTGTAATGATAATAATATCAGCTCTGCTCATATTATGTGTGCTTTCTCTGAGATTACCGAAAGGAAGCAGGTGGTCTCTGGTCATCAGACGGTTGTAGTCTGAAAGCAGTATTGACAGTCCGGGTGTTAATCTTCTGTGCTGAAAGCCATCATCCAGTAATATTACATTCGTTTCTGGTCTCTCTTGAATAATCTTACGGGCACCTCTTACTCTGTTACCATCGACAGCAATGGTTAGATCGGGATATTTCCTGAATACCTGCAGGGGTTCATCCCCGATGTCGGTTACGGAAGATCCTTTATGAGCCAAAAGGAATCCTTTTGTTTTTCTTTTGTATCCCCTGCTCAGCAGGGCCACCTTGAAATTTTTTCTCAGAAGACCTGCAATATATTCAGTATGTGGAGTCTTTCCTGTTCCTCCTGCAGTAATATTTCCTACACATATTATGGGAATACTTAATTCATGCGATTTGATGATGCCGGTGTTAAACAGGAAATTCCTGATTTCTGTTATCAGACCATAGATAAGCGACAGGGGATACAGAAGTATGCACCTTCTTTTTTGCATAAATTAGTATATATCAATAAAATATGGCAACCTGGCCTGTATTCCCGACAAGGTGTTGGTTTCCTTTAACTCATTGTAGAATCTGAAGGCTTCTCCAAGTTCTTTTTTCAAAAGATTTATTCTGACATCACCACTGATTTGTTTCAATAGTTTGGTATAAGGATCTTCTGCCACTGGCAATTCCTTTATTGAATAGTTTTCTATTCCGGCAAGTTCAGCAGCCCCTTCTATTGCATCGTTCAGCCCCCCCATCTCATCAACAAGTCCTATGTTAAGGGCACTGGCGCCACTCCATACCCGTCCCTGGCCAATACTGTCAACAGATGTAAAATCCATATCCCTGCCAGCAGATACTTTGTTAACGAAATCAGAATAAACCTGTTCTATATTTTTTTGCATTATTTGTCTTTCATAGGTGCTCATAGGCCGGAACACTGAGGGGAAATCGGAGTGTTCATTTGTATTAACGCTTTCAGTTGTTATTCCTATCTTTTGTTCCATCAGTTTGCCAGCATTGGGTATGAGTCCGAAAACACCTATTGAACCTGATATAGTAGTGGGGTTGGCATAGATCTTTGTCCCGGGTGCTGAGATATAATATCCCCCGGAAGCAGCATAATTACCCATCGATATTACTACAGGTTTTTCTCTGGCAGCCAGTTCCAGTTCACGCCATATCATATCGGAGGCGATGGCACTTCCTCCCAGAGAATTAACTCTTAATACAATTGCCTTTACAGTGGAATCAAGTCTTTCTTTACGTATTATCTCTGAATAATTATTTCCGCCTATATTTGTTTCACTGCCTCTCCCTGTCACAATTGAGCCTGATGCATAGATAACAGCTATTCTTCTTTTCAGAGTCAGCACTTTATCAGGGTCCGGTACTTTGGCATATTTCCCCATTGTAACAAAATTTATCTTATCATCTGTAGTGAGGCCGGAGAGGATTTTCAGAGTATCATTGAGTTCATCACGGAAGAGAAGTCCGTCAACAAGTCCGTTTTCAAGTGCATCAGAGGAAACAGTTCCGGCCAGTTTATCGGCCAGCTCATTTAGCCTTGTTTCGGAAAGGCCTCTTGATTCTGCCATCATCCTTACAGAATGATTCCATATTGATCCTACATAATCCTTTATCTGAGCTTTATTCTCTTCGCTCAGTTTGTCAAGGATATAAGGTTCAACAGCTCCTTTGAACTTACCGTGTCTTATAACCTGTACTTCAAGACCTAATTTTTCAAGGGCTTTTTTATAGAACATTACCTCCCCGGTCAGACCTTTAAAGTCGACTGAGGAAGAAGGATTTATGAAGATTTTATCAGCTATTGATGAAAGATAATAACCTTGCTGATCCAAAGCATAATCAGAATATGCTATTATAAACTTTCCGCTTTCTTCACTGAATTTACGGAGACTGTTACGTATTTCTTCTGTTGTTGCCCAGCCCGATGGCATCATGCCATTGTCTATCAGGATACCCTTTATTTTAGGATCGTCAGCAGCTTTGTCGATATTGCGGAGGATCTCATTAAGCCCTGTTACCGGTGATATAGTCATGTTTACTATATCCAGACCTGCCAGAGGATTGTTATCACTTCTGTCAGGTATCTGAACATTTGTTTTAAGTACAAGGACAGAATTATCACTTACAGATACCTTTTTGTCACCGGCAGACATCATCGCACTAATACTGCCGAAAAGTATCAGAAAGAAAAGGAAGGAAGCAATTATTATACCTGTAATGGTGGCTAAGGTGTAGACAAGGAAATTTTTCATTTTGAAAAATGCTTATAGATTAATTTTTAAGATATAAAAAATACATTGCGAAGATATAATTTGTTCTTTGAATTGATACATTTGAATAATTTAATTATTAAGTATCTGTTTTTTGCAGGCACATTAAGGAACTAATTTCCTGGACAGAAATTGTTAGATACCTTAATTTTTCAAAGAACGGTTATACACTGAAACAATGAGAAAAATTTATCTCGGTATTGGGACAAATCTCGGTGACAGGGAGGATAATCTGAGGGGGGCTATGTCAATGATCAGGGAACATATAGGCCGGGTCATAAAAATTTCATCGGTTTATGAGACTGAACCATGGGGATTCGTGACTGAGAACAGCTTCCTGAATATTGTTACAGAGATAGACACAGAACTTGATCCATACAGACTTCTTGACCAGGCACTTATGGCAGAGGCAAGACTGGGGAGGGTGAGAACAGCCGGGGGTTACAGATCAAGGCTTATTGATATAGATATTCTGTTGTACGGGAGAAAGATAATTAATAGCGGGATATTAAAAATTCCTCATCCCCGTATCCATGAAAGGAGATTTGTCCTGGAGCCATTGAATGAGATAGCTCCTGAGATTGTTCATCCCTTACTAAAGAAGAAGATAAAGACACTGCTTGAGGAATGTGATGACAGGAGGAGTGTCGAAAGGACTGACATAATTATTGAGGAAGAACACTGATATGCCTGTCGGGTATTCGAAGAAGAAAGCCATATTCATATATTAGCATGGAGATTTCACTTATTTCAGGGAGTATTATTTGAAAGCTTTCAGATTAGACCGTTATCAGCGAAGCTAAAGTAGTCTTTATCGGAAATGATCAGATGGTCAAGAAGTTGTATGTCCATTAGAGACCCGGCTTCTTTTATCTTTCTTGTTATTTTTGTATCTGATTCACTTGGTCTAAGATTTCCTGAGGGGTGATTATGGCATACTATTATTCCTGACGAGAGATATTCAATAGCTTTTTTCATAATTATTCTGATATCGGTGACTGTTCCACTGACACCTCCCTGGCTTAGTTTCATACGGTTAATAACCTTATTGGATCTGTTCAGAAACAATATCCAGAATTCTTCGTGAAGGAGATCAGCAAGGAGGGGCTGGAAGATATCAGCTGCGTCACGGGAACATTTGATTGTAGCTGTGTCCTGGACTTCAGTCAGTTTTCGTCTTCTTCCCAGTTCGAGAGCGGCCGCGATGGTAACAGCTCTGGCAGGACCTATCCCCCGGAGTTTCTCCAGATCAGATAATGCAAGTTTCCCCAGGCTGTTGAGGTTATTATTTACCATTCCAAGCAGTTCTCTGCCAAGATCAACAGCTGATTTGTTCTTCGTTCCTGAACTGATGAGGATGGCCAGCAATTCAGCATCACTAAGGCTGGCAGTACCTTTATGGATCATTTTTTCCCTGGGCCTGTCTTCATAAGCCCAGTCGGTAATTTTAAGTGACATGCAGCGAAAAAAATCTTATTCCTACTGCAAGATAATAAAAAAGGGGCTTTATACAAGCCCCCGGAAAATTTATCTTTAAGTATACTTATTTCAGACTGTCCATATGTTTTCCGACAGAAGATTTTAGGTTAGCAGCTTTATTCCCGTGAATGATGTTTTTCTTTGCAAGTTTGTCGAGCATTGAATTCATTCCGGGCAACATTTCCTCAGCTTCCTGTCTGACAGTAGTGGAGCGAAATTTCTTAAGAGCATTACGCATGGTTTTAGCATAGTACCTGTTCTTCTCGGTCCTGCTGCTTGTCTGTCGTATCCTTTTTTCTGATGATTTATGATTTGCCATGTTGTTTTTATTATAATAAAATTTGTAGTCCATAGGGGAATCGAACCCCTGTTACCAGGATGAAAACCTGACGTCCTAACCACTAGACGAATGGACCATTAAAAGAACTTTAAAATGCGGATGCAAAGAAAATATGTTTTTTCCTCAATGCAAAATATTTTGAAGAAAAAATAAATCAATGTATTACAGGTTGCAAAAGAAGTGACAAGATAATACTTGTCAGAATACATATCTTACAGACAGGGCTCCGTATATGCCACCCCATCCTGTGAAACCGAACAGGTTGAGTGACGGGAGGATATCAAGGGACAGATTGAGAGGTATTTCATCAAAAGTATATTCAAGTCCCAGTATTGCATCCAGCCCAATTACCGATCCGTTATAAACCTCATCGAGATTGGGATTTCTTCCTGCATCCCAGAAACCAACATGACCTCCAAAACCCCAGAACCAGTTCAGCCCGGGATATTGACCTGTCCAGTGTTCGTTTTCGTAAAGGCCTGTAATGACCAGTCCTCCATAGCTGCCGGCAAGAATACCTTCAACCGCATTGGTTTTCCCAAGAAAATGCTTGACAGTAAGGCCGTATGGATATCCTGCCCTTAATCCCAGACTGGTCTGATAGTCCTGCGCATTTAGTGTTACAGTTAAAAATGTTACCGATAGTACTATCATTAAGATTCTTTTCATATCTGTAATTTTATTTGGTTTGTAATAGTTTTTTTGCTGTCTCATCGAAATTAATGCCGTCAAAATTACCGGAACTCATAAAAAGATAAACAACATTACGGAAATTTTGTTTTTCAATAAACGAAAACATTTCGGAAGAATTGTCAGATACAACAATTTCAGAATCTCCGAAAGCTTTTTTTACCTCATCTTTTGTAACAGGTTTCAGCTTTTTTAACTTAATAGCATGGGGATTAAAATAAACAAAAGCATGGGTGGCTTCACTGAGAGAGCCTTTATATTGCGGCAGAAAGCTGAGGTTAAGGCTGGAATATGTATGCAATTCCAGAATAGCTATAATAATCTTCCCGGGATACCTTGAAGATACTGCCTCCACGGTTGCTTTAACTTTCGAAGGAGAATGGGCAAAATCAAGGTATGCTGTGCCATTTTCATTTTCTGATAATTTCTGCAGCCTTTTTGAGCTTCCTTCAAAACTTTCTATTGCACGGTAAAAATCATCTTCCTTTATACCTGCAACAAGACAGGCTTTCTTTGCAGCTGACAGATTCTGCATATTGTGTTTTCCAAATATTTTCAAGGGAATAAGCCGATTGCCGGTTGTAGCATAAAACCCTGTACTGTTTTCCTCATGAGCATGGATATTATAGGGTATTTTTTTGATCTTTGACCCTAACTTTTTTGCTATCTTTTTTACTTCCTGGTCACCTTCAAAATAAATAAGTATGCCACCATCCTCAATGTTCTCAGCAAAGATCCGGAATTGTTCCACGTAATTAGCAAAAGACGGAAACACATTCATGTGGTCCCAGGCAATACCGTTAAGAATGGCAATGTCTGGTTTGTACAGATGGAATTTCGGTCTTCTGTCTATGGCAGATGTAAGATATTCATCACCTTCCAGAACAGCTATCTGTGAATCTTTTTCCAGACCTACCATTGTTTTATAACCGTCAATATATGAGCCTACCATATAATCAATTCTGATATTCAGACACTTAAAGACATGCATGATAAGTGCTGTAGTTGTTGTCTTACCATGACTTCCTGCAACCACAATACGTCTTTTATCCTTTGTCTGTTCATACAGGTATTCAGGAAATGACATAATCTTCAGTCCCAGCTGTTTTGCCCTTAATACCTCGGGATTATCTGCACTGGCATGCATTCCCAGGATAACACAGTCAATATCTTCAGTAATTGATCCGGCATTCCATCCTGTTCGTGCAGGTAACAGACCGTATTCAGCCAGCCTCGACCTTGATGGCTCAAATATTTCATCATCAGATCCTGTCACATCATAACCTTTAAGTTTTAAGGCAATAGCCAGGTTATGCATAACAGCTCCGCCAATAGCTATGAAATGAACTTTTTTCATCGTTAATATAAATAAACCATTGTCTGCTAAAGATAAACTGTAGTTTCTTAAGTACGGTATTTCAACCTTTCACTGACAGCAATGTTAAGAATAATTGTCAATATACGGTTAATGGAAAGTCTATATATTTGTATATAGAAGAAAAGGGAATATTGATGAGGATCACTAAAAAGCTGCCGGATTACAAAAGCGGGCATTACATTGAACTGCTTAATAGTGGCGAATCATATTTTGGCACTGTTGAAAAGATAATCAATGAGGCAAAACAATTCATTCATTTTCATGTATACATCATTGATGAAGATAAAACGGGTTTGAGAATATTTAACGCACTTATCCGTGCATCGGAAAGAGGTGTCAGAGTTTATCTGCTGTTGGATGCCTTTGGGACAAAATATCTGTCCAATGATCTCATTAACAGGATAGAAAAATCGGGTATTTTATTCAGATTTTTTTCTCCCACTTTTGTTACAAAAGGATTTCAGTTAAGTCTGAGACTGCATTCCAAAGTTGTATTGGTTGATGGAGAGGTAGCTGTAATAGGAGGGATGAATATTGCCGACCGGTACAATGAAACGGATGATAAAAGGGCATGGCTGGACTTTGCAGCACTTATAAAAGGTCCGGAATGTATCCATGTCCTTTCTGTTTTGAGAAGGGTGTGGAATAAAAAATTTATTCCGAAG
>Ga0123335_1005648_pt1 | contig 15117 bp, 16 predicted proteins | sample BiotimSIPDNA_2_FD_89707 | JGI IMG/M metagenome (GOLD analysis project Ga0123335, IMG submission 89707) | Anaerobic biogas reactor microbial communites from Washington, USA - Biogas_R2 time_0 SIP DNA | ecosystem: Engineered > Bioreactor > Anaerobic > Unclassified | place: Washington, USA... | reverse complement strand
TTTGTGGCAATCATTCCGATATCTCGGATTGACAAATCACCGTCTTTTCCTATAATGAAATGGGCAGCAAACGAATCATAGGAATCAGCAAAATACCGTTTTTGGAGGGATACCGTCCGGACCAGGCGGCTCAAAGCCTGTGCCGGAAAAGAAGGAAGCACGGACATCAGAAAATTGAGCCATTCCAATGGGAAGGCCTGTTTTTTGTGTTTGTGTACCTTTCGGCGGTATCCTCTTGTTTATCAGAGGGATACCGCAGCGGTTCCCTTTTTTCGTTTGCTGCAATCCATCATGAGAAGGAGTAGAAATATGCTTTCCATACAAAATATTAAGTCCATCCTTGCAGAAATGGAGCGGCCGCTGCCCTACCAAACCGGCGCGGAGTTGTGGAGGGACCCCCATATCGCCGGTGAGATGCTAAAAGCCCACCTATCCCCGGATACTGATGCCGCCAGTTATCGGCCGGATACCATTCGCAAGATCTGCGCATCCCTGCCGGAGCGTATGGGGTTAAGGCCGGGTGACAGTATTGTAGACCTTGGTTGCGGGCCGGGGCTCTATTGCCAACGACTGGCACTGAACGGTTTCCAAATGACGGGCGTGGACTGGTCCGAGAACTCTATTGAATACGCCAAAACACTATGTGCAGGGCAGTGCGTTGCCTTTCGTCAGGGAAGTTACCTGGAACCCTTTGGGCAGGAGGAATTTCATGGAGCATTGCTCATTTCCAGGGATTATGGCGTACTCCAGCCCCAGATGCGGCGGAGATTGCTTCATAACATCCATACGGCTCTCAGACCGGGCGGTTCCTTTGCCCTGGATGTGGAAAGCAAGGAAGCCTTCAAGGCATTCCAGAAAAATACTTCTCCCAGATGGGAAGCAGCGGAGAAGGGATTTTGGCGTCCCCATCCCTATGGGGTGCTCACGATGACCGTTGACTACCCGGAGATTGCAGCCGGCTGTACTCTCTACGCTGTGTTGGACGATCAGATAACCATATACCGTGTCTGGCAAACCTACTTCACCCCGGATTCTATCCGTGCCGAATTGCGCGATGCCGGGTTTGACAAGGTGGAAGTGAGGACAAGTTTGACGGGTGATCCATGGAGGGAGGAAGCCATGCAATTGGGTGTGGTATGCCATAAGAGGGCATAAGAAAGAGTATCTGCTTTACCCTATAAAACAATAAAGCCATGGAGGACTTTGGCTCCATGGGTGTCGAAAAGTACCATGAGTTGTCTGACTTTGTTTCACCCAGGGCAATACCCTGGGTGAAAGGTTGATATGGGAGGAGGAACATTATGCCTATTCTGGACATGCCTCTTGCGGAGTTGGAGCGCTATCAGGGAGCCCCCATACCTGGTGACTTTGATGCTTATTGGGAGGAAGCTCTATCCCAGGTGGAAGATCGTGCTTATACCATTGCTCCTTCGGACTTTTCCCTCCCCGGGTATGAGTGCTCTATCCTCACCTTCACCGGCGTGGGTGGCGCGCAGGTGGGCGGCAAGTTCATTAGACCGCTGGGGGAGGGCATGTTGCCCGGCGTGGTGGTGTTTCATGGGTACAGAGGCAATAGCGGTGACTTTTTCAATCTGTTGCCATATGCGGCGGCGGGGATGGCGGTCTTTGCCATGGACGTCAGAGGGCAAATGGGCATCTCTCAGGACAATTTTGTCTCAACCGGTAACACTCTGCTGGGGCACATCGTCCGGGGCCTGGAAGAATACAATCCCAAACGGCTCTTTTATCGCAACGTTTTCCTGGACACCGTACAAAGTGTCCGTATCCTGATGAGCATGCCCTTCGTGGATGCGATGCGGGTGGGTGTTACCGGCGGTTCCCAGGGTGGAGCCTTGGCCACAGCCTGCGCGGGACTGGAGCCGAGGGTGAAGGTTGCTGCAATTGCTTATCCCTTCTTGTCGGATTACCGCCGGGTATGGGAGATGGATATGGGCAAGCGGGCCTATGAGGAACTGGAATACTTTATCCGCTGGCGTGATCCCCTCCATGAGCGGTTGGAAGACATGTTTCGCACCCTGGATTACATTGATGTAAGCCATCTGGCCCCGCGCATCAAGGCTCGCACACATTTTTTCCTCACCCTGCAGGATGACATCTGTCCGCCCTCCACCCAGTTTGCGGTCTATAACAACACGCCGGAACCCAAATCCCGGGATATCTATTACAACCACGGGCATGAGGGTCTGCCTCGGATGGGAGATCGGACACTCCGGTTCCTGCTGGAAAACCTGTAATCGCTGGGACCTGGCAGGAGTCATCTCCTATATATTTCCGGACGATCTTTGTTGGATGCACTTTACCGCGTTTGTGTATGCTCCGTTTCACGTTCCTGAATGGTCACCTGGACCATGTCCCCCGGCTGCTTGTGGATTTTTGCCCGGATTTCCTTGCGGATGCCCAGGATGGGGCAAGGTGAGCCGTCCTCGTTCTTCACACCCATATGGACCAGTTGCCCGTCATAGGGTTCACCATCAAAGGTCGCATGAACCGCCACACGCCCCTTGCCAAACTCGGCTTTCAGGTTCAGGGGGATCATCACATAGGCCCCACCATGTTTGGTTTCGGCAATCATTTCTGTTTGATATTGATATATTTTGGAGTTCATTTGGCATACTCCTTGTAGCACCACAGGGCGATCTCTGTGATGAGATCAAAGGGCACGGGCTTGTCGTAGGCAAATTGAATAGCTCCCTTGCTGTACTTGTACCCCGTGAGTCTGGGCGCGAAATGCCGAACGCCCCCATCGCCGGGATACAAACCGATATGCCGCTTGAAGGACGCAAAATGGATAATGTTTGCGCCCTTCCAATAGGTCGGCATTCGCCATGCCATCTTCTCGGTAGCGTCTGGGAGAGTCGCCCGAAGGGTATCCCGAACCTGATGAAGGAGAGGCCGCACCTCCTCCGGTAGACTGGCAAGGTATTCGTCGATGGTCTTGGGCGCTTGCACACAAAAATGTTGCTGGTGGGTGTTCTTGAACTCCCGTCCGCACTTGGGGCAGATCCAGGACGCTTCGCTCATGTTCCTCCTCCTTTGCGAGAGGTTTTGCTTTTGTTATTCGACTAAGGGGCGTTTTTCCCTTCTTGGGCGGTTTCTTCCCGACTTTACAGAAGGTCTCTTCTGATTTTTCGATATTGTTCGTAAATCCGGATTCAAAATCTGCCAATGATGATGTATACTATAGATAAATTCACAATTCCACATGATTGCATGCTATAATGAGAATGATGGAGGGAATCAGCATGGAACAATGGAAATGCAGTGTCTGCGGTTATGTTCATACCGGCCCCCTGGAAGAGGGATTCACCTGCCCACGGTGCAAGCAACCTGCCAGTGCCTTTGTGAAGGTTGAGGAAAAGCCCGCCCCAAAAGCCAATCCCTATGCAGGAACCAAGACCGAGAAGAACTTGGCGGAAGCCTTTGCCGGTGAAAGCCAGGCTCGCAACAAGTACACCTATTTTGCTCAGGTCGCCAGCCGCGAAGGCTACGATCAGATCAGTGAACTTTTCCTCAAAACAGCCCGCAACGAACAGGAGCACGCCCGTCTCTGGTTCGAGGAGTTGGGTCACATCAACGGCACCGCCGCCAACCTCCTGGCAGCCGCCCAAGGCGAGAATTACGAGTGGACGGACATGTATGAACGCTTCGCCAGGGATGCTGAAGAGGAGGGTTTCTCCGAGTTGGCAGCCCGCTTCCGTCGGGTGGCAGCCATTGAGAAGTCTCACGAGGAGCGCTACCGCGCTTTGCTGAAAAACGTTCAGATGCAGCAAGTCTTCGAAAAGGGCGAGGAAACCATGTGGGAATGCCGCATTTGCGGGCACCTGGTCATGGGAAAAAAGGCCCCTGAGGTTTGTCCCGTCTGTTCCTACAGCCAGAGCTACTTTGAAGTCCGCAAAGAGAACTATTGACCGGGCAGATAGGGAACAAAGTTGAATGAACTCCCTTTGGATTGCATCCAAAGGGAGTTTTAGTATCTGCAGATCTCGTTTTATCCCTTGGCAAACAGTGGTGTTGACAGATATCTTTCACCTGTGTCGGGAAGGAGAACAACCACGTTTTTACCCACGAACTCAGGACGGGAGGCGACCTGGGTGGCAGCGTAAAGCGCAGCCCCGGAGGAGATGCCTACAAGGAGGCCTTCGGCTGCGGCCACTTGGCGGGAGGTCTCAAAGGCCTCATCATTGCCTACGGGGATGATTTCGTCCACGACTGTGCGGTCAAAGACATCGGGGACAAAGCCGGCACCAATACCCTGGATCTTATGGGGGCCGGGCTGACCGCCGGAGAGCACGGGGGAAGCAGAAGGTTCCACGGCAATGATCTTCACACCGGGAATCTTTTCTTTCAGCACCTGGCCAACGCCGGTGATGGTTCCGCCTGTTCCCACGCCTGCCACAAAGGCGGCGATGTCGCCATCTGTGTCCTTAAGAATCTCCTGGGCTGTTGTTTCCCGGTGGATTTTTGGGTTGGCGGGGTTGCGGAACTGCTGGGGAATAAAGGATCCGGGCAGTTCAGCCGCCAGTTCTTCTGCTTTGCGGATAGCACCCTTCATCCCCTCGGGTCTCGGGGTGAGTACGATTTCAGCACCCAGAGCAGCCACCAGGGCTCTGCGCTCCACGCTCATAGTCTCCGGCATGGTTAGAATCAGCCGGTAGCCTTTGGCAGCGGCCACAAAGGCTAACCCGATGCCCGTGTTGCCGCTGGTTGGTTCGATGATGACGCTGTTCTTTGTAAGCAGCCCTTGCTCCTCTGCCGCGGTGATCATCGCAAAAGCAATCCTGTCCTTGACACTGCCCAGGGGATTGAAGTATTCCAGTTTGGCAATCAGATTCGCTTGAATGCCATGCTTAGCGCCGTACTGACTCAATTGCAATAGGGGAGTCCTTCCAATGAGATCTGTCAGGTTCCGGTAGACATTTGCCATGATCTCAACCTCCTTCATATAACATAGAAAACATATATGATTTACAAGAATGATTATAGACCCTTTCATTCCCAATGTCAAGAGTGCCAGTAAAATTTTTATTTAAACATATATGATTGGTATGTTATATTTGGCGCATGCAAAGCTTTGATTGACTTTTCATCTTCTTCACCATATAATATACTAAACATATATGTGTTAAGGGGGAATGGGAAGCATGAAGATATCATCCAAGGGAAGGTATGCACTGGCGTCTTTGATCTTCATGGCCCAAAGAGAGAACCTGAAAGAAAATGTGACGGTAGCTGCTCTCTCTCAGGGGCTTGGTATATCAAAGATCTATCTGGAGCAGGTATTCACCCTACTCAAGCGCAGCGGGTTGGTCACCTCCGTCAAGGGAGCTCAGGGCGGTTATTTGCTGTCCCGGCCATCCGAGGAGATTACCGCCTGTGAGATTCTTGCAGCCACGGAGACTGCTCTGTTTGAGGAAACGCAGGATACGGTGGGTTCTACCGCTCCTGGCATTGAGAAGGCTATGCAGGGGATGTTGTTTGTTCCCGCGGATCAGGCACTTGGGGAAAGCCTGGGGCAGGTTTCCCTGCGGGAATTGGCGGAGGAGGCCCAAAGGGAGGATACCGGTGAAGGATACATGTACTATGTGTAAGGCAGCAGCAGCATGGTATCGTGTTCCAGGCGGCAAATGATAATAGCGGGGTCAGGATACATCCCGGTCACTCATGACGATCTCGTAGACACGGTATCCTCCGGCGAGATGACGGCACTCAAAGCCGTTTTGAGAAAGGATACGGCAGGCGATATAGCTGCGCAACCCGCTTTGACAGTAGACGTACAGGACTTTGGAGTGGTTCAACTCGGATAGCCGCTCCCGCAGGGAATCCAACGGGATGTGAACCGCGCCGGGTATGTGCCCCCGGTTGTATTCCCCGTCAGTTCGCACATCCAGCAGCAACCCTCCCCGGTCATGCCGCGCTGCTTCCACCTCATGCCAATGAAACTGGCGGACCTTGTGGTTAATGAGATTTTCGATCACGAAGCCCACCATATTCACCGGATCTTTGGCTGAGGAGAAGGGCGGTGCATAGCAAAGCTCCAGTTCTGTGAGATCATGGGCGGTCATGCCGGCGCGAATAGCCGTGGCCATCACGTCGCAGCGCTTGTCAACACCGCTGAAACCGACCAGTTGCGCACCCAAAATCCGGCCCGTCTTCTTTTCAAACAGAGTCTTGATGCTCATACCCTCTGCCCCTGGATAATAGGTGGCATGGGAGAAGGATGTGGTCAGCACCGCATCATAGTCGATAGCGGCAGCCTTTGCTGCGGTTTCGTTCAGGCCGGTGACTGCCACGGTCATGTCAAAGAACTTGAGAATGCTGGAACCCTGAGAGCCTTTGTAGCGGCTGTCCAGGCCGCAGATATGGTCTGCGGCGATACGCCCCTGCTTGTTGGCCGGGCCAGCCAGAGGGATAGAGGCAGGAGACTGACTCACCAAATGAATAACCTCCACCGCATCTCCCACAGCATAGATGTTGGGAACGGAGGTTCTCATGTGCTCATCCACCTGGATGGCATTACGCGGATTCAGGCGAAGACCTGCGTTTATGGCCAGCGCAGTGTCCGGGCGGACGCCCACAGACATGAGCACCATATCGGTCTCTATCACATGCCCGTTATTCAGTTCTACCTCCAGACCCTGTTTACTGGGATGGAAGGCTGCCACGCCCTGGCTGATCAGCAGATCGATGCCCTGGCTGCGTAGGTAGCGGTGTACTTCGCAGGCCATGTCGTAGTCCAGCGGCGCAATCACATGGTCGGCTAACTCCACCACCTTAACAGCAAGGCCTGCCTTGACCAGATTTTCCGCCATCTCCAGGCCGATGAAGCCCCCGCCTACCACCACAGCCTTCTTGGGCATGGCCTTTTTGATATGTTCATGAATCCGGTAAGTATCAGGGATGGTGCGCAGGGTGAACACCCGTGGATCGTCGATACCGGGCAGCGGCGGGCGCACAGGCTCAGCGCCGGGGGAGAGGATAAGCTTATCATAGGTCTCTTCATACTCGCTGCCATTGGCCAGGTCGCGCACCTTTACCACCCACCGGTCTGGATCGATGGATAGCGCTTCATGACGCACCCGCACATCCACCGCAAACCGGGCGTGAAAGCTATCGGGGGTCTGGAGGGTCAGTTCCTCCTTGTCGGTAATCTCCCCGCCAATATAGTAGGGAAGGCCGCAGTTGGCATAGGAAATATACGCTCCCCGTTCCAGTATGATGATTTCCGCTTTTTCGTTGAGCCTTCTTAGCCGCGCAGCAGCGGTTGCACCGCCTGCTACTCCGCCGATAATGACCGTTTTCATGAGTCTGCTGTCCTTTCCCTGGGGCCTTCCATTTGAAAAACCCTCCCGCCAATGTCCGGCGTTGTGGACCGGTTGGCGGAAGGGCGTACTTCATTGTTACAGCAGGTGGGCGCATTCTTTGTCAAAACTCATGTAGGCCGTATCCCCTGCAGCATAGATCTTCTTGTTGATGGGACAATTGTCAGCAATTTTTACCAGGGTTTCTCCCACGCGCACATGGTAGTTCTGGTAACTGCCCATGAAGCAGCTCAACTCCACCTTGCAGGGAAGCAGCCCTTCATCTCCCAGGCGGATTGCCTCCGGGCGCAACACGATCTTGCAGTCCTTTCCTGGTTCCATGGGCCGATCTGACTCCACCAGCGCTTCCCGTCCCTGGAGTAACACCCGGCATAGACGCCCCTGGGATGAGATTACCTGACCCTCCAGGAAGTTCGCCTCACCGATAAAGTCAGCTACAAACTCACTGCTTGGATGATAATAGATCTCCATGGGGGTGCCCATCTGGGCAATCACACCCTGGTTCATCAGGATGATTTGGTCGCTGATGGACATGGCCTCGCTTTGGTCGTGGGTGACATAGATGGCCGTGATGCCCAGTTTCTGCTGAATGCGGCGGATCTCTGTACGCATACTCACCCGCAGCTTTGCATCCAGGTTTGAAAGGGGCTCATCAAAGAGCAGAACCCCCGGTTCCACTACCAGTGCCCGGGCCAATGCAACACGCTGCTGTTGTCCACCGGATAGCTGGTTGGTCATCCGGTTTTCCATCCCATCCATCTCAACCAGCTGTAAAATGTTTTGCACGCGCTGGTCCAACTCTTCCTTGGACACCTTGCGCAACCGGAGGCCGTAGGCCACGTTGTCATACACATTGTAATGGGGGAACAGCGCGTAGCTTTGGAATACCATGGCTGTGTCCCGTTTGTTGGGTGTCAGCTCGTTGATGGGTTCCTCCCCCAGGTAAATCTCCCCCTCATCAGGGCTTTCAAACCCTGCGATCATGCGGAGGGTGGTCGTCTTTCCACAGCCACTGGGACCCAACAAGGTTACAAAGCTCCCCGGCTGGATGTTTAAGCTTACATCCTGCACGGCGTAAAAGTCCATCTTGGTTTTTGGGTTCTGGTAAATCTTGGAGATATGCTCTAGGCGTACACCCTTGCTCACCTTATCCATGCTTCTGTCCTCCTTTGAGCTTCCGGCTGGTCCCAAAATACTTCAACAACAAATTCATCAGCGAAATGGAGGCATACACGATCAAAATGAGGATGGTGGCGTAGGCGCACGCTTCCCCGTACTTGCCCTTTTCCGCAAACTCGTTGATCTGGCTGGTAATCAGGAGATACTTGGGTGTAACCAGTAAGATGATGGCGCTGATGGCTGTAATGGAGCGCACGAACGTTGTGACCAGGCCGCTGAAAAAGCTGTCCTTGATCAGGGGCAATGTGACGCTGGTAAACACCCTGCCGCTGCCCGCGCCCAGGTCATATGCGCTCTCCTCGATGGACTTGTCGATCTGCCGGAGGGCTGATATACCGCTGCGAGTGCCCACCGGCAGGCTGCGGACAACAAACACGATGATCAGGATTGCCCCGGTCCCGTAGAGGCCCTTGAGCAAGCCGCTGCCAAACAGGCCTCCTGCAAATCCACGGATGTAGCCAACGCCCAACACCGTGCCAGGCACAGCCATGGCCAGCATGCTTACAAACTCAATCAGCGCTTTGGAGCGGAATTTCTTTTTCACCACCAGATAGCTGATGATCATGGACAGCAGCGCTGTGATGGGCGAGGCAATCAGCGAAAGCACAAAGGAATCCCGGAAAACTTTCAGCCCCCCGTATTTGAAGATGTACTCAAAGTGCACCCAGGATAGGGAGTAGTTTCTTCCCCAGAGCTTGAACAGCGCGCCAAAGGGAATACTGATATACATCAGCAGTACAAAGGCGCTCACAATGGAACAGAAGATCGTCAGCGGTCTTGTGACGCTTTTATCGGCGATCAGCATGCGTTCCCGGCTGGCCTTGCCTGTGAGGGTTGCCACGGTGCGGGCCTCCAGGTAGTATTTCTGGATCAGGAACAGCACCAAGGTCAGGCCAAGCAGCACCACGGCCATGCCCGCCGCACCCACCTTATCATAGGCCCCGGTTACCTGGAGGTAAATGGTAGTGGACAGTGTGTCATAGCTTCCGCCGATCAGCATGGGGTTGGCGAAGTCAGCCACGGACTCGATAAACGTAACCAAAAACGCGTTTCCCAGCCCGGGCAGCAGTAGCGGTAGCGTAACGGTCGTAAACACTTTCCAGCGGCTGGCGCCCATATCCCGGCTGGCTTCCTCCAGGGAAGGATCAATATTCTTCAAAAGGCCTTTAAGCATCAGGTAGCAGACGGGGAAGAAGGTAAGCGTCTGCACGATGGCAATGCCCGCAAGACCATAAACATCGCTGTCATAGATACCAAGCAATGTGCGGGTGACCAAACCGCTGCGCCCAAAGAGTAAAATCATGCTCAGGGATAGTACAAAGGGCGGCGAAACCACCGGCAGCAGGCTGACCACGTCAAAAAGCTTCTTCACCATGCGGGAGCGCACCTTCATGTATACGTCCACATAAGCGAACAGAAGGCCGATCAGAGTGCTGGCGAAGCCTGTGATCATCCCAAGAGTCAGGGTGTTGGTGAATGCGGTGCGAAAGCGCGCCATGTCCAGCACCCGCTTGAAGACATCCAGCGTAAATCCGGTATCCGCCGAATAAATACTGTCAATCAGCAGAGTGGCCAGGGGGTAGAGGATGAATAATGCCAAAAAAATGAGCAATACCACAATGGTGGAGACCAGGATGGGGTCGCTGAAGAACTTCTTGCGCTCCAGCCGGGCACTTTGCCTTTCGACCATCGGGAACCCCCCTCGTTACATCACGGATCGCACAAGCAATGGATAGCCATGGGGGATGACGTTTCCGCCATCCCCCATGGCATGCTTGCGCGTGTATGCGTTACTCGGTCTTGAAGCGGCTGTCCGCTTCCACGGCTGCCAGGAAATCCTCCACGTACTTGCTGGTGTTGGCCTTGGCATCCTCAAAATCATAGGCGATGGTGTTGTTCATGTCCAGACCGAATTGTGCCGCTTCCGCGGGCTGCTCGGCATTGTCAATCACCAGGAACTGGTAGCTCTCATTCTCCTTGGCGAGGTTGACGCAATCCGGGCTAAGAGCATATTCGATCCACAGTTTGGCGGCGTTGGGATGCTTGTTGCCCGCGAAGATGGCGGTAGCGCCTACTTCATAACTGGTGCCGCTGGAGGGGACTACCAAAGCGATGTTGTCGTAGCCGGCCAGAATCTGGGTGATACCATCGTGCAGGAATCCAATGCCAATCACGCATTCGCCGGGACCAACCATCTTGCTGGGGCCGGAGCCGCTCTTGGTGTACTGGGCGATGTTCTTGTCCAGTTCCTTGAAGTACTCCATCGCAGCATCATGGCCCTTCATCTGCACCATGGTGTTGATAACCAGTTTCGCAGTTCCGGCGGTATTGGGGTTGGACAGCCAGATCAACCCTTTGTATTCAGGCTTGATAAGATCATCCCAGTCAGTGGGTGCTTCAAGGCCCAGACGGGCCAGTTCCTCGGTGTTGACCATGAATCCCAGCAGGCCCTTGTAGATGCCGTACCAGTAACCTTCCGCATCCCGGTACAGGTCGCTGATGAGATGGGACGCGTTCTTGGCCTGATAGGCTTCCAACAGCCCCTTGCCGATGGACTCATTGTACGGATCGGTGGTGCCGCCGAACCACACATCGGCGCTGGGGTTGCCCTTTTCTTCCTCGATCTTCGCCGCAACCTCGCCGGTGGAGAGCCGCTGACGGTTGACCGTGATGCCGTAGAGCTTTTCAAATTGATCGCAGGCTGCATTCATGTAGGCTTCCTCGCAGGAAGCATAGACTGTCAACTCCCCTTCCGCCTGGGCGGCGGCGATCAACGCGGGATCAATGGCCTCTTCCGCGGCTGCGAAGCTCACCATGGAGAGAAGCATTAGGGTTGTCAAGAGAAGTGCTACCATTTTTTTCATACCAGATACTTCCTTTCCCAATTCAAGAGATGATCCTTTTGGGATGTACTCAAGTATATGAGTAATTATAGAGCAATTTGCATTCTTCGTCAATCAATCCGGGTGCGTATCCACCTTTTTCTAGCATCTTGTTGAGTGAGCCGTCAGGGCCGTCACCCAGCCGCTCCCTGCACTACGGCCTTGAAAAGCACCATGCCTTGACAGATACAACCTCCTGGTCCACCAGGCTGATGTTCTGTTCGGCTGAAAGCCTTTTGCCGGGAAAGACTTGTGCGATCACATTTGATCCGGTGACAAAGCGTACCACGGCAGCACATTCCTCAGGCAGGCGGTCGTATATTCTTCCCGCGCTGAAGCATCCCCGGGCCACGGTGTGGGTGCTGTTGGCAACATAACCGACCGTACCGATCCAGGGTATCGCCACAAGGATGGCGTCCTGATCGTGGGGATTTTCGGGTTCCTTCACCAGAGCGACCCACCGCCCGGTTTCGATGGGCGTCATGCCGTAATAGTGGGAGAGCCCGGTGATGGTGATGAACAGCTCCTCTTCAAACATAAGGCACAGCTCCTTTCGCTACCATCATAGCAAAGGGGCTGTCCCATGGTACGGACTGCACATCAGGGCAGATATTGTTTTTGATTGGTTTCCAAAAGCTCCTTCATGGCGGCGACGAGGCTGGTCGGGCCCAGAATGCGGGCCTTATCCCCAAACTGGAATATCCAGGCCAGAAATACAGGACTGTTGGAAACCTCCACCTGTATCTCCACCTTTCCATCCTTGGGAATGAGGCGTACATCCTTGCCAAAGCGGTCCATAACAACGTTGATCAGACAGGGGTCAAATGCCAGTGTGGCGTGAACCATCTCGCCACCGAACATACCAAAGACCTTTTTTGCGTGTTCCGCCACGTTGAAACGCTTCTGATCGATGGGATCCCCTGCCTCTGTGCAGAAGGAAACGTCGCTCATCCGGTCCACCCGGTAATGAACCAAGGACTGGTGTTTGGCGCTATAGCACACAAGATAATAGTTGTCGTCAGCCCAACACAATGCCAGGGGTGTCTGGTAGTAATAATCCCCCTCCTTGCGATAGACCCGTTTTTTGGCAGCATTATAGTCGAAATAACGGAAGCGAATTTTGCGCTTTTCGTGAATTGCGGTGTGGATGGCGTCCACGCTGTAATAGACGGTCTCGTTGATGGTTTTGGGACGCTCGGCCATGTAGACCTGGCGGTTGAGCTGCTTGGCCTGAGCGTTGCTTAACAAGGAGGAAAGCTTGCCAATCAGTTCCTCGCTTTTCTTGTGGGTGATAAGCCGGGAGCTTTGCACCGCATCCACCAGGAGTTTTAGCTCCGGCAGTTCGAAGAGCCGCTGGCCCACATAGTAGCCATAGGTCTTCTCCTGCGGCCCTACGATGTCCAGGCCATACTGACGGAGGAGTTCAAGGTCCGAATAGATGGATTTCCGTTCCGCATGAATCCCGTATTCTTCCAAAGACGACAGGAGTTGCCGGATGGTGAGAGGGTTGCTTTCATCGGTACGGTCCAGTAGGATTTTCATCAGATAAAGAAGCTTCATGCGCTGGCTGGAGGAAGAAGGCATCTGATCACCGCCTAGCAGATTGTATACGATAGAATGGGGTCAGGCCGCCGAAAACACGAGGCCTATCGATTTGTCATAGTGTAGCATACTCTGCCCCGGAAGGAAAGGGGGTAGCATTACACCTTGCTGGGGCCGTGTGGCCATGCTATACTGTTTCCAGATAATGCAAGTTTTGTTTGTCACAACGGAGGGACAAGGATGGATATGGAAAGCCGGTATCATTCCCAAAGTACCTTCCTCATGGAAGGTGCCTTGGGGGAGCGATTGAAGCACGAATATGGACTGTATCCGGACGGGGATGTGATGCTGGCCAGCCATGTGTATGACGACCGGGGGAGAGAAGCGCTGCGGGCGCTATGGAACGAATACATTGAGATAGCAAGAGACCATGGCCGTCCTTTCCTTGCCACCACGCCCACCCGGCGGGCAAATCAGGAAAGAATTGAGAGATCGAAATATTCCCCTGCCATTATTGCGGATAATGTGGCTTTGCTAAAAAGCATCCGCGACCAGGCTCGTCATGAGATGTACGTGGGGGCACTGGTGGGATGCAGAGGGAATGCCTATGACGCAAAGGACGTTATGGACGAGACCGAGGCGCAACGCTTTCACGGATGGGAAATTGGCTTGTTCGCCAAGTCCGGCGTGGATTTTTTTTATGCAGGGATCATGCCGGCATTGCCGGAGGCGGCGGGGATGGCCAAGGCACTGTCGGAGATTCAGATACCCTATATCATCAGCCTGATGATCCGTGGGGACGGGCGCCTGCTGGACGGCACTTCTCTTCATGATGCCATTGCGTATATAGATGAGTTTGTGTCCTATCCACCTCTATGCTACATGACAAACTGCGTTCATCCCGATGTTGTCCTGCGCGCACTTTCGCAGCCGTGGAACAGGACCAAGCCTGTACGGGTACGTTTCAGGGGGATACAGGCAAATGCCTCTGCCCTTGCGCCGGAGGAACTGGACGGATCCAAGGATGTTCAATCCTCCTCACCGGGGGATTTGGCTGAAGGCATTTGCCGCCTGGGAGAGAGGATGGATTTAACGATTGTGGGCGGGTGCTGCGGAACGGACGGCAGACATCTGCGAGCGATTGCGGAAGCATTGTGGCCGCGCTAAGAATGTTTGCTTACCAAACTTTGTATATCAGGAGGGGTTGGATGAAGGAAGAATGCGTGGTCAAGATTGTGGAGGAGAACAAAGACGATTTCATGGAGTTGTTGCTGCTGGCGGATGAACAGGAGGACATGGTCCGTCGCTACCTGGATAGGGGAACCCTCTTTGCCCTCTATGACGGAGAACTGGTGAGCATCTGCGTTGTCACGGAGGAGGGCGAAGGGGAGTACGAGATTCAGAACCTGGCTACCCGGGAGGAATACCAGCGGAAGGGGTATGGAAGAGCACTGATTCACCATGTCTTGGAACATTACAAAGGCCCGGGCCGGATCATGTGGGTGGGAACGGGGGACAGTCCCATGACGGTGCCCTTTTATGAAAGCTGTGGGTTCGTGTACTCCCATCGGCTGGCGAACTATATCGTTGAGCATTACGACCATCCCATTTTCGAAAATGGGGTGCAGCTTACGGATAAGGTGTATTTCAAGAAGGCGCTTTCCTAAACCTTTTATTTTACTGGTTTGGTTCGGCGTATCGGAATGGGTTTATTTGATACGCGGCGCCATCATGGCGGTGATGCCTACATGTAACGCTTATCTGCCGGGCATTCCTGGCGAAGGCAATCCCGCAGCAATTCAAGGCCCCGTTGGTAATCATCAGCCCCTTCGCCTTCCTGAGGGGGCAGGGCTTCCAGCACCTCGTACACAAAGGTGGAAGCTCCCAGGGCCTTCCAGTCCTCTTGGAGGCAGTAATGGATGGGGACATTGGTGGAGACGGAGAACTCAAACCGGATTTTCATGCCCTCCAGATCCTGGGTACACTCGATCCAGCGTTTGTCATTCACAGTGGAACGTATGGTAAATACACCTCCGTTTTTCGGCTTTTGCTTGTATGCGTTGATAAGCTCCTTTTTGCGTGAAGAATCCATAGTGAGCCTCCTCTATGATGAAAGAATGAAAAAGCTGCCTGTCATGTTTTCATGCCAGGCAGCCTGATGATTTAACCAGAGC
>Ga0123335_1005647_pt1 | contig 15118 bp, 13 predicted proteins | sample BiotimSIPDNA_2_FD_89707 | JGI IMG/M metagenome (GOLD analysis project Ga0123335, IMG submission 89707) | Anaerobic biogas reactor microbial communites from Washington, USA - Biogas_R2 time_0 SIP DNA | ecosystem: Engineered > Bioreactor > Anaerobic > Unclassified | place: Washington, USA... | reverse complement strand
GTGTCCATCACAGAGCGAATGCGAAGAAGCGCTTGAACGCGCCAAAGATGCTGAAGTGATCGCTATGAGCGTGCTGGCAGCCGGTTACCTTAAGCCTGCTGAAGCATACGGCTATATTGCGCGTCTTGACGGGATCAGCGGACTTGTGATCGGTGTTTCAAAGGAACAACAGGCAAAGGAGACTTTCAAGTTCTTCGCAGACGGCAACTCTGTTTAGGCGATGTCTTTTGAGCTTGCTTTTGGTTGTTTGGGTTGCTGTCGGCATAGTGTTTTTCGGTGTTCCAGCCGCCTATTATGTTTACATGAAGAATCGTTCGTCGTCGGTTTGGAACCTTAAACTCGATAGCGGATACTTGCCGTCTGTAGCAGTATTAATTCCGGTTCATAACGAGGAAAAAGTTATTCGCCTAAAACTCGGAAACATCGCTAAAGTATCATACCCTGAAGACAAACTCGAGGTTATAGTCGCTAATGACTGCTCTAACGATGCCACCCTAAACGAGGTAAACAGCTACCTCGCTGCTCACCCAGCGCAGAAAGTCACGGTTTTCGACGCCAAAGAACATCTGGGCAAAACAGGCTGCCTAAATAGCGTCCTAAAAAACGTCAAAGTCGACGTTGTAGTCATCTCTGACGTGGACTGCTTCTGGCCAAGCGACATACTCACTAAAGCACTCAGCTACCTTTCCGATCCATCGGTAGGCGCAATAACTGCACGCGAGTTGCTGCTTAATCCAGCTGACAGTTGGGTCACGCTTGGCGAGCAATTCTACGACGACAATATTCAAGCGGTACGAATCGGCGAATCCAAGCTGCATTCCACGATCTTTTTCCAAGGTGGCTTTGCAGCTTACAAGCGCAGTGTGCTATCTGAGTTTAATCATGCAACTGACGATTCGGGGACAGCGCTTGACATCGTGCAGTCCAAGCTTAGGACGCTGCTTATTCCCGAAGTTGGCTTCTTTACGGTTACCCCGATAAAGTGGAAGAGCAAAGTGGATATTAAAATCCGTAGGGCTGGGCACCTGCAGCATCTGTGGGCAAAATGCCTGAATTTGCTTGTGCATGGTAAGTTGTCGATGCCTAAGCGGATTGCGGTTCCGGAGATTATTCTGCACATTTTTAATCCGCTGCTTATGGTTGCGTTGGCTGCGTTGACTGCGGCGGTTATGTTTGTTTACCCCTTCCTCGGCGTTGCCTTAGTGATTTTAATTCTGGGAGCGCTTGCAATTAAGCGATTTAGGGTTATGGCTTTTGAGCTTATCCAGAACAACGCTATTTTGCTACTGGCGCTGACGTCATTTTTAACTAAACGGAACTTTACGTTCTGGAAACCCATTGCAGAATCACGAACACTGCTCAACGAGGACTTATTGCGCAAAAATAACCTGCTCTAACTGTTGATTTTTCTCTAGACTCCCTTATTTAAAGCGGTATACGCTTTTGTCGGCGAAAAGTGGAGTGGACCTACCTCTTTCAGAATGACCTCCCCCTCCCTCATAAAAGAAAAACTGGCTGATTATTTTGGCAGATAAATCCCTCATGGTGACGGTTGGATTATGCGTTAAGAACGGCGCAGAAACCATCCACACCGCCATCCAGAGCCTCTGCAGCCAAACATATCCGCCTGAGGATACAGAGCTTCTGGTTGTCGACGGTAACAGCAGAGACGGCACCCTCCAGATAATACGAAATAACCTAACAATCGACTATGGCAGCGTCAGAATTCTGCAGGAAACAGGCGGCCTTGGCATCGCGCGACAGATGGTCGTGGAGCAAGCAGCCGGCAAATACATCATCTGGCTCGACGCTGACATGAGCCTCGCCCCCGACTACATAGAAAAGCAAGTTAAATTCATGGAGCAGAACCCAACCGTTGCGATAGCAGGCGGCAAATACAGTGTTCACATTGGGCACGGCTTAGCAGCCGACCTAGAGAACATCGTCTACGCAGTCGACTCCACTTTTAACCAACGCGCCAAAGCCTCCAAATACGGCTACCTGCCCGGCGCGGAGGGTGCAATCTATCGGACATCAGCAGTTCGTGCAGTAGGCGGATTTGACACCAAAATCAACGGTGCAGCTGAAGACACGGAGATGGCTTACCGAGTCCGAGCAAACGGCTGGGAACTTGCTGTAACAGACGAGAAATTCACTGAATCCACCCGCGCAAGTTGGCAGTCACTTTGGAAGCAGTACGTCTGGTACGGCAGAGGCGGCCACTACATCTTCCACAAGGACCCCGGATCACTTAACCTAATTAAAATGTCGCCGGTCGGAGGCTTCATCGCGGGTATTTTGCGCTCCCCGGGCGCGTACCTGTTGACGCATCATAAATCCTTCTTTCTGCTTCCAGTGCATTATACGTACAAGCGTTTTGCTTGGTTATTCGGCTTCTGTGATGCTCACCTAAGCGGATATGGTCACAACACCCACTAGAGTGATTTTTTTGAGAAGCACACGCATCAAAGACAAGAACCCAATGGGTACTGCATGGAAAATGCTTCTACGCTACATGGGCATGAATGCTCCAAGCCAGAGCCTAAGGGTTAAAATGTACAGGTGGGCTGGAATCAAAATCGGCGACCCATTTGTGTTTGGCAGCCATATATTCATGGATGTCATGTTCCCCAATATCTCCATAGGCGATGACGTGATCCTTGCCGGCTACGATTATGTGCTTTCGCATTCAAACGTGCTTTGGGGCTACAAAGCGGGCGAAGGCGGCATTAAACCCGTTGTCATAAAAAACGGTGCCCGAATATCAATCAACGTCACGATACTGCCGGGCGTAACCATCGGCGAAAACGCAGTCATAGGAGCAGGCGCAGTCGTAACAAAGGATATTCCTGATAACTGCTTGGCTGTTGGTGTTCCAGCTAAACCGGTCAAGTTCCTAAAACCCATCACCGCATAAAAGGAAACAATACCTGAATAGGGAGGGGGCTTTGTGAGTGCGCAAATTACAGTTGGCGTCTGTGTTAAGAACGGCGAAAAAATGCTCCCAGCCGCCATCGAGAGCGTACTCAACCAGACTTATCCGCAGCAACTAATCCAGCTCATCATCGTAGATGACGGCAGCACAGACGGCACACCGCAGATACTAAAAAAATACGCCAAGCAATACCCAAGCCAGATCAGAGTTTTCAAATCCGGCTGGAGAGGGCTTGGCAGTGCAAGGAACTTTATCGTGGACAAAGCAGACGGCGAATACTTACTCTTCGTAGATGCGGACGAAATACTCACACCCAACTATATCCAAACCCAAGTTAAAGTAATGGAGAGCAACCCTAAAGTTGGCATAACCGCAGGTGTCTTCAGGACAGTAGAGAATAACTTTGTGCTCAATCTTGAAGTTGCTCCAAACATCGTTAACCAGAAAACGTTCGGCAAACCAAAAAGCATCATATGGAAAACCGAGAAACTCGTCGGCACCGGCGGAACCACTTTTCGAACCAAAGCAATTAGAGAAGTTAAGGGGTTCGACACAAGCATCAAAGGCGCCGGCGAAGATTTAGACCTCATCATACGGATAAAGAAGGCAGGCTGGCTGCTTATCGCTAACGACGGCGAACTCTATGAACTACACGGCGGCTTATCTACCCCGCATGCGCTCATGAAAAAGTACTACTGGTACGGCTACGGTTGCCAGCAGACGTACCACAAAACTGGTACTGCCTTTTCAGTGCCAAGAATGACTCCCCTCGCCGGGTTAGTGACTGGTCTTCTGTACTCTTTTCCAGCGTACAGGTACCTGCATCAAAAAGCAATGTTTCTGCTGCCAATTCATTACGGATTAAAACTTACTGCTTGGACATGCGGTTTCATGAAGGGACAATTACGGGGATAGTGCTAAAAAAGAAGAAAAGGTTGGCTGATTTGCTTATCAGACCATGATAGCAAACCAGGATTGGAATCGTGGCCAGAAGAAGAATAGCAAGTTTCTGTAGAAGAATCCGTCTACTACGTCAATTGTCTGCTCGGATGTTGGTTCTGGCGCTGCTGGTGTTGTGGGTTCTGTTGTCGGGGTTGTTGTGTTTGTCGGTTCGGGGGTTTGGGTTGGTGTGGTAGTTGGTTCTGGTGTAGCAGTTGGTGTTTGAGTCGGTGCTGGAGTTGGTGCAACGGTCGGTTCAGGTGTAGCGACGGGTGTTGGAGCTGGAGTAGCTGGAGTTGCCGGTGTTGGTGTAGCTGTTGATGTTGGTTTTTCGATCTGTACAGATGTTGGTTTGTAGGCGTTGATGTATGCTTGTCCCATGTCGTTTGGTGAGTAGCCGCTACTCAGCATGGATTCGCCTGCATAGACTGGGCCTAGACCGGAGTCGCTTAGCCAGTAGTATGCGCCTGCGCCGATGTTTAGGTCACGTTGAGCTGCCAGTAGGTTTGTCCACCATGTCACGTCGCGTGCTCTGTTTGAGGAGTATTGTAGGCATGAGCCTTCTTCGTTGATTACTAGAGGAGCGGTGATGCCCATGCTGTCTATGCCTGTTTGGAGTTGTGCTTTAAGTCCAGTGTAGTCAGTTGCCCAGTAAGATGTTAGGTCTGTTGGTGCGTAGTAGTAAAGGTGGGTTGTGTAGACTATGTTGCTTGAGTTGGGTATCGCATCTGAGATTTGTTTTACCCAGCTTAGGTTATTACCGTAGCCGTTGGGGAACCAGCCCATGTGCCATTGCATCATGATAAGGTTGGTTGCGCCTGTTGAGCGGATTGCGTTGTACATGGTCTGCAGATAAGTCATGTATCCAGCTGGGATCATGTCTACATCGCTTCCGACGTTTGGCTCGTTCCATGCATCAAAGATAACGTTGGGGTAGTCTTTGAGGTTGTTTGCCATGTCAGTCCAGAACATCTTCCAGAATCCCTGTTCGTTGTTTGCGTATCCTGCATCGCTTAGGAACCGTGTTGCTGGTTCATCCCAGCCCATCATCGGCATTCCCTGCCAACCGAAGCTGCTGGTAGCATACTTGTCTGCTCCGAAAGAGCTTGCTGATGGAGTCATCATGTATGGTACGATATTTACATAGATTCCGTATTTGTCTGCTTCAGTTGCTAATGTGCGTAAGTATGATTTGACGCTGATTGGTGTTGTGTATGATCCATAGTTTGTTGGGTCTTCTTGTGCTGGAACAATGTTATCTCTGTAGTACCAGCTTGGATAAATGAAGACGCGGATCATGTTAATGTGCCATTGATCCTTCATTGCGGCGAATGTCTGATCCATTATAGCAGTGTCAGGGTTCCATTGGTTGCCCCAGTTGTCGCCGGAGCCGTTGCCCCAAAGAATCATGTTTGGTGCAAAACCAGCTAGACCCATACCTCGGAGGTAAACTGAGTTACCGTTTGAGTCCAAAATGTAGGATCCTTTTGTGTGCAAAGCAGAGGTTGTTGGTGCTGCTTGTACTGTAGCTAATGAAAGCGCTGACATCATACTGACTATAAAAAAAGCAGTCATGGCGACAGCGATTGGCTTTGCGAGTTTTCTGGCATTTAGCGTCTTCGCTATTGCATGTGTATTCATTTTTTCTCTCTCTTCCTGAATTATGAAACCCTTCTTGGGCTAGATCCTTTTTATAGTCTCTTGAAAACATTGTTTAACCGCTTTGCAAAGTTGAATTTGCAAGCAAAAACCATACAAATTCGGGAAAAGTAAACATGCAACCCCTTAAATTTCAATAAATCGGTATTTTTCTCTCTATCCAGGCGAGTTATCAATGGCAGGTAAAATCGGCGTATTCTGCCCCACTCTAAACGTGTATGGCGGCGGAGAATTCGTCGCAATCGCCATCGCCAACACCCTTGCACAGCGGAACCGCGACGTAGTAATCTTCTCAGCCCAAGAAATCAATCCACAAGCCATCAAAAACTACTTCGGCGAACCACTGCACCCCAAAATCCAGATAATCCAGCAACCCACAAACTTTCCCCCCCGCGGCGTAATCGACTTCTACCAAACCATAATTCACACTTACATCGCCAAAGCTAAATGCGGCACGCTTATCGACGCCTTCTCAAACTGCGTTTACCCGTGGACGCAAGTAAGCTACATTCACTACCCACACCTTAACAGGGCAGCCTTCAAAAAACAGTTCCCATACCTATCGAATCCGCGTATAAATCAAGCTGGTACTGTACCAGAGGTTTTCCTCGAAAAAAACCTTGTCAACTACTCCAAACATCTTGTAATTGCCAACAGCCTCTACACCGCGAGAGAAGTTGAGGCTTTCTCAAACAAAAAAGTCAAAGTCCTCTATCCACCCTTCACATCAAACATATCCGAAATCGGCAGAACCACAACTAAAAATCCGGCGGAACACCTTGTGGTCACAACTTCACGGCTGGACAGCAACAAACTGCTCGAACGTATCCCACTCATCGCACAGCACACAGACAAATCTATCCACTACGCAGTAATAGGAAGACTCTACAATCAGACTGTACTCGACTACCTGCAAGCAGTAGTCAAGAAGCTTGGGGTAGACGACCGAGTTAAATTTTACCCAAACGCGTCTGCGGAGCAGAAAATTGCGTTGCTTAAACGAGCAAAAATCTATCTACACACAATGATCGGCGAACACTTCGGTATCTCCATCGTGGAGGCTATGGCGCTTGGCTGCGTACCAGTGGTGCATAACTCGGGCGGTATGGTGGAATTTGTCCCTGCACAGTACCGATACCAAAACACAGCCGACGCCGTGCAGATAATAAGCCGAGAAATCGCCGATTGGACATCAAGTAAAGCGGATGAAGCTAAAATCATCGCAGATAGGTTCTCGCTGCCTAACTTTTCGGACAAGTTCATGGAGTTATACACGAGTCATTACGATTAATTGGAGATTACTCTGTTTTGCATGTTTGTCACGTCTGGGAGCGGTTCTGGCCTATCGAAATCGGTGGATTAGAACGCTACATACTCTGGTTAAGCAATTACCTATCAAAGAAGGAAGCAATCGACTTCTCACTGATAACTGGCCGCACAAAATTTCTGCTACTAACCAAAAATATCAAGAAATATGAGGATGCAGGCTTTATCAAAGTCTACCGCCTCGGACCCTCACCGGTGGATGTGGTAAACGGCGCATTCATGTACACTATGGGCTTCACACCTAAGCTTGTGGAGAAGATGAAATTCGCAGGACTATGCCAAGAAGCCACAGGCTGGAAAATAGCGGGATCCGCCGACGTCTTCCACATACATGGTATCTGGCGAGACCTCGAATACATCAATTTAGGAATCTACCTGAGCAGGCACTACCATAAACCCCTTGTGTTAACGCTTCACGGCGGCTACGTCGGAGACCCCCATTACGGCGGTATGCCGCTTGAGTCACCTGCCATCAGGGGTATACTGGAAAACGATGTTGCCGCAATCACAACCTACTCTCGAGAAGTCCTAGCTACACTCGACCGCATGGGCCTGGGGTACAAGAGTCACTTAGTCACGAACTTCGTAGACGCATCTCACTTTAAGAACCCCGAGCAGCCTCAACCGCACGACATCACCGTCATCTATGTAGGACGACTTGAACCTGCCCAAACCCCCGATTTGGTGCTTAAAGCATTCAAGAAAGTCCACGATAAACATCCAAACACCAAACTAACTATAGTCGGCTACGGTCGAATGTACGAAACTCTCAAACAGCAAACCCGAGACTACGGCCTTGAAGACGCTGTAACCTTGACTGGTAAACAGACTGATGTGCGAAAGTACCTCTGGGGAAGCGACGTTTTTGTAGCAACCAACTTCGGCTACATCGCCACGCTTGAAGCTTGGTCGGCTGGATTAGCGGTTGTGGTGCCGAATTTTGGTATACTAAAAGAAACTGTCATCGACAAAGACACAGGATTACTGTTTGAGCCTTTAAACGCCGAGGATTTAGCGGCGAAAATAGCGTTGGCAATAAAAGATACGGCTCTCCGAAGAAGGATGGCCCAGAACGGTAACCGAGCCGTACAGGACTACGATATACGCGCTGTCGCTCCGAAAATGTCAACGATTTATCGATCGGTGGTGCAGCAATGAATTTTCAAGCCCGCTTAAGCTTTAAAGATAACGTTATCTCGCAGAACTTTCTAGCGATCGTGGTAGTTCTACAGGTAATCATGTACCTTGCGCTATTCATTGATCTGCCATTAGCTCGGGCAGCAATTGGGATAGGGTATCTGCTGTTTATTCCCGGCTTAGTTCTCGTTAGGCTGCTGAAACTCGACAGCCTCGGCGCAGTTGAGTCAGTGCTTTATGCAGTGGGCTTCAGCGTGGCATTTCTGATGGTAACCGGGTTGCTGGTTAACGAATTCGGCGGTTTAGTAGGCATAGATTTTCCGCTGTCCACGCTACCGATCTCGCTTGTGGTTAACACCGCTGTTCTCGTTGGCGCCGCCGGAGCCCACCTCAGACGCAGCCCACGCAGACAGTTCCAGCAGGACAAAAAATTCAGCGTTACACCCTCAATGCTACTGCTCGCAGTTATCCCAGCTCTTAGCGTAATAGGTGCATACTACGTAAACGCAGCCGCCAACAACACCATACTGATGTTGACAATCATAGCCATCGCAGGCCTCTTTGCCGTAGGCGTTTTAACCAACCGGTCGCCGCAAACCTACGCGTTCGCCACCCTGATGATTGCGTTGGCGCTGCTTCTGCATATGTCTTTAGTCTCGAATTTTATCATACCCTATGGCGGCGATTCCCCAGTAGAAATGTTCGTGTTCCAAAATACTCAGCTAGACTCGAGGTGGAACGCGACTTTCACTTTCCTCTCCGACGAGGCATACGGTAGATACAACGCGATGCTAAGTATCACCGTGCTACCTACAGTGTACTCGAATATGCTGGGCATTGACCCCACATGGGTTTACAAGATAATTTATCCGCTCATATTCGCGATGGTTCCGTTGGCGCTGTACTGGCTCTGGCAGCCCTACATAGGCAAAAAGTTTGCGTTCATCGCAGCGTTTCTCTTCATGGCGCAATCCACCTTCTACACTGAAATGCTGGCTCTAAATCGGCAGATGATCGGCGAACTCTTCTTTGTTTTGCTGCTGCTGACGCTGCTTAACAAGAATGTTAAAAGAGAAGGCAAATTTGTCGCCTTTGCAGTATTCAGTTTCGGTTTGATTTTTAGCCACTATGCGCTGGCAGAGATTTTTCTTTTTTTGGCAGTGGCGGCTTGGGCTACCTCCGCGTTGTACCTCAGGCGTCCCAGCTTTAATTTGCAGCTTAGCCTGATCATTTTCTTCTTCGTCGCTATGTTTGTATGGTACATTTACACTTCGGGCGCGGTGGTTTTTCAGAGCTTCATGTCATTTACGGGTTACATCAGCGCGCAGCTAGGGGACTTCTTCAACCCAGCCTCAAGAGGAGCAGTCGTCTTAACTGGTTTGGGCTTAACTGAGTCACCGTCGCTTCTAAACACTATTAGCCGCGGATTTGCTTATTTGACAGAAATATTCATCGTACTGGGCGTCGTCGCGTTATTCACTAAGAAAAGCCCTTTCCGCTTCGAACGGGACTACATCGTTTTCAGCGTTCTTACGGTTGCTTTACTGATAATGTTAACGCTTATCCCCGGCCTCGCAAACGCCCTATCGATGACCCGATTTTACCATATTCTGCTGATGATTCTTGCACCCTTTTGCGTCGTGGGCATATGGATGGTGGCCGGTTACCTCACCAAGCATCGTAATCGTATGCAGCAAGTAGTGTTTGCAGCAATAGTGATCGGTACACTTGTGCCTTATTTCCTGTTCCAGACAAATTTTGTTTACGAAGCTGCGGGTACGCCAAGCTGGTCGATTCCGCTTAGCGGCTACCACATGGATCCGATTCAGTTATACGGCAACCTCGGCTTAATTGATGCTTGGAGCGTACAGGGCGCAGAATGGATCTCAAAATATGTGCCTTACGAATACAATTTGGCGGCTGATAACTCGCTTTACACGGCACTTCCCGCTTACGGTCATGTCTATCGAGGATACATGAGGGAGTTAACCAACACTACGGTTCTTGAATCGGGAAACTTTGCGTTTCTCAGCTACATCAGCATAAACCACTCAAACGGAACATTTGCGCCATTAATAAACCAGACAAGTATCGTTTACAGCAACGGCAACAGCGAAGTCTACTTCAAGCCGTAAACAGATTCAGCGGTGAAATGAGTGTATACCAAAACAACAACAGAACCGCGATATACAACACCACCGCAAGCCCTGTCTCCTTCACACTCGCATTCAATTTCTGTTGTTATCCCCACCTACAAGCGCTCAGACATACTACCGCATCTTCTATCCGCCTTCGAGGAGCAAACGTACCGCAACTTTGACTTGGTGTTCGTTGTTAAACCATCCGGCGACGGCACAGAGGCACTACTAAAAGATTCAGCGCCGCAACTTAAGATTAAAACCGTGATCCAGACAAGCGGGCACATAGTAGACGCCTACTTTCAAGGCGTAAAGCACACAACTGGCGACATAGTGGTTTTCCTGGATGACGACGCGTTGCCTGCACCCGACTGGCTCCAGGAAACAGTGAAACTCTTCCAAACCAAACAAGCCCAAGCCGTCACAGGCGACTCATACCCGGTGCTGCTTAAAGCCGCAGGCAGGCAGATAATCAGGGAAGAAGAAACACCCAGCGTATTATCCCACTACGAGTTCGCATTCTTCGGTCATCCCCTTCGGGGGCTTGAAGACTACAAAAACTGCATCGCCAACTCCGGCCTCGTCTATGAGCGAGGTAACAACGCGTACTGGCGCAGGCGAGGCGTAACCAAGGCGCTGCTTCGGGGTCCATCTATGGCGGTGTCAGGCGACGTGTTGAGGAGCATTGACTTGCGTGGTGAATGGATTTTGGGCTGCGCGTGGGAGATGGTTTTAGGCTGGCAACTCTGGAAACGTGGACTAAAAATGGTGTATAACCCAAACGTCAAAGTATACCATATTGTCCACGGAAGAACATCAAGCCGCGACTATCTGACTCCGCGAACGGACCTCTTGTGGGCTGTCGAAGCTGAACTGCTATTCTACAGGCTATACCGCAACGAACCGCAGCTTTCATTGATTAGCAAGTTCGTGTCTGACCTGTTTCGTGTTGTACATAGCTTGAAGTACATGCATTCGAACCTGCCGTATAACCTGCGAAAAATCCAGGGCATAATAGTGGGCAATATCATAGGCGCTAAATGGGTTATCTATAAGGTTGTGGGCTCACATTATTCGCCACTAATGGATTTATCGAAGTTCCGTAGACAGTAACTCAATAGTAGGAATTTTTTGGAGTCACTGCGTTTTTGACTGAGGTTTATCCATTTGTATCCATAGTTGTTTTGAACTTTAACGGTAAAGATTACCTGCCGAACTGCATAGAGTCGGTCTTGAAAAATGAGTACCCCAACTTTGAGTTGATACTTGTCGATAACGCCTCAACTGACGGCAGCATACAACCCATCCGAAACCGCTATGGCTCTGATCCCCGAATAGAAATCATTGAAAGCAGAGAAAACTTAGGTTACAGCGGCGGCAACAACCTAGGGTTTGAACACAGCAGAGGCAAATACATTGTATTCTTGAATAACGACACCAGAGTAGAAGCTGACTGGCTCTTGCGCTTGGTTGAAGCGTTAGAGAATGATTCAACCATAGGCATCGCTCAGAGCCTGATCTACTCAATCGACGGCAAAACAATTCAGAGCGCAGGTTGGCTGTTTAGCGATTATTTAATAAAAAAATATGTCCTTTACCCCGACAAACCGCCTAACCTGAAGCTTAAACCAGTTTTCGACGTCTCTTTCGTATGCGGCGCTACAATGATTATCAGGCGCGAAATACTTGACAAAATGGATGCGTTTGAGCCTATGGTGCCCTTCTTTTACGATGACACATTGCTTACAGTAAAAACGCGCCTACTAGGTAAAAGAGCAGTGACTGTTACAGCTTCCAAAATGTACCATGCAAGCGGAGCTACAAACGTCTGGAAAACGTATTTCACAACCTATAACCTCCATAAAGCAAACAACATCCTAATCTTCGATGTTTTCCAAAAACCAGCAGACCTCATTAAAGCCGCAGTCTATAACACCGCAAATGCTGCCAGCAACACCTTTTTCAACATTATGAAGCAGGATATCGCTGCAGCGTCAGGTAACATTAACGCGTTCATTTGGACGCTTCGGAATTTTCCCTTTATTTGGCGGAATAGACTCAAACATTGGAGTGAGGCAACGGTTTCGTCTGAGCAGCTAAAGAACGATTTTGTGCGGGTGAAGCTTCCGGTTGCGCTTTACTTTTTGCCTTCACAGCTCTCGACAGACATGTTAAGGTATGCAGTGTACGCGCACGAAAAGAAGCTTAGCGTACACGCTAGATAGAACTATGCGGCTTACGTCGCACAAGCTACATAAGCAATCAAAACAACATATTACTTGAACATATTTTCCATTGCATTCCTAAGCAAACCAGAAACGGTTTTGTTTTAGCGGTTTAGTTGGCGATTTTTATGTTGGCAGAGAAATCCACGGTACTTGACGATTGCAGAATCATTGATTTCCCTAAAGTAACCGATTACCGAGGAAACCTCTCATTCATCGAAGAAAACCATCAGATACCCTTCCAGATCAAACGAGTCTACTACCTCTACGATGTTCCCTCTGGAGCAACACGCGGTGGACATGCACATAGAGCGCTGCATCAGATGATCATAGCGTTAAGCGGCAGCTTTGATGTCATAATAGACGACGGTTTACGCAAACAGTCCTTCTTTTTAAACAGACCACATTACGGCCTCTATATTCCACCGCGAGTTTGGCGTGAACTTGAAAATTTCTCTTCTAACTCCGTTGCGCTTTCTTTGGTGTCTGAAGTATACGATGAGACAGACTATGTACGCGATTACCAAGCTTTCAAGAGGTTGGTGCTAAATGGCTGGCAGTAAAGATAAATTGGTAATAATTGGAGATGGCGAAACAGCGCAGTTAGCCTACAGCTACTTCACAGCAGATACAGACTATGAAGTGGCTGGGTTTAGCGCCGAAGCCAAATACATGCGAAGTCAGCGTCTTTTCGGTTTACCTGTGATACCTTTTGAGGGTGTAGAGCGCACTTTTAACCCAGAAACGCACTGGGCGTTCGTCGCCGTCTCATATACACAACTCAATAGGCTAAGAAGCCGACTCTACCTCACCGCCAAACAGAAAGGCTACCGGCTCTGCACATACATAAGCCCCCACGCATACGTCGACAAAGATGCAGAAATAGGGGAAAACTGCTTCATATTAGAGAAAGCGGCGATTCAGCGGGGCGCAAAAATCGGCGACAACGTAACCATGTGGACGGGAAGCACGGTTGGTCACCGCTCAAAAATCGGTTCTAACTGCTTCATCGCCATCCACGTCGCCATCTCGGGCTTCTGCGAAGTAGGGGAAAACTGTTTTCTAGGCGTTAACAGTTGCACCGCTAACAACATAAAAATCGGGGCTGACTGCGTATTAGGCGCAGGTGCTGTGGTAATCGGAGACACCATGCAAGGTGGAGTATATGCCGGTAACCCCGCGAAGGCGTTGCCTGATAAGGACACGGCTGTTTTTGTATCTGGAAAGGAAATACTGTGACTTTATGGGCTTTTTATTAAGTCAAGCGCCAAACGCAGGTCTTTAACCGTAATAGTTATTGAGGAACCTGAATTGTCAACTCTGCCAGAGATAGAAGTTATCCCGTACTCTTCAGGGCATAAAGCTCAATGGGATAGCTTTGTTACTGGCTCCAAAAATGGCGTTTTCCTATTCAACCGCGACTACATGGAGTACCATTCTGATCGATTCGTAGACCACTCGCTGATGTTTTACAGTAACCACATGCTTGTCGGTGTGCTCCCAGCAAACATAGCGGGCGATGTTCTGCAGAGCCACGGCGGATTAACCTTCGGCGGAGTCGTCACCGGTTTCCAGATGAAGACGCCCCAGATGCTAAGCATCTTCAAGGCGCTAATTGCACATTGTAGAGATCAAGGCATAAGCGAAATCGTCTACAAGCCTGCCCCTTACATTTACCATACGGTTCCAGCAGACGAGGACCTATATGCACTCTTTGTAAATAACGCTAAGTTGGTGGCTAGAAGTGTTTCCTCCTGTATATCGCTGTCCTGCTTAAACGGCTTTGACAGTAGCAGGAAAGACAACATTAGAAAAGCGAAGAAGAACCGGCTGGTTGTTAAGGAAAGCATTGATTTTAACTCTTTCATGAAGATCGAGGAGGAGGCGCTGCTTGAGCGGCATGGCGTTAAACCCGTCCACACCGCTGACGAAATAACGCTGCTGGCTAAACGGTTCCCAAGCAACATTAAGCTGTTTGCTTCATTCAAAGACGACCTGATGCTTGCAGGCGTCGTCATTTACGAGAGCAGGAATGTCGCGCATATGCAGTATGCCGCTAACTCAAAAGTTGGCTGGAATATCGGCGCACAGGACATAATCGAAGACTACCTAATTAACCAACGGTACTGCGACAAAAAATACTTCGATTTCGGCATCTCAACAGAACAGCATGGGCAAGTGCTGAACTTGGGTTTAATAAAGCGCAAGGAACACTTCGGCGCCAACGCAGTAATGTATGATGCCTACCACATCAGCCTTTAGGGGATGAAAGGTAAACTATTGGGGTGGAAAACCGCTTTTTTCGGTGAAGGGTAATTGGTTCTTGTCTCTGTCGTCATGTTATCGTATAACCATGAAAAGTACCTTGCAGAGGCAATCGAGAGCGTACTAAACCAGACAATCCACGGCCTCGAGCTGATAATCGTCGATGACGGCTCAACTGATAACTCTAGGCTCATAATCAAAGAATACAGCGCCAAAGATTCAAGAGTAAAATCCTATTTCCATGAGAAAAATCTGGGCATCTCAAGAAGCGCAAACGACTGCTTGAAGAAGGCAACAGGCGAATACGTTGGCTTCATAGGTTCAGATGACCTCTGGTTGCCTCAAAAAACCGAGAAACAGCTCAAAGTGATAGACAAGAATCCAAGCAGGATTATATGGTCAGAAGGGCAAATAATAGACGGCAACGGCGCCCTGACAGGCCAAACCGTAACAGAACATAATTACTCCCCAGCGAAAAAGAGCGGTAACATTTT
>Ga0123335_1005646_pt1 | contig 15118 bp, 15 predicted proteins | sample BiotimSIPDNA_2_FD_89707 | JGI IMG/M metagenome (GOLD analysis project Ga0123335, IMG submission 89707) | Anaerobic biogas reactor microbial communites from Washington, USA - Biogas_R2 time_0 SIP DNA | ecosystem: Engineered > Bioreactor > Anaerobic > Unclassified | place: Washington, USA... | reverse complement strand
TGGAACGCAGGGTGCATTGTATTACATAGTTCCGATTATAAACACACAATGGCTACGTACTAAATATGCAAATCCTTTCTGGAAAAAACGACGATTGCCGATGAGAACAGTACCATGGCTCCGGCGCAAAGGGCAATCATTCCCCAGATTGCATCCGGTTCTCCTGCAATGATACCCTCTGAATCAAACAGGGTGAAAAAAGTAGCATATTTCATCTTTTCCAGTTCTTTTCCGGCGTTGGCCATCATCTGAATAATAAAACCAAGCACAGGAATGCCGGCGCCTACCCCGAGAGCATATTTGCTGTCGTTGAAAATACAGGAGCTTAAAAAACAGATGCCGCCTACATAAAGCTGCAGGCACAGTGCACCAATATTGAGCAGAATAAACTTTCTGATGTTAAGCTCGCCGGGGAACGAAATTTCACAATTGACGAGTCCAAGCAGGGTAGCGTAGAAAACCAGAGCGAACAGTCCGGTGACCATTACTTTCATTTGTGTAAATGCAACCGTTTCACGCTTGACAGGGGCTGATAATAAATATGTCATAGAACCTCGGTCTACGTGACGAACAATAAGCTTGTTCGCACTGAGAATGCAATAAAGCATAGGAAATACCAGCATGATAAATCCGTAAAGGTAAGCCTCCAAAAAGCTTACCAGCTCAGCGGTCGCGGGAGTCATACCCACTATAGCCATTAACTCCGGCATGGCTTTTGCAAACTCGTTCAGCGCACTGCCTAATGCCGGGTCAAACATGGAGATGATAATGGTGAAATACATGGTAATCACTGCGGCAAAAATCGCAAGCATCTTCCAGCTTTCCCGAATGCCGCGTTTATATAAAGTCCAATTGATCATGATCTGCCACCCCCGTAATACTGCATGAAAATTTCTTCCAGGCTTTGATTGGGTGTGAGAATATTGATGACGGGATAGCGGTTCATAACGGACAGCAGTTCTTTGATATTGCTTTGTACAATCACCGTAACCTGGTTGTGGGAAACCTCATACACACGCAACCCCTCGCCTGCAAATGCGGCGGCGGCATCCTCATCTTCCAGTGTAATGACATATTTCCTCGCCTGTGCCGCCTTTAATGCTTCCACATTATCCAGCGCTACCAGCTTTCCATTTTTAATGATGGCAACACGGCTGCAGGTACGCTCTACCTCCTCAAACATATGAGACGACATCAGGATGGTCTTTCCCCTTGCCCTCTCCTCCAGCATCAATTCTATAAACCTGTTTTGCATAAGCGGGTCAAGCCCGCTGGTTGGTTCGTCCAGAACCAATACTTCCGGATCATGCATGAAGGCCGCCACAATGCCTATCTTTTGCTTCATGCCTTTACTCATTTTCTTGAGCTTGCCGCGCGCATCCAATTCAAAGCGGTCCAGCAACTCTCTGGTGCGTCCATTTGACTTTATCCTGCGGTATTTTGCCATAAAGGATAAGAATTCCAATCCGGTCATATCATCAAAAAACACCATTTCTCCAGGAATGTAGCCTAGCGTTTTCTGGATATCAGCGCGATCTTTCCAGCAATCCATCCCGCCAATCGTACAATATCCTTTTTCAGGCTTCAAAAAACCCATCAGGTGGCGAATCATCGTGGTTTTTCCTGCGCCGTTTGGGCCAAGAAAGCCAAACACCTCGCCTTGATGAATCGCGAAGGATAAATCGAACACCCCGCGCCCATTCCCGTAATCTCTGATCAGGCCTTGAATTTCACATACGCTCATACCATGCTCCTGCCTTTTGGCTATCCCAATCAGTTTCTTTTGCAAAACGTCGTCTCTATCACCGTATGATTCATCTTTCTCATAGGATCATTTATAAGAACAAGTTATTTCAGCAATATATTTCACAGTGTCAACCGTTGCTTTTTCGCTGTTAATGATTGCAGCAATCTGTTCTGCCCGTCTTACAACATCCGGTTTGTCCATTTCGGCAAAAGCGCTGGCCAACGCTGCAGCTGTGACTTCTTTTTCTCGCATTGGCTTTAAGCTGTAGCCGAGCCTGTACAGGCGCTTTGCCCAAAACGGCTGGTCGACTGAAAACGGAATGATCATCTGTGGTTTACCGGCTTTAAGAGCGGCTGCCATGGTACCAATGCCGCCGTGATGAATGATTCCCTTCACACGTGGAAACAGCACGGAATGGGGTGTAGCCTTTACAGCGCAGATTAGACCGTCATTTTCGCATTCAATGCCGCTATTCCCGGTTACAACGACAGCACGGTTACCGGATGTCTCCAGAGCGCTACGGAGTTTTTCTAGAAACCGAACCGGCTGAGCCAGCGGCATGCTGCTGAATGTAACAGCGACGGGTTGCTTTCCCGCCACGAGAAATTGTTCAACTTCATCCGGGAGCGTTTCACCTTCACTGTCGAGAAAAAAGAACCCCGGCATGAAAACATGCCCGTCCCAACTGCTGACATCCGGGAAAAGAGCTTTGCTCAGCGGGTATACGATCGGAATTTCCTTCCTGCCGTCTGTGTATGTATATATACCTGCTTTGCGCTTGGGCCGCTGCAACACCTTTACCCGGAAATCGTTAATCAGATGAATCTGCGAGCTTTCCGCCATTTCATTGGCACGATAGGTAAGTTTGTTCAGCCATTTACCAAGGCTCTTTGTTGTGACAGCAATATGGGCGAACTCGCTCACCGGATATGTAACAGGCACCGGGGGCATGCTGACGCACGGTATTCCAAGCGTAAGCGCGATGTCAACCGCACCCAATGCCTTGGGGTGATATACGATCACATCGGCATCGTCTGCTGCCGAAAAGAACTCCTCCAGCGTCTTTCGGTATGCCGGATTGATAACCTCTTTGGAGTATCGAAGTGCTAATTTCAGATTTCTGATGGGGTGCTCAAGGATTGCCTTTCCTTCGGGCGATGCAGCGACAGCCATCAAATCGGATGTTGTGGGAGCATAACGAATACCGTTTGTTTCAACAAGCCGGTGAAAACTCTCTCCGACACAGATCACAGCCTCGTGACCTTCCCTGATCAGTTCTCTGCCCAAAGCAACATATGGCTGAACATCACCACGGGTACCCAACGTAAAAAAGCAAACCTTCATATCAAGTTACCGTCTTATTGATAAAATTAATTTCATGCCTGATCCCTTTGTGCGCGTCATTCCACAGACCCTTTGTCAAACGGATTCGCAGCAGGCATGTATTGGGATCAGCGTCGTTGTTGGCTTCGTTATACCAGGCGGCGAAGATGCTGCGCAGCTTTGCCATCATCTCCGCATTTTTCTCGTCACACACCCAGCCCAGGTTTTCACCAATCCCATCGGCGGTAAAGTTTTCGACAATGATACACACAGCCACTTCAGGGTTTTGGGCGATCTGCCGCATTTTTGCTGATGTGGCGTACGTGACGGTGTAAAACGCACCGTCCTCATAATAGGCATCCACGAGGCGGGCGGCGGGGCGGCATCTGCCTTCGGCACCCGGCTCCAGCGCGATGGTGGATAGAGAAATCAGGCCGTCCTTGTGGCCTACCTGTTCGTCCAGCCGCTTCATGGCTTCTTCGTACGTATTCATTTTTTCCTCCTGCATAAAACAATCCTTGTCCCTGGCCGGTTGAATCACATTGCTTCGATTTTCCATGTTCTGTGCAGTTTGACAGCCAAATCACATTATACAGCACATGTCATAAAAAAGCAAAGCAAACCGGGACGCAATCCCTTCATTCCCAGTACATTTTCTGCTTCTGCGCTGTTCATCCGGCATTTTATGGGCGGCCTTCTTTTCCCCCGTGACAACCCTTCCCTCTTCTGTTATAATATGGATATACTCTCACGTCCAATTTCATAGAGGAGGTTTCAATGGTATGAAAAGGCTGCTTGGTCTCTTTCTTGCCCTAACCCTGCTCCTGGGTCTGGCCCCCGCTCTTGCGGAAGCACCTGCCCTCACCAAGGACATCGTTGTGCTGTACACCAATGATGTTCATTGCGGCGTGGACAGCAGCTTTGGCTATGCGGGCCTTGTATCCTACAAAAACAAGCTCTTGGACGAAGGCAACTACGTGACGCTGGTGGACAATGGCGACGCTGTACAAGGCGAGCCCATCGGTACCCTGTCCACAGGCTCCTACCTGATTGATATCATGAATCAAGTGGGATACGATTTGGCAATCCCAGGCAATCATGAGTTTGATTATGGCATGGAGCGCTTCCTGGAGCTGGCCCAGATGGCCAGGTTCCCCTACCTGTCGGTGAACTTCATCGATCTGCGTACCGGCAAGCCTGTCTTTGCCCCCTACAAGATTTTGGAGTACGATGGGGTCAAGGTGGCCTTTGTCGGCATCACCACCCCCAAGACCTTCACCGCCTCCACCCCCACCTACTTCCAGGATGAGGCGGGCAACTTCATCTACGGGTTCTGCCAGGGCGCGGGCGGTCAGGAACTGTATGACGCAGTGCAGGCCTCCGTGGACGCGGCTCGAGCGGAAGGCGCAACCTATGTGGTCGCCATGGCCCATCTGGGCATTGCGGCGGAAACGTCCCCCTGGATGTCTACCGAGGTGATCACCCATACCACAGGTATCGACGTGGTGCTGGACGGCCATTCTCATAGCGTGCTGGATGGCGAGCGTGTGAAAAACAAGGATGGAAAGGAAGTCCTTCTCTCCTCCACGGGCACCAAGCTGCAAAACATCGGCGTGCTGCGCATCTCCAAGGAGGGCAGCCTGTCCACCTCGCTGCTGAAGTGGAGCACTGAAACCGCCGACTTTATCAGTGATATTCAGGCTCAGTTCAACGAAACACTGGCCCAGGTCGTGGCCAAGAGCGACGTGGATCTGGTGATCCATGAGCCGGGCACCGAGCCCCCCGTGCGGATTATCCGCGTCGCAGAAACCAACCTGGGTGACCTGTGCGCCGATGCGTACAAGGCCATGAGCGATGCGGACATCGCCTTTGTGAATGGCGGCGGCATCCGGACCAACATCAAAATTGGAGACGTGACCTATAACGACATCCTGAAGGTGCATCCCTTTGGCAACGCCCTGTGCATGGTGGAGGCCACCGGCCAGGAGATCCTGGACGCGCTGGAAATGGGCGCGCGGGTCGTGCCCGAGGAGAACGGCGGCTTCCTCCAGGTGGCCGGCCTGACCTACGAAATCCACACCTATGTGCCCAGCTCCGTGAAGCTCTCCGATGAAGGCATGTTTATCGCAGTAGAGGGCGAGTACCGGGTGAAAAACGTGCTGGTTGGCGGAGAGCCTTTGGATCTCGCAAAAACCTATACCCTGGCATCCCACAACTACATGCTCAAAAACGGCGGGGATGGCTTCACCATGTTCCAGGACAACCCGCTGCTACTGGAGGACGTGATGCTGGATAACCAGGTGCTCATCAACTACATCACCCAGTCCCTGGGCGGCGTCGTTGGCGAAGGCTATACCGATCCTCACGGCCAAGGACGCATTGTGGCCGTGCCGGAGAAGGCGGAGTAAACGCTACGGAATCCATGAAAAGACCGTTGGCTGTGAGGGCCAACGGTTTTATTTTTCGGTTACTCTTCTGATGATGGTCTGCAGCGCAGAGAATCAAACCTGTTACTTCACCAGCTTGGGCCACTGGGTCTTGGCGAAGTTGTAGGCTGTTTCGATGGCTGCCTGGTGACCGGAGTCCACGGTACTACCGCCATGGGTTTTGCTGCCCACAAAGTGTATGCACATCATCCCGTAGTAGTTGTTCTGGGCATAGAACAGACTGCCGTTGGGAAACTTGGATTTGCTGAAGGAATCGGTGCCATTGAAGCCATGGGGCCAGCCATAGATGCTCACGCAGAATACGCGGCCATTCACGTTCAGCAGGGCGGGGCGACGATCCCAGGCGCTGCCGATATCCTTTGCCCCACCCCAGGTATTGTTGAAATCAGGCCAGGTATAGGTGGCGTTGTTGTTGGCCGTATCCGCCTTGATCTGGGAAAGCTGAGAGCTGGAAGGCGCCTTGCTGTTGTAGGGGAATCCCACGATATCGCACATGATCTTGGTGTCACTGGCGCTGTAGGGGACGCAGTCGGCATGGCTGCCGCCGGACCAGCGGTAGACGGTAAACACCTTCTGGGTCTGAACATCCATCACGGTAACCTTGGAACCCTTGCCAAAGAGACTGACGCTGCCGCCGTCCACCGTGGACCAACTGGCCTTTTCCACACTTTTTACAGTGCCAAAATCCGTCACCACGGTACCGCCGCCGGAATCTCCGCCGCCCCCAGTGCCGGTATATGCCGCCACCGCCACGGGAAAGAGCTTATTCCAGGTCTTGGGGCCGATGCTGCCGTCCACATCCAGCTTGTACTTCCTCTGGAAGTTGCGCACCGCGCTGGCGGTGCCGCCGCCATAGTTGCCATCCAGGGCTCCTGTGTAATAACCCAGGATGCTAAGAGCCAACTGGGCTGCGTGAACCCGCACATCCCCCACCAGATTGGACTCCAGCTTGAGGGAGTAGGTGTAGCTGCTCTTCCAGATGGTTTCCGTCAGGTACTGGGTGAGTTCCTGGACGGTCAGGATATTGGGCTGGATATCGCTGTATTCCGCGTTGTATACCTTGTTGTTGTAATAAAGGCTGCAATACTGGGTTCCGCCGGAGGTATAGGGAGTGGGGCTGACCAGCTGAAGCACCGTACCGTCGGCGATCATGGTCAGGCCGGAGGAAGGCTTTTCCTTGGCGGTAAAGATGGCCAGGCTGCCCGAAGCCCTGACATAGCTCTTCACCGAGGAAGGAACAGGCACACTGCCGCCGCCACCGCCGCCACTGCCGCTGTCCAGGGAGGCTGAGGCGCAATCGTCCCGTACATAACCCACGACACCGCTGCTTGTCTTGATCTTGTACCATCCATACCCACCCGCCTGGACCCTGTCTGCCAGAAGGGGAACCACGCTGCCTTTGGCCAGTACGATGCCGGATTTATTGCCATCGGGAGCCAAACGCACACGGGTACCGGGTTTGGTAATGGTGACGGTGCCAATCTGGGTGATGGAGCCGGAACCGCCGCTTCCGCCACCGCTGCTGCCACCGGCATTCACGAAGGTTCCCATGAGCCAGCCGGTGAGGTTATTATAGACAACCTGGTACCAGGTTACACCGCTGGCAACCTTTGTATTGAAATAGCTCAGGGTCGTACTGCGGGGAACCACTGCCAGGCGGGCTGTGCTGGTGGAAGCACCCTTGCGCAGATTCACGCTGTCTGTGGTTTTCAGCGTACCCGTAGATGAAGCAGGACTGCCGGTTTCGGTGCCAGTGCCGGCGCCGGCTCCGCCCCCCGCCAGAGCCATGGGATAGAGAAGCGCCTGGGTGATGGGGCCCGCCCGGCCATCCACTTCAAGCTTGTTGGCCCTCTGGAAGGCCTTCACCGCGCTCTCCGTGCCGGAGCCAAAATTGCCATCCAGATTGCCGGAATAATAGCCGAGCACCTTCAGCGCCAGTTGGAGACCATGAACCCTGACATCCCCTTTATGCCCCTGTTCCTTCTTGAGTGAGGTAAAACTGCCCGCATTCCAAAGCACGTTGGTGATATAATCCGACAAATCACCGGCGGAAAGGATGTTCCCGCTCACATCACCGGCCCGTACGTTGTAGGGCTGGTTGCTGTAATACAGGCAATAATACTCTTCGCCGCCGGACTCATAGGTTTGGTTTGCCACCAATTGCAGCACCGTGCCGGCACCAATGATCTTTCCCGGGCTGTACTCTGCGGTGGTAAAAATCTCCGTATCGGAAGTAAACTGCACATACACCTTGGTAGCGCTGGGCGTGATGCTGGAGGGCCCGCCGGCCAGGGCAACGCTCAGCGGCATCAGGGTTAACAGCACACAGGCGCAAAGCACCAGAGCAATCCCCCTATTGATTGTCCTCATCAAACAAGGTTCCATTCGCCAAGTTCTGCCCATCGCGGTTCCCTCCGTATGACATCAATCCAAGGCACGAAAGAGACCCTTACATCGCGCCAATCATCCAAACGTATCACAACTATTGAATCGTTCTTAATAATATTACAAATTTATTACATTGTCAAGTCATAATCCTTGAAATTCTGAAAAATAAACGTTTTCTAATCGTCCCATTCTGCAATATCATGAAGGAGCGCTTCCACGGCTCCCTCCCGGGTGGTGGCACTGACGCAAAAGCGCACGGCGGTGTGCTCCTGGTCCACCTGCTGCCAGTGGGAGAAGCCGTATTTCTCGCCCAAACTGGCGGTCTGCGGCCGGGACAAAATCGGAAAAACCTGATTGGCGGGGGTGTCGACGAGCAGGGCCACGCCCTTGTCCAGGAAGGCCTGCTTGATTGCCTGGGCGGCGGCATTGGCCTTGGCGCAGGTCCGCACATAATAACCGTCCTTGAGCAGTGCCATAAACTGAATCCCAAGCAGCCATCCCTTGGCCAGCATCCCGCCCCGTTGCTTGATGGCATAGCGGAAGCAGGGGGCAAGCTTGGGGTTTGTCAGCACAATGGCCTCGCCAAATAGCAACCCGGCCTTGGTGCCGCCAATGGTGAACGCATCACAGCAACGGGCCAGAAAGGGCAAATCCACCCGGGGGTCCGCCGCCAGGCCATAGCCCAAGCGCGCCCCGTCCAGAAAGAGCAGCAAATCATGGGCTTTGCAAAACTCCGACAGAGCGCCAAGCTCCTCCCGGGTATACAGGGTGCCCATTTCAGTGGGATGGCTGATGTAGACCATGGCAGGTTTCACGATATGCTCATGGGTGATGTCCTGGTGGTGGGCGTTGTAGGCAGCCTCCACCTGGGATGCGGAAATCTTCCCATCCCTGCCGGGCAATGCCAGGACCTTGTGGCCGGTGGCCTCAATGGCCCCGGTTTCATGGACGGCAATATGGGCTGTATCCGCACAGAGCACACCCTCCCAGGGGCGCAGGGCGGCGGAAATCACCGTCAGATTTGCCTGGGTTCCACCCACCACGAAATGGACCGCGGCCGAGGGGCAGGCGGTCATCTCCCGGATCAGAACCCGCGCTTTACTGCAGGGCTCGTCCTCGCCGTAGCTGCCGTACTGCTGTTCATTGGCATCCACAAGGGCCTGAAGCACACGCTGATCTGCACCTTCCAAATAGTCGCATTCAAAATGAAGCATGGGAGCCTCCTTCTTGGTGATGATAATCTTAGCTGAAGCCATCGGGTCGAATGATTCTATCCTATGAGGCGTATGCTGTCAATTCAAAGGGAGGATGGCCACTATTCCTTGCTCTTGCCACCGGAAAGGAGGGTAAATCGGTTCTTTTTGTAGGTGAGCAGACCATCGGCTTCCATGCGCATCAGTTCATGGGACAGGGCGGAGCGATCCACACACAGGTAGGCCGCCATCTGCTCCCGATTCAATGGCACCGTAAAGCTGGATCCGGCCTTGGCGTAAGGCTCAAGAAACCTAAGCACCTTCTCCCGGATGCTTCTGGCGGAGAGAATGTCCATCCGGGATTGCAGATACAGGTTTTTTTGAGCCATGATCCGCAGCAGGTTGGTGCGCAGGCGGGATTGATAGGCGGGAATCGGGGACTCCGGGGGGAATTGACCCCGCACCGTTTGCTCAACGTACTTGGGGCCGAAACCAAAACCCCAGGGAAAAAGCCCTGCCATGGGAAGGCGCAGGTACTCGCAGGCACCATGGGCGACCACCGTCATGGGGCTGGCGGGCAGCCCCGCCAGGCACAGGGTTTCCGCAAACAGTTCCCCCTTTTCCAGCGTGGCAATCAGGGCCAGATCACCGGTGACACTCTCACGGTGGATGTGGGCATGGCCCGAAAGCATCAGCCCCATGAACCGGGGCGGCTCACCCGCCAAAAGCAAAGGCTCCCCGGACTCGACCCGGATCGTGCGCGCCTGAAGACTCTGAAGCAGCGGTGAGTATGTGGCCGGAGCAATGCCCGCGAACAGATGGGATCCCCGCAGGATCTCCTCGTGAGCAGGCGTCAGTCCCATGGCTATCCCTCCCTTCCTGTGCATAGCATACTCCAAATGGACTGCTGCCGCAAGCCGTGGCTCGCATTGACTTCCCAAAGATCCGATGGTAAGATAAGCGTGAGATCGCCCCAGGCGATCCGTAAGGAGTGAATTGTATGGCCGTTTCTAAGGATATGTCCATTGGTCAGGTGCTGGCATTGGATCGTGGCACCGCAAGTATCTTCATGGCTTTTGGCATGCATTGCCTGGGCTGCCCCCACGCTACCGCCGAGTCTCTGGAGGATGCCTCCGCCGCTCATGGCGCGGATGTGGATGCCCTTGTGGATAAACTGAATGCATTTTTAGACAGCAAAGCCTGATTTTGCTCAAAAAATCCTTTTGAGGAAAAGGTTTTGCACAGGCTTTGTGGGAATGTGGAAAACATGGAAGTCTCGTGGAAAACCTGTGGAAAACACGTATGATGCAGATTCAATCAACCCAGGAAGCGCTATTCATCGTTGCCGAAATGGAGCGCCGCGCCGTCCAGCTATATGAGCGTGCCCTTCTTCTCCTGCGCGATCAGGGGCGGGAAGGCGAGCCTCTCTATGCCATGCTCCTTCATACCTGCGAGGATGAACGAAGCCACCTGAGGCAGTTTGAAGCCCGTTACGGGGGCCTGACGGAAACCGTAGAGCGGCAGCTGATTCTCAGCGCCATTGCAGACGGCCTTCTTTTTGAAGGCGGATTGATGCAGGCCGTACGCAAGGGCATGCTTCAGGACGTCCCCGGCATGCTCCGCTACGCCGCTGGGGAGGAGGAGCGCGCGGCTGCAGCCTATCGGGCTTTCGCGCTCCAGTGCCAGGATGAGGAAACCCGGGGGATTCTCCATGCCATTGCCGCCGAGGAAGACAGGCATCTGCAAGCCCTCAGGGAAAGCCAGGAGACGTAACCAAAGGCGCAGTTTGTTCATGATGCAAAGGCTGATGAAAGTATGAGCTCATCCAAAAAAACAACCCGGGTATCCGATCTGAAGGATTCTCTTTCCGGACCCCTTCTGCGTCCAATGACCCTGGCACTGGGTGGTCTGTTGGCCGCAATGATCTTCGTCTCTACCACCTTCCTGAAGTTGCCCGTACCCATGGCTCAAGGTTATGTGCATTTTGGCGACGGATTCATCCTGCTGGGAGCGGCCCTGATGGGCTACGTGGCAGTGCCTGCCGCTGCTTTGGGCAGCATGCTGGCGGACCTGATGCTGGGATACGCGCCCTACGCCCTGCCCACGCTTCTCATCAAAGGGGCGGTAGCGACGGTTGCAGTGGTGGGGTTCCGGCAGAAGAATATCGTGCTTCGCATCCTGTTTCTGCTGTTGGCCGAAACGGTGATGATCACCGGATACTTCCTGGCGGAAGCGTGGCTGCTGGGCTATGGCCCGGTGGGTGCCTGGGCCAGTGTGCCGGGAAACGCCATCCAGGGCGCCAGCGGCATGATCATCGCATTGGTTTTGAGGCCGATGCTGAAAAGGATCAAAATCAGATAATCCTCTGGATCCAATGCCGGAGGAACCCGATTGGGATAGGGGCAGGAGCGCTGCAATATGGCGTTCCTGCCCTATTTATATAATCCGGCGCCTGCGGCCTGATGTTGTGTTGTGCTTTGGGTAATACTTGGCAGCGAAGGCTACGCATGGACACTGAGACAGCGGTTACAATGAAGGATGGAGGGGATTGAGATGACGCGGCACAAGATCCTGCTTGGAACCCTGCTGGTATTTCTGTCGGCTCTTTTCGTCATTCCTCTGGTTTGGGTTGCGATAACTCCGCATGCCTTCCTGCCTCCCCAGCCCATACCCGATGAGCAGGCCTCCGCTGCTTTGATCCCGGCCCGGCAGCCCATCACCCTGGAACTGATGGCCATCTTGGAGCAGCAACCGCAGCTGAAGGAGCTGCTGGAAAAATCCCTGGCGCTTGCCAGGGAGCGGAACCCGGACTCTGCAACCAATCCTGCCCAGAGCCTGGAGGAGTATTTGGACTTCCTGGACCGAAGCGTAAGGATCATGCCCTGGGAGGGCCTGGGGGATGCGCTGGACTCCAGCCTGTATAACCAAATCGATCAAAGCCTGAATTATTTCTATTTTCTGATGGATCAGCCGCTGCCGGAGCTTAAAAACAGGGGCTATCTGAAGCCTTCCCTGCAGTATATGGAGGAGCTGCGGCCCTGGATCGTGAAATATGCGAAAGCCTGGGGTGCTTTTTTATCCACCCCAGAAAGCTGGAACAGGGAGCATCTGGAACGGGTAAGCCGGGAGGAACGGTTTGGCCTGGGCAAGGGATGGTATGAATCTCCGGATAACTGGCGCTCCTGGAACGACTTTTTTGCTCGCCGGCTACGCACGCCGCAGGCGCGGCCCATTGCATCCCCTCAAGACGACTCCCTGCTGGCTTCCCCGGCAGACTCCACCTCCCAGGGATTATGGGCCATTGACGGGCATTCCATGATTGTGCCCAAAGCAGTGCTGAAATCCACCGTCTTCCAGTCCATACCCCAGTTGCTCGGGGAGGACAGTGCCTATCAAAACGCCTTTGCGGGGGGCACCCTGACCCATACATTTCTGGACGTCCATGATTATCACCGCTTCCATTTCCCTTTGAGCGGAGTCGTTCGGGAGGTGCGGCTGATTGCCGCCGATGCCGCCGTTGGAGGCGAGGTACTATGGGATCCCCAGCAGAAGCGATACGTCCTGCTTTCCACTGAGCCTGGATGGCAGAGCATTGAGAGCCGGGCCTGCGTCATCCTGGAAAACCCTGCCTTCGGGCTGGTGGCGCTGCTGCCCATCGGGATGTCCCAGGTGTCCTCGGTGGTATTGGATCATTCCGTGCAGACAGGAGCGAAGGTACACAAAGGCGACCCCCTGGGCTGTTTCTATTTTGGCGGTTCCGATATCGTGATGATTTTTCAAAAGGGTATAAAGCTGGAGCTGCTTATGCCCAAAACACAGGACGCCACAGGCTATGCCCATGTACTCATGGGGGAGCCCTATGGACGTCTCAGCGGGTCATCATAAATGCGAACTCAGGGCTTGAAAATCAGGTCCTGACGCAGGCGGTACAATGTGGCGCCGTACCCCTTACGGCAGAAAGCGTCCACGAACCAGTCAATCTCTTTCTCCGCATCGAACTGAACGTATCCATAGCGCTCTCCACCCACCTTCTTGCCCTTCATGTTGCTGTCGGTCCAGCGCACGCTGTCCTGGATAGGGTCGTAATCGGCGATGAAAATGAGGCTGTGGGCCCCGGTACCGTAGTAGTACTTGGCCGCCATTTGAAAGTAGTCTCCCCGTTGGACCTGCATGAGAAATTCCCGGGCTTTTTGCCGGTTCTCTTCCCTGGTGAGCCTCTCATCATAGCGGAAGGAGGCCGCTACCAGGAAGGGGTTCCCCTGCTGGGCAGGCACTTCCTTCCACTCCACCCCGTATACATAGGGCTTGCAGTCCTGCTTTTTCTGGTTGTCGGGGATCACCAGGGGTACGTCCGGGTACTCCGCCATGCGAAAATCCCCGCAGTTCTCCCTGAACAGGTACACCGTAAAGTTCTTGCAAACGTAGATGTCCCCACTGTACTGGGCTCTTTGGGCCCTGCCCCCTGCCTCGTCATATTTCTTCCGGGCCAGGGCGATGATCCTGTCAATAAACTCTTGTCGCGCTGCGCCCGGCTCATCCCCCCCGGAAGCGTCCTGGTTGGCCTCAAAGCCATCGCCCGTATCCTCCTCCAGAACATCCAAAGAACTGGGAGCTGCTTCCTTCTGGGTCCCATCGGGAGCGATGATGGTAATGGTGGGGGTGTTATCCCCAAAAGCGGCGGTCAGAGCCATTGTGAAAAACAAGGCCGCCCCCAGCAAGGTCAAAAGCTTCTTTCTCATACTGGAAGAATCCCTCTTAGCGTATAAAATTGGTGCGCGCCCATTCCTCATACTGAGGCAAAGCAATGCCATTCTCCGCCCCCAGCTTGATGCAGCGAAGCAGCCATGCCATGTTCAGGCCCAGGGTGCGCATGGTCTGCATGCCCTCCAGATCCTGCCGGACCTCCTCAGGGGTACTGCCGTGCACCTGGTTCCAGTACTGGGAGGTCACGATGGGCATGCTGCTGATGCTAAAGAAACGGTTGATGTCGTCAAAAGCCGTCACATTGCCTCCCCGCCGGGCACAGACCACCGCCGCTCCCACCTTACCCGCAAAATTACCGTGTTTGGGATAAAACAGCCTGTCCAAGGCCGCCTTCAAGCCACCCGCGATTCCCCCATAGTACACCGGGGAGCCGATTACCAGGCCATCGGCCTGAAGCACCTTTTCCCCCAGTCCGTTGATGCCGTCCTCAAAGATACACCGTCCGGTTTTTCGGCAGGCCATGCAGGCAGTGCAGCCGCGGATGGGGCCTTTGCCCAGCTGAACGATTTCAGTTTCAACACTGTTCTCCTTCAGGGTCCTGGCCACTTCGCACAGGGCAGTATAAGTACAGCCCTCCTCGTGGGGGCTTCCGTTGAGCAAAATCACCTTCATGAGATACCCTCCTTTTTTCCGGTGGCTGTGCGCATCATCCCGTTGATTATACATCGAAAACAGAAAAAAGGGAAAGCCCCCCTGGTACCCTTGTAAACCCAAGGGTCGGCCACACTTGTACGCCTACAGCTGCTGTTGATGCTGGTGGCTTCCATTGCGGTGGATACTGTCCTGTTGGCGGCCATCGGGCAGTTGCCTGCGTGGCTGTTGCTTGGAGCAAAGGCAGAAAAAATCCCCTGGCTTGGCATCCAGGGGAACAGGATATCATGGGTAAGCGCTCCATTTTGTCAGCTGTCCTCATTGCGCTGGGGACCATCCTTTTGACCCTGCTCACCGCGACAGGCGCCGCAATCAAGCGGGATCCAATGCAGCTTCCGGGCCAAATGCCCCTGAACCCCGCCAGGGACTTCGGCCATTGATACGCTATTGTAACTGTTTCACGGGATCAGGCAGTGTCTTACTCTCCCCAATACCTTTCCGCCTCTGATCCCAAAGCTTCCATCAGTCCCTCCCCATCCAACCGGCCCCGGACGTACTCCTCCGCCAGGGCATAGCGATCCACCCGGGGGATCCGGGGGAAGGTCAGGAAAGGCACGACGTTTTGGGCATAACGTTGGATGGCCTCCCGGGAGTAATAGCGGGGG
>Ga0123335_1005642_pt1 | contig 15128 bp, 9 predicted proteins | sample BiotimSIPDNA_2_FD_89707 | JGI IMG/M metagenome (GOLD analysis project Ga0123335, IMG submission 89707) | Anaerobic biogas reactor microbial communites from Washington, USA - Biogas_R2 time_0 SIP DNA | ecosystem: Engineered > Bioreactor > Anaerobic > Unclassified | place: Washington, USA... | reverse complement strand
TGCGAGTGGTCCGAATGTTTGCCGGTCTGGAAGGTTTTAATATGCGCCATTCGGGCGTCGGCCGCGTTGGCGATCACTTCCTGATCGTCTTCGAACGGCTCGATACCCAACAGCCTGTAGTGGTGCGGCGGCTGGTCCCGCTCGGGTATGCCCAGCCACTTGCGATATGGATCGAACTGTTCGGTCACGAAGCCAGCGTGAGGGATTGGGGATTGGGGATTAGGGATTGGGGATTGGAGGCTGCGGGGTTCGGGACTCGGGGATCGACAATGCGTTTATTGATCGTCAAACGGCTATTGTCTGTCGTGTCACTAAAACCTCGATCGAGCATTTTTGTAACCTGAGTTCGGGATAACGCAGGAAGCAAAAATCATAACACAAAGCCGTGACAACACTTCACATTTGGAAATCGGTTGTCAAGTCCGCGTCGCCCGCGGCCAACATGATCGGTGGGATATAATCGCAACTCGAATCGAGCCGTTACGGCATGGCGTCTTCCAGCGTCCCGCCGCTAAAGTTCGTGATGTCGTCGAAAGTCTGCTCCGGATAAGGCCCGGTGGGGAATGGCAACGGGGCGGTGAAAGCGCCGTAAGTTTTATCCAAACCGGATGAGAAAATTTGCACCGTCTTGGAATTGACCCACGGAGGAACGGCTACTCCAAGCCCGGCATCAACGGCCGGATATATTGTGCCGACGCTGGAGGGGTCGATGGCATGTTTTACCAGGAAATTACTGGTGTTGGTCGGATCGACAATTTGATAGCCGCCATTTTCCGCTCGGAAATAAGCAATTGCGCCTTGCCCGGTGGCCAAGTTCCCAATTGCTTCTTTCGGCCAATACAAATATCCAACTGGAGTGTTTAGCTGATTTTGATCGAAATCATAAAATGGGGGAATGCGACTCGTGGATATAATTTCGAAGGGGTTTGCCGGATTCGCGCTGAAACCGATTGGTTTTCCGGTGCTGGAATCCCTCATGCCGCCTAACCAAAACACCAGCGCGGTTTGCGGCGTTAATGTTATTCCCGCCGCTGACGCCATTGCCTCAAATTCCCCCCAGTTATTGATGGTCGTGCATCGAGGAAATGCCTTGCGAATATGCCGGAGTACAGCCTGTCGGGCTGCATTTCTAATTTCCGACGAACAGGAGGTATAAATTGTTTCGTCAACAAAGGCGAAATCCGGCGGAAACTCGCCGAATTTTTCCTTGTATGCAATCAGGGCTGTTTCAAGTTGTTTCAATTCGACCGAGATAGCCGTATTTTTCGCGGTGATTCTGGCCCTGAGCGCGGCGGCGGTAATCAGTCCGGCCAGGATGCCGATGATCGTAATCACGACCAGGAGTTCGACCAGCGTAAATGCCCCGGGGGCGGGCGAACGCGAGCGAGTAACGAGAGAACCGCCGAACTTCGTGATGTTTCGACTGGACATAGAGCGATCGCGCCTCTTCATATTACTACCCTTCGACGGTAGCCGCCGTATGGAATCAGACTAAATGCCCTTCTCGATGGTGGTGCATTGCACCGCCTTGACCCATTTATAAGTGTATCAGAAAGCTGCATAATCGGCAAGCGTTTGAATCGGCCGGACTGATGTCAAATGACCCGATGGGGCGAGTATCGAGCAATTTTCGCTATATTGCATTGAAAGTCGCGGTTATTTTCCGTAAAACTTGGCGATGCACTCGACCACCCGTCCGGCCTGGGCGTCGGAAAGCTCGGGGTAGATCGGCAGGGCGATGGTCTCCAGGGCGGCCTTCTCGCTCTCGGGGAAATCGCCTTGCTTGCAGCCGAGATATTCAAAACATTTTTGCAGGTGCAACGGAACCGGATAATATACCTCGTTGCCGACCTTCTGCTCGGCCAGGTACTGGCGCAGCTCGTCGCGGCGCGGCACGCGGACGACGAACTGGTTGTAGATGTGGCGGCCGCCGGCGACTTCGATGGGAAGTAGGACAGGTTGGCAACCTGTCCCACAAGGCTCGACAGGTTGGCAACCTGTCCCACAAGATAGTCCGGCCGACTCGAACAGCTTGCGATACCGGGCGGCGTTCGACTGGCGGCCGGCCGTCCATTTGTCCAAGTGGCGGAGCTTCACCGCGACGATCGCCGCTTGCAGGGCGTCGCAACGGAAGTTGCCGCCGATCATCGAATGGTAATACTTCGGCTTCGAGCCGTGCATTCGCAAGATGCGGAGTTTTTCCGCCACCGCGTCGTCGCGAGTGGTCACGAGTCCGCCGTCGCCGGCCGCGCCGAGGTTTTTCGAGGGGAAGAAGCTGAAGCAACCGTAGCGTCCGATCGAGCCTGCCCGGCGGCCCTTGTATTCCGAACCGATCGCCTGGGCGGCGTCCTCGATCACCGGAATGTTGTGAGCGTCGGCGGCGGCCATGATCGGGTCCATGTCGGCGCACTGGCCATAGAGGTGGACCGGAATGATCGCCTTGGTTTTCGGCGTGATCCGCTCGGCGACGCCGGCCGAATTGATGTTGTATGTCTTCGGGTCGATGTCAACGAAGACCGGCGTGGCGCCCAATCGGGCAATCGCGCCGACCGTGGCGAAGAACGTGTAGGGCGTGGTGATTACTTCGTCGCCCGGGCCGATCTCCTCGGCCATCAGACTGACCAGCAATGCGTCGCTGCCGGAGGAAACGGCGATAGCGTGCGGGCAGGAACAGTACTCGGCCAGCGAGGCCTCGCAATCGGAGACGGTCTTGCCGAGGATGCACATTTGCGATTCCAGCACGCCGTCGACGGCCTCGCGGATTTCGTCGCGAATCGTGGCGTATTGGGCTTTCAGGTCAAGCAACGGAACGGTGATTGGTTCTGTCATGGCTGTTATTCTAATAAATGAAAGTGAAGTGTTGTGGTTGTTCGCGGGTGATTATAAGGATTTTGAACAGGAGAAAACAGAGGGAACAGAGAGGAATAATTAAAGCGACGAAAATGTTTTCAATAATACCGAATGATCTAAAACCTGATTAACCAGGGAAAATAAATGATCGGCTCAAAAATTATCTCTGTTTCCTCTGTTCCCTCCTGTTCAGAAAAGTTTTCATTATATTCCGCAATCGATCGGGGTGTCGCGGATGTGGCATTAGCCGGGCAAATTCGCTCCGGGAAGCATCAGCCGAGAAACACCATCGGTCAGTTTTTCAACATTGAAGTTGATCAGCAGTCCGATAGGCACATCCACCAACTTCATGTAACTCAACAATTGCGCCTTGTGAATGGGATGAATTTTCTCGACGGCTTATGTTTCAATGAAAAGGCAGGAATTCACGAGCGCGTCAAACTTCAGTGGTTCCTCTCGCTGGAAATTCTTATATCGAATGACCACCGATTTTTGGGAGGTCACGTTGTAGCCACGCAGTTCCAACTCTTTGCAGAGGCACCAGAGGTAAATCGATTCGAGCAATCCAGGCCCTTTGTCCTTGTGAACTTCAATCGCCGCACTAATAACATCATGGGTAATCGCGGCCGCTTGCTGGTAAAGCGGATGCATTGTTTTATCAGATCGCCAATTATTTTGAACAGGAGGAAACAGAGGGAACAGAGAAGAACAACTGGATTGGATATGTTTTCGATCAATTGAGAACGATATGCGCCTGATTAATTACTCGCATAATCCAACTGGCTTGCTGAAATAAATCTCTGTTTCCTCTGTTCCCTCCTGTTCAGACCTGTTTAGATTTACCGTTAATAGTACGCAACCATGTTCACTGTGAATCGCACATTTCCCGCACTTCGTTGTTTTCCAGGCGGTATTTTATTCCGCAGACGGGGCAGGCGGCGTCGCCGTTTTTATCGAAGTCGAGTTTCGACGCGGCACAGCGGCACATCCAGCCGTGCTGTTTGGCGGGCACGCCCATCATCAGGGCGTAGTCGGGCACGTTGCTCGCCACCACCGCCCCGGCGGCGATGAAGGCGTAGCGGCCAATGGTGTGTCCGCAGACGATCGTCGAGTTCGCTCCCATCGTCGCGCCTTGGCGGATCAACGTGGGCAGATATTCATCCTTGCGGACGATCTCGCTGCGCGGATTGATTACGTTTGTGAAGACCATCGAAGGGCCGCAGAACACGCCGTCCTCGATCGTCACTCGGTCGTAGATGGAGATGTTGTTTTGGATTTTCACGCCGTTGCCGACGACCGCCGCCGAGCCGATCACGACGTTTTGGCCGACCGAACAGCGCTCGCCGATGGTGGCGCCCTTCATGATGTGCGAGAAGTGCCAGATTTTCGTCCCCTTGCCGATCGAGCAAGGCTCATCGACATAGGCGCTTTCGTGGGCGTAGTATTCGCGATCCGGCGTTTTCTCGGCGGCGGCCGGACGGTTTTCGGCCTGTTCGAGCGAGCGCTGGCAGTCGCCGAGGACTTTCAAGACCCGCAGCCCTTCCTCGCCGCTGGAGCGCGGCTCGGTGCGGTCGGCCACGCAGTCGAGGAAATGTTGGCACTCCGCCTTGAGCGGTTCGGCCTTTTCCAGTTCGACGGCGACGGCGTCGGCCTTGACGGCCTTCGGCATCCGGCTGGCCCAATCCACGCGGTGCGGATAGAGCAAGAGCTTATTTTCGGCGGTGTCGTCGAAGACGGCCATCTGTTCCGTGCCGACGACCACCAATTTTTGTTCCTTCGACGGATGGAGCCAACTGACGAAGATGTGTCCGGTCGCTCCGCTGCGGAATCGCAGCCGGCTGAGGGTGACGTCCACCACGCCGGGCGTCAGGTAGCTTTGCCCTTCGGCCTCGGCCGAGACCGGCTCCTCGCCGAGCAGGTGCAGCATTACCGAGATGTCATGCGGGGCGAAGCTCCAGAGGATGTTTTCCTCGGTGCGGATCAAGCCCATGTTCAATCGGTTCGAGTAGCAATAGAGGATGCGTCCCAATTCGCCCTGTTGGATGAGTTGGCGCAGTTTAATGACGGCCGGATGGTAGAGCAGGATGTGGCCGACCATGAGTATGCGTCCGCTCTTTCGAGCGAGCGAGACCAGGTCTTGGCCTTGTTCGACGTTCAGCGCCAGCGGTTTCTCGACGAAAACGTCCTTGCCGGCTTCGAGGCATTGGCGGACGACGGCGTGATGCGTGGCGGCCGGCGTGGCGATGGCCACGGCCGTGACGGTTTCGTCATTGAGAACGTCGGGCAGGCTGTCGGTGAACCGAGGCGGCTCGCCTTCGATCTTCAGCGTGTCGAACCGGGCGGCGTCGGTGTCGCAAACACACTTCAACGCGCCGAGTTGAGAAAACACGCGGACGAGATTTTTACCCCAGTACCCACAACCAACCACAGCAACCGAGTTGTTCAAGTTAATTCTCCTGCTTCATGCTTGGCGAAACCGAGCGGTTTCCAGACATGATATAATAAGTGCTAACGCGTTCCGCGCGGACTCCGTCCCCGTGGGTGGCAATCGCCCCCAAATGTAAATCGTTCGACGTGTGTTTATTGCGCCTCATTGCGCATAATCCGCCCGAGCTTGGCGGGCGAGCCGCCCGAAAACAAGTTCAAGGGAAAAAAAGCGTCCTGTTATGTGCAAATTCATCCAATATCATAATATAGTGTTGTTTTGCCAAAGGGTAACCGCTTGTTTCTTTCCGAGGCAATTTTCAGTGCCAGCGGAATGCCATCTTCACAGACGGATTACCTCTGTGAAACGAGGCCGGCCTCCTTTCAACGTCCGGTGGATGGGATTGGGCAATTTGGGACGAATATTCGAGCGAGAAACCGCCGGAATTGGGGGGGGAGAGCAATCCTAATCGAACGGTTCGTCTCACGCGCTGGCCTTCACTCCGTGATTCTTCGAGTGTACGGGTTCCTCGTTCTCGCCGTTTTCGTCTTGAGGCGAGATGAATTCGGGAACGATTTCGTGAAGCTTGCGGCGGAGCAGTTCTTCCGGATCGTTTACCAGCCGCTGAAGCTGAGCTATAGCGCGGCGCACCTCGACCAATGAATATGGACGATGGTATGCCGCCCTCAGCTTCGGATGCGAAGTGGGCAAGGTTTGTTCGTCGTCGAAATACAACTCCTCGTAAAGCTTTTCGCCCGGCCGAACTCCGGTGAATACGATTTCGATTGCATCTTCGGGCAGCCCTGACAGGCGGATGAGGTCGCGGGCGAGATCGACGATTTTCACTTGTTCTCCCATCTCCAAAACGAAGATTTCGCCGCCGGCGCCCATCGTGGCCGCCTGAAGTACCAGTTGCGAGGCCTCGGGAATGGTCATAAAAAACCGCGTCATGCGCGAATCGGTGACGGTGATCGGTCCGCCGCGGCGGATTTGTTCCTGGAACAGCGGGACCACGCTGCCGGCGGAACCGAGAACGTTTCCGAACCGGACGACGATGAAGCGCGTGGACGACTCCTGGGAGAGCGTGTGCACGTAACGTTCGGCGATTTGCTTGCTGGCGCCCATTACGCTGGTCGGATGCACGGCCTTGTCGGTCGAGATCAGGACGAAGCTCTGCACGCCGAATTGGTCGGATAAGTCGGCCACGCATTTGGTGCCCAGCACATTGTTGCGGATGGCTTCGCCGACGTTGGCTTCCATCAGCGGCACGTGTTTGTGGGCGGCCGCGTGAAACACGACTTCGGGCCGATATGTCTTGAAGACCTGTTCCATGCGGTCTTGATTCGTGACGTCGGCAATGCAGGTGTGAAGTTGCACGCTCATATTCTGGCCGATAAGCTCCCGTTCGATGGCGAAGATGCGGTTTTCGCCGCGGCCGAGCAGAACCAGCGATTTCGGGTTGAAGCCGAGGATTTGCCGGCAGATTTCCGAGCCGATGCTTCCGCCTGCTCCGGTCACTAAAATCCGCCGCCCTTCGAGCAGCTTGCCGATGTTTTCGGTGTCGAGTGAAACCGGCTCGCGCCGGAGAAGGTCGTTGATTTCGATGTCTCTGATCGGCACATGATTATCGCCTTCGAGCCGGTCCTCGAGCGAGCGGATGATTTTCAGATTCAAGCCGCTTTTTTCACAGTCCTCCATCAATCTGCGGAGTTTGGCGCCTGGCAGAGTGCCGGCCACTACCAGCACGTCGGTGGCGTGGTAAGCGGCGGCGATGTCTTGAACCTCATGCAGGCTGCCGAGGATGGGGATTTGGCCCAAACGCCCGTCGGCGGGACTGCCGTTGGTGGCCAAGAAGCCTCGTATCCGGTAGGGGAGATGCAAATGCGATTGGATTTGATGGGCGAGAATGCCGTTTGACAGGTCGGTTCCCACCAACAAGGCGGAACGGCAGTCGCTGAAGTTGAGCATCGGCTGAAAGACTTCCCGAAACATCCGCCAACTCGCCCTCAATGTGCCCAACATGCCGATGGTCATCATAAAATTGATGCCCAATACGCCGCGGGGTATCAAGTCAGTCCGCTGAATGAAATAGGTGGCCGTAGTCAGCGCGCATAAGGAAATAAAGGATGCGTAAACCAATGTGGCGAAGTCGGCGAAGGTCACGTATCTCCACCAGCCGTGAAATAGCCCCAAAAGGCAGAAAACTCCGAATTGAATGCCGATTACCCATCCCAAGCTGGAGGTGAATATCTCGACTTGGTCTTGAGGCACGTCGAAACCGAATCTCAACAAGAAGGCCGACCAGTAGGCGGCCACGAAAACCGCCAAATGCATGCCCGCTAGGAACCAAGATCGGGGAGTCGTCAACTGCCCAATGGTTCGCTGATACGCGGTCTTTATTGCTTTGCGGGCGAGTCCGCGCATTTTGCGAACCGGTGCTCCCAACTCGAAGTCCGGTTGTTTGTGTTTTCCAAAAGTATCTGGTGTTTTGAAAACCATGGAAGCCGTTTTTCCCCTTTACCGTCACGAGAAGAACATCTGAGCAGGGCGCTTCATGTTACGCGCAATTAAGAACCAGGTTCAGTGTTCCGGTTATTTGTACTATCTTCGATGAGTAGTAGTTCCGTTCTTCTCTCCGGCGCGTTTTCCCATCTGGCGACTTGTTCGGCGAAACTCAAAATAGTGGCTTTTACTTCTTCGAGGTCTGCGGCGTCGATTTGCAGCATCACTTTAACCAAAGCGGGCCATTTCGGTTTCCCGGCCAGCGACCAACGCACCTTTATGCCCAGGTCCAATCTTCCGAACAGCACATGCTCGCCGAGTTGATACCAATAGACGACCAGGGCGCGGCTCCCTTCTCGCTGCCAGGTAGTCAAACTGACGGGAATGGCCAGATCGTCGGAAAGCCGAAGTTCTTCCCGGGTGTTTTCCTTTAGTTCCCAACCGTTGGCCCGATAGCAGTTCAGCGGGCTGTGGTAGACGCCCTCGACGGGGTCGTCAAACATGGCGGTATGCATCGAGACGACGTGCCCCAGGCGGTCTTGATAATTGCGGTCGACGATCCTTCCCGGGGCCGCGCCTACGGCCGCGGTGATCTTCGGATCAAGCTCGGTGTCCTCGCCCCGCCAGTCGCCGAATTGCAGCGGCATTTCGTGGAAAGTCCAAGAGGGCAACTGCACTTCGGGCGGTTGCAGCGCGTGCTTTTCCCACTTGGCTATTCCAAACGTCGCCAAAACGACGGCGGACAATAAGTACAATCGTATTGCTGTTTGGCCAATCATGTTTGCACTGCTATCGTCATGCGTTGACTGTGGACTCGTACCCCGTGTGCTTGCCGTACGAATGCTCATTCAATCCGGTTACCACGGCCTCGACCGACTGGACGCCGAAGGCGGTGAGGATTTCGCAAGCCGCTTGGATTTTCGAGGCTTGGCTGATGTCGCGGAACACCGACAAAATCACCGCATCGACCAATTGGCTGACAAATCGAGCATCGGCCACCGGGAGAATGGGACTGGTGTCGGCCACCACGAAATGAAACTTGCCGCGAAGTTCATTGAAAAATCCGGACGTCGTACTGTTCGAAAGCGCCGCCAGCGCCCGGCGATCCCACTGTCCGGCGGAAATCACCGAAAGGTTTTCGGCGTTAGTCTCGTGCAGCAGGTCGTCGAGTGTTTGTTCGCCGCGGAGCAGTTCCGATACGCCGGGCGTCAAAGGCACGCCGAACACTTCGTCGAACGAAGGGCGCCGCAGGTCGAAGTCGACCAGCACGGTGCTTCGCCCGGTGCGGGCAAGGCTCAACGCCAACTGGCTGGCCAGCGTTGTTTTTCCCTCGCCCACCGTAGCGCTGGAAACCATGATCACGCGGTTTTGCTGTGAGTCGGCATGACGCAGCAGTCGAGCGGCGATGCCGTCGACCGATTCGGTCAGTCGCAAATGCCAAGTGCGGTGGCGTTTCGAGGGAGACGACATGCGGTGGATTACATGCGCGGGAATCCGCGGCATCGAGCCGATCACCGGCACGTGCAGTTTCTTCGAAACGTCCTCGCTGTTGTTGATCCTGCCCGCATTAGCGTCGAGGAAAGCGATAGCGACCGCGGGCAGAGCGAATCCCGCCAACACGGAACATAACGTTAAGAAAACTCGCAGAATCGTATTGGAAGGAATCCGCGGCTCCTCGACTGTTCCGATCTGCGTGATGCGCTGCGGCGCTCCCAGTTCCACTCTCAGTTTGTCGCGCTCGGAGGCCAACTGAGAAGCCAACATCTCCTGTTGCTTGAGGTCGGCGATCAACATCTGAATTTCCACGCTGACGATGCCGAACTTCTCGGCTTCCGCCCGCATGGCGGCAATTTCCTTCGAGTAACTCTCCTGTTGTTCGAGGGCCGTGGCCAGCAAAGTTTCCAGACGGAGAATCTCCTCCTCGATTTCCGAACGCTGTTTCTCTCTGGCTTTTTGGGCCAACTCCGCGATTCGTGCATCGTATTGCTGTTGCAGGTTTTCGACTTCTTTGTTGAGGCGGGTGACGTATTGCCCCTTGGCGCTCTCCAATACCCGGCCTTCTTGATACACGGCGTCTAATGATTTCCAGCCCAATTCCATGCTGAGCTGCCTGGCGATCGGGTCGCGCTGGATGAGGATGTCCAGGTCGATTTCAGGAACGCTGACATTGTCCAGATTGGCTAAAATGGCCTTTTGTGCCGCCAATTCGCCTTGGAATCGTTTCGTCTCGAATTGCGCATTGGCCATCTGCCGGCTGGCCAGCGACAATTCCTCCAGCATGATCCTTTGACGGGTGTTCAACGTCACGGCGTCGGTCGAGCCGGAATCCTGGCCAAGGTTTTTTAACTGCTCGCGTTTTTTCCGGGTGTCTTGTTCCTTGGCGGCGCAAATTTGCTCTAATTCGCTCAATCGCAATCGCTTTCTGTCGTTTTCCCGGTTTACGTACTCGGTCATATACGAATCAACTACTGCCTTGACAAGGGTATGCGCATCAGTGGCATTGTCCAGGCTGATGCTCACGGTCATCACTTCTGCTCTACCGGGGAAGCCGACTGTTAGCTCTCTCGTAAGCCAATCGACGGCGTCGCCTTCTCGAAGCTCCCTCTTAATGTCGGGTATTCTTGCCACTTCCGGTTTGGACAAAGCGGAGGAAAGCACGAAGCGGCTGATGATCATCTGTCTCTGCGTATTCTTGAAAATCTCGAACCGATTGGGATCGTTCATGCTCATTTCACTCTGGAATGCCACAGGCGTTTCCATCATGGATATTTGCAAGACCGCCGTCGCAGTGTACTGTGTTCCAACCAGCAACCATACCGCAATGCCCGCCGGCGCGGCTATCAGCAAACCGATGCCGACAATCATCAGCCACCGCCGCCGCAGGGCGTGTACGAAAGCCATCGGATCCGGGCGCGTCTGGACACTTTGCCCCAAAACGCCGCCGACCAATTCACCGTTGGTGTGCTCTCCCGCCTCCGACGGCAACAATGCCATCGATCTCGGATCCAGTTTGTTGCTCGGCAATTTTGGAAAATCGTTGGCCATAATGGTCCTCGCCTCTGCTGATTAAGCCGCCGGTTGTCGTGCTCCCGGCGGACAGTTGCTCAATCGCGCCTTTTGTTCCGGGTAATGCGCTCCTCGCTCGCCACGCCCACTTGTTCCGTCGCCAATCGACCGACCACCAGCGGACGATCCATCATCGGATATATCAATAACTTCGATAGCAAATACATCTCCAACCACAGCAACAACAAACCAATGGGCATCATCATGTATCCGGCCGCGTCGTGCATGAAATTAAAGGCCGTGTCGACGGTCATCAGCGAAGGCCATCGAAACGCGACCATGCACAAAACCGCCGTCAGTACGATCCGGATCGTGTTCGCAATCACTGCAATCGGCACCGCGCTGGCGACGATAAACAGCCTCTCCCAGATCGGTTTTTTCGAAAGGAAAGCCATCGCCACGCAAATCGCGAAGAACAGCATCAACATCCGAATGCCGCTGCACGCCTGAGCGACTTCCAAGGGCTTCTCCGGAATGTCCGTCAGCGTGATTACATTGCCGGTCGCCACCGACGGTATTCCCATCGTCTGGATTGTAAATATGCTCAGTCGCGTGGCTACCTTCTGAAGCTCTCCGCTAAACAGTTCTTGGGCGGCACCGGGCAGGGGGATCATAAACACAAGGAACACAATCGCCGGCCAAGCCCAACGCAGTCCCTGCCACCCGCCGACGAACAATGCAGCGCCGAAGAAAAACGGAATCATCGACATCTCGGGAAGGCTGTCGAAGCGGAAATAGACCGCCCCCCAAAACATCGCTGCCCACAACAGCAGAACGGGCAATGCCCACCAGCTTCCCCTGCCTGTGAATTGCGCAATCATGTCTCGCCGCAACCAGAGCAGAACCACGGCGAAGATCGGCACGAAAAAACCATGTTGGTAATCTTCGTTTTCGCTCCAAACCCGCACCAATTTTTGCAGCGTCGGCCAGTAGAAAAAGACGAACGCGGCCGCCAGCAACACCCACCCCGCCTGCACCGCCGGCTTGGGAAGCAAAGACAGCAATTCATCCACAAAACCGCGTTTGTTCGTTGGTCTGGTTTCCATATTGTTTCCAGCTAGGGCGACAGCGCTCCTCGTGCAAAGGGAATCATCATGCAAGGAACATGCCAAACCCATGTATTGGACGTTTTATGATGGAATATGCCGTTCGCAACGGATTTGAGCGGCCCCACCGTATGCTCCGGCGTCTACCAAACGTCTTTTCGGAAACATTCGCGTTGACAAGATGCATCAACGTCCCCTTTGTAATATTTCAGCTTGATCGAATACGAGCGAAAAGTCAAGCGCCTGACATCTTCCCCCAATCCGAAGGGCGTGCTATGCTTTTAACCGACAAGCAAGAAAAACACCAATTTACGCCCCCCCCATTTATTGGGGAAACAATCATGCAGCTACAATGGCGGGTGATTGTTCCAGGAGCGAATACTTATGTGCGGAATCGTCGGATACATCGGACAGCGAGACGCCGCCGAGTTCCTGCTTATGGGACTCCACAGGCTGGAATATCGCGGATACGACAGTGCAGGCATCTCCACCATAACTCCCGAGGGCCAGTTCGCCACGGTTAAAACCGCCGGACGAATCAGCGTCCTCGAGGCCCTGCTGGCCCGAACCCCAGCGGCAGGTAGGGTGGGCGTCGGACATACCCGCTGGGCAACCCACGGAAATCCCATCGACCAAAACGCCCACCCCCACCTGGGCGGAGACGGCTCGCTCGCCCTCGTCCACAACGGCGTGATCGAGAACTATCGGGCAATCAAGCAGCGGCTTGAAAGCGAGGGCTACGTATTCCGCTCGGCCACCGACACTGAAGTCATTGCCCACCTTATAGATAGTTGTCTCCAGCGCCAGCCGCCCCTCGAAGACATGGCCGCCGCCGACTACGAACCCCTCGTCGCCGCCGTCCGCGCCGCGCTGGCCCAGCTTCAGGGCACCTATGGACTAGTCGTCATGTTCCGCCGCTGGCCCGACGTGCTGATCGCCGCCCGGTTGGGTAGCCCCCTGGTCGTCGGCGTGGGCGACGCAGAACATTTCATCGCCAGCGATGCCTCGCCGCTGGCCGGCTTCACCGACAAAATCGTCTATTTGGCCGACCACGAATTGGCCGTCGTCACAAACTCCGAACTGCGGGTCATCCACCGCGACCAGGGCCGCGTGAACCACAGCGTGCATGTCCTCGATTTCAATGCCTGCGATGTCGCCAAGGGCGGTTTCGACCATTTCATGCTCAAAGAGATTTTCGAGCAGCCCGAAGCCGTCGAAAACGTTATGCGCGGTCGGCTGGACCACGACGCCGCCACGTCGAAGTTCGGCGGATTCACCCTCACGCCGCAACAGCTCCGCGCGTTGAACCGCATCATCTTGACCGCCTGCGGCACGAGTTGGCACGCCGGGCTGGTCGGCGAGTACCAAATCGAAGCGCTCGCCCGATTGCCGGTCGAAGTCGAATACGCCAGCGAACTGCGCTATAGCAACCCGCCCCTGGACAACAACACCCTGGTGATGGTCATCACGCAAAGCGGCGAGACCGCCGACACGCTGGCCGCGTTGCGCGAAATGAAGCGCAAGGGATGCCCCGTGCTGGGAATCTGCAACGTCGTCGGCAGCACCATCGCCCAGGAAACCGACGGCGGATTTTATCTACGCGCCGGGCCGGAGATCGGCGTCGCCTCGACGAAGGCCTTCACCTCGCAATGCACCCTGCTGGCCATGCTGGCGCTCTACTTCGGCCGCCTCCGGCACCTAAGCTTCTCGGCCGGCAAGCAGATCATCGCCCAGCTCCAGGAACTGCCGGATAAAGTACGTCAAGCCCTGCACGCCAACGACCGCGTGCGCGAGATCGCGCGGAAATACTCCTCCTGCGATAACTTCCTCTATCTCGGCCGTCAGTTCAATTTTCCCACCGCCTTGGAAGGAGCGTTGAAACTAAAGGAAATCAGCTACATCCACGCCGAGGGCTATCCGGCCGCCGAAATGAAACATGGGCCAATTGCCCTGGTCGACGAAAATACCCCCAGCGTATTCCTCATGCCACAAGGCCAAGTCTACGACAAGGTAATGTCGAACCTCCAGGAAATCAAAGCCCGGGGAGGGCCGGTCATTGCCATCGTCTGCGAAGGCGACACCGAGGCGGCCGAAATGGCCGACGACGTGATTGAAGTGCCATCGGTCGAGGAATATCTGCAACCGATCGTCACGGTGATCCCGCTGCAACTACTGGCCTATCACATTGCCGTCGCCCGCGGCTGCGACGTTGACAAACCGCGCAATCTGGCAAAGAGCGTGACCGTCGAGTAACGCCCGCGCCGCCGTCGCCGCTGTTCCGCTTAGTGCCGGAGCAAAGGCGAAATGATCTTTTGCTTCCCAAGCTCCGTTTGGATAGAGAGTAGTTTTACCCTGGTTTGCGTGTTCCTTCAGCAGTCCTTCATGCATAAGACGACGCGGAACTTTGCGTAGTAGTGTTAAGGAGCGTCAATTCCGCCTAAAGGCGAGACTGCCAGCGGCTGGCTTTCGGCTTTTTTCGTGCAAAAATATTTTGCCGAGATCGGTTCATACCCGCGGAGCAAGAACAAGCCGGGTGTGATATAATGTTTGCATGTCAAAATGTTACTTTGTTTCCGACTTGCATCTGTTTGCCAACCGGTCGAACGCCCATCGCTATTTGGTGCAAATCGGCGAGGCGGCGTCAGCGGCGGATTTGTTCGTATTGGGGGGAGATATATTCGACTTTCATTGGGCGCCGATCCCGCCGATTCGAGCCGCCGAAGCGGCCGCGCGGTGGCTCAACGAACTGACCTCCGGCTGCCCGAAGTGCCACTTTCATCTGGTGCTGGGCAACCACGACTATCATCAAGTTCTGATCGACCGGCTCGTCCGACTGGAGAAGCAGACGTCGAATTTGTCGTGGCATCCGTTCTATGTCCGGCTGGGCGGGAGTGTGTTTCTCCACGGCGACGTGGCCGAGCGGCGAATGGACGCCCGGCGCCTGGCCGAGGCGCGCGGCGAGTGGCTCGACCGCCGCCGCCGGGGCCCTTTTCTCAGCAAAATGTACGACGTGGTGGTTCTGACGCGGCTGCACAAGCCCGTACCCCATCTGGTCTACTCGAAACGGATCGTCGCGCGGCGGATTTATCGGTATCTGGAGAGCATCGGGCAAGGCCCCGAGGCCGGCGTCCGCGACGTCTACTTCGGACACACGCACAAGAATCTCGCCGACTTCAAATACCGCGGCTTGGCGTTTCACAACGGCGGGGCGGGCATCAAGGGGATCAAGTTCCGCATTA
>Ga0123335_1005641_pt1 | contig 15130 bp, 8 predicted proteins | sample BiotimSIPDNA_2_FD_89707 | JGI IMG/M metagenome (GOLD analysis project Ga0123335, IMG submission 89707) | Anaerobic biogas reactor microbial communites from Washington, USA - Biogas_R2 time_0 SIP DNA | ecosystem: Engineered > Bioreactor > Anaerobic > Unclassified | place: Washington, USA... | reverse complement strand
TCTGGTCTCGTTGAGCCTGGCCGCCTCGAATCGTAAGTTGTTGGCCCTCTTCGACAATAAAATGCTCACCGGTATTGGGGATAAACAGATCGGCCTGGCCGCGAAATGCTGTGATGCCAGCAGTTTCATCGTCTCCATGCCCCTCACGGTTGCAGGTAATATTAGTTCCTCGAATCTCAGCGACAGTTTCTCCCATCTCAATCTTCACCGTGCCGCCAGAAAACATCTTCTTGGCATTGAACCAGATGCGACCTGAGATAAGGGTAATCCTGCTTTCGCTAGAAGGTGGCGTCTCGATGACAATTTCGGAATCTGGTTTGAGAATAATAGTATGCAGATCCTGCTGTTGCAGGATTGCCGAGGCGTCTGTACCGGCTCTGATATGGTCGCCTGCGTATATAACCTGTTGTCTGGTGGCGGGCTGCCAGTTGCCGTTATCTGCCTGTGAACTTGTTTCAACCAGTCCTTCAAGAAAATTGAAGCGAACCTGGCTGTCAGCCTGTTCGGCGTAGAGCGCGTTGGTTAAAAGCAGCATCAAGAGAATGGCCAGACGTTTAAAGTGTTTGTTCATAATGCAATTTCCTCGTTCCAGATTTGTTCTGGAATTATGATCTCGTCCTTAAATATTCGAAAGGTGCCGGTCGGAAATCCTGTTTATCATACTTATGCGCGTTAGAGTAGCACAAAGGAGCATATAAAATATAGTGTTTGCTTACCGTCACGTCGATTGCAATCCATTCTGCTTAAGTTGCTCTATTTGAGGCGGGGTTGCAAATCTGGAGGGTAAGCGGTATATTACGCCTTGAAAAATGTCTGCAAAAGGAAACGAAACAATGATCAACAAATATCTGTCAATATGCCTGGTTATAGCTCTTCTGGCCGGTAACAGCCTGTGCGCGCAAACACCAGCTTCGACCGCGAAACCTGCCAAAGCAAGCCCGGCCATTGAAAAATCTGCCAGCGAGACCGTTGATGTCAGCAAGATCGATCCGATCAAGCTTAACAATCAGATGATGATGGTTTTTATGGAAAGAATGAAAGCCGGGAATTATGCAGAAGCCAGAGAAATTGCCGGTCAGATGATCTTTGGTCATGATAAGTTCAGCTCTAATGAAGCCAAAGAGTATAAGAGCTTTCACTCTCTCATGGAAAAAGAACTCTACAGTCTGCTCGAAAATCGTCAGGGCAATAAAAAAGAAGTTGTGTGGGTTGAACAGCCAATATCTGACGGCTTTTACCTGCTGGCAATGCTTGATTTTCAGGAAGGCAAGCATGAGGACGCACTCGCCAATATGCAGCGTGCAGTTTACTGGAACCCCGTGCGCTCTGCTTTTTATTGTGAACGCGGTTACATGCTGTTGAGAAACAATACCAACCCGAATCCTCTTATGGCTCAGGTCGCTTATACTAAGGCTCTCGAACTGGCCGACAATCCGGAAGATTTTGCCGGCGCACTGCGCGGTCTGGCTTTTATTCTGCTCGAACGCCGTCAGCCAGATGTGGCGCTTGCCTGCCTGCTTGTCGCCAAAGAGTTCACGCCCGGAGAAAACGATGTCGAAGAAGAGCTCTTCTTTATCAGCCGCAACTTCCCGACTCTATACAATTCAATGGATGTCGCCAGCGCCCGTCAGACTCTCAAACAGAATCGCATTCTCGATGACTACGCACCGGAACATGTACAGGTGCTGCTGCGTCTGGCCGACAGCTTCAAGGATCCAAAAGATGCGTCACGCGTTATAAGCCTGTTGCATCGCGCCAAACAGATGGCCCCCAAGAACCAGGAAGTGAACCGCCGTATTCAGCTGCTCGAGAAGAAGTAGTTATTCGATGTTGATCGGGTGAGTGAAGCGATAGGGCAGATTGCGCCAGATTTTCCAGACACCGTCTTCGCGACGCCATTCGACGACAGCCCTGATCGATCCCGAGTCGATGTCTATGCCCGGGATTAAGCTTATTACGCGAACCTGAGCACTGCATCTGACCTTGGCTTTGCCAGACTCATAAAAATCGATCGAGTCGATCGAGTAGTTGGCCAGTTTTACATCCATGGCATTGAAGCGGGATTGTGTACAGCTGGCAAGATCAGTATAGGTGCTGTTTACATCCCAGTCATTACCAAAATTCTGCGATATGCGGCTCATGACGATGTCGAGCTTCTCAGTTGCCAGGGCAGCCTGTAGTTCGCGATGAGCATCGGCGATTTCACCCCACTGGCTGTCGGCATGCACTTCGGTCGGGTGGGTATCGCGATAAGGCATGTTGCGGTAAACTTTCCAGAAGTTGCCTTCTTTGCGCCAGATTGCATCAAAAAGGTAAGTTTTTTCGCGAACGATCTCTTCAGAGCGCAGGCTTTTGAGCTTGATTTTAGCCTCAGTTCTCACCCTCACCATGTTTTCCGGCAAAAATTCGCTGTCTTTGATCTGCCAGCCGACTTCGATGAAGGTAAAATCCTTGAAAAGTTCTGTGAAATGAGTGATGACGTCGTTCCAGTTTGAGGTCGTATCCCAGTCATTCAAAAATGATGGCGAAATATAGACCTTGAGAAGCTCAGTGTCTCCGCGTAAAAGGATATGTCGTAAAACGCTGTTGGCCTCTTTTATCATGATTTCGCGCTCGAGTATCTGGCTTGCTGCTGTAGAGGCGGCATTTTTAACGGCTGCCAGTTCGAGAGCGGTCTGCGGCACTGCCGTGTCAGGAAGCTGCAGGCAGAGTTTCAGTGCTGTTACGACATCGCTTACCAGAGTTTCGTATTCACGTGCTCTGATATCGGCTGCCGTAAGGTTCTTGTCGAGACCGAGGCCTTGCTGCCAGATCAGTGCTTCAGCAGTCAGCTGCAGATTCAGTTCAAGCTTGCTCAGGTCACTGTAATAGAGGTCGTCAGGCGAAACTCGGCGGAGCAGGGCGATTTTTCCGGATTCTGCTCTGATCACGAGATCTTCAGCAAACGGAACACGACTGAGCGAGTAACTCCCGGTTTTGTCTGGCCGGGAACTTACTCCACCTGCGGTTACGTTGAACGCAGAAAAGTCTGTGATTGCAGTCAGTTCAGGGCGAAGCGAACTCGCGAGATCGGTCTCGACAATTTCGGGCAGTTTGATCTGACCTGACAGCGTAAAGTGTTCTCCGTCAGGCAGCGGGCTGAACCGCATATCACCTTTGCCTGTGCAGCCGTTAAAAATAAGCATCATTGACAACAGAACCAGCGAATAGAAAGTATTGCCATAGCGCCGGCCTGGTTTGAATCTTTTCGGTTTATTTACTCTGTCAGAACTCATCATAATATCTTTCGTCAGAATCGCCTCAAGTCATGAGAGCCAAAAACAGACTCCCGGTTGATGACAACAAGTGGCTTATAGATGCAGGTCTAAGGCCAAAATTTTACGACTACAGCTATTTGTGTTATGGTAAGACCATAAATATACGTGGCACCCACAATACAGGTGCAGGGTTTCCTATGGAGGCATACAATGGAAGAAAACGCAGTCAAGACCGTCAAAAAATCGCGCGGGGTAATGTTCTATCTTAAGGTTCTGCTGGTTTTTATGCTGTTACTGGGAGCTTCGCTGGCGATAGGCCTGTATTATGTCTACCACCGTCTGACCACCGACAGCCAGCTTGAAAAAATCGTCGGCGAGAAAATAAGCACAGCGACAGGTATGGATGTAAACTTCTCGGGTATCGAGGTGTCGTTTCCCAATATTACTATCAGAAATATCAGGGTTGCTACCGATTCGGCTGAACTGAAACTTGATGCAAATATCGCGCTTCTAAGCGTAACCCCTGATTTTTTTGCCGCCCTGCAGGGTGAGCTGGTGCTTGATTCAATAGATGTTGCTTCTGGGATAACCAGGGTTGAGTTTCTCGCTGCAAAATCAGGCGCGGAGCCGGCTCAGGCTTCTGCCGCGAAGAAGCCTCTGGATCTTGCGACGCTCAAACTGCCTTTTAGAAACGTCGGCATGAGCGATCTCAGATTCAGTGTCAAGACTGCGACCGCTGAAAAGCCATATGAAATGATGTTAAAGAGCGCTGGAATCTCTCGATCGATGTTGTCGAGTACTCTTCCTTTCAATATTGACATAGATGTAATCTCGGTTGCTGCTGCCCAGGTCGAAGGCAGAATTTTATGGCCAGACAATATCAGTGCTTCGTTAAAGGTCGCAGCAGCAAATGTCGAAGAACTCAAAAAACTCGTGCCGGCGGATTATCAGAAGCATCTGGCTTTTGTTAAATCAGCCAGCACAAAGGCCGACGTTGAATATAATTTAAAAGACGGCTCGATAAAAGTGAGCGGCGGTCAGGTTGTCGTAGAACCTGGGATCAAAGCTGATGTCGGAGTTCAGGTCGCCAGCGTTTCTCCGCTCAAAGCCAATGCTACGTTCAAATTATCGCCCCTGCAGATCGATATGCTCTGGCCGATGGTTAAAGATTTTGTGCCGTCCGAACATGGCCTGCTGCTTAAAAACGGATCTGTTTCGGCTGAAGGCTCGGTTGTGCTTAACGCCGATGCTGCGCCGACAATAGATGTGAAGGTTGTTCCAGAAAAAATAACGATAAGCGCTAAAGCTCTGCCTGAGGCAGTTCAGCTCGAACGAGGGCAGATCCGCTATAACGAAGACAAAATAAGTTTTTCTGGTTTCTCGGCAAAGATTTCTGACTCGCAGATCCAGCTGGTCAGCGGCAGTCTTAAAATCGAACCGCTCGCCTTTTCTGGCGAAGTCAGCGCCGATGCCAATTTTGACAGTATCTGGAAAATGGTGTCTGGCTATCTCAGCGAAGATGCAAAGAGAGTCACGCCTTCTGGCAAAGCCTCTTTCAAAGGCAATATTGCCTATGACAGCAAGGGCCCGAAAATTGATGGAACTTTCGCTTCAGACCGTATAACGCTCAAGGAAAAGCAGACTTCGGCTCAGGCAACTGTTGAGAAGGTAAAGGTGCGCCTTGAAGGGCTGGGTGATGCGAAAGGGAAAATTCACGTCGAGAGTCTTGAGGCAAAGGGCGTTGGTGCTCTGGTCAGGCTCAAGGGCGTTATGACCAACGCCGCCGACATCGGCCTCGACTTTTCGGCTGATGGCAATGTCAACATCGATGAATTCGCCAAAATTGGTGCCAGTCTATTTAAGTTGCCGATCAAACCTGAGCAGTTCAAAGGTGAGCTGATTCTCGCGATGCAGGTTGGCGGTAAGCTCAGCGATATTAAGCCAAAGGGGCGCCTGGAACTCAAAAATGTTCACGCCGACCTGTCTGAGCGCGGTTTTGTGCTGGCGAAGCTGAATGGCGCTGCCAGCGCCGATCTCGACAAGCTTGTTCTCGACAAAGTTGCTGCCGAAATTCTCGGCGGCAAGGTTTCTATCAACGGCACTCTGCAAAACTTCAAAAAGCCGGTTTTTGATGCCAGCCTTGGCATAACCGGAGCCGACCTCGGGCAGATCAGAGCAATGGTCGCCAGAAACTACCCGGAAATGCCCAAAGAACTCGAACTAAGCGGAAAGTCAGATTTGAATGTAAATCTCAAGGGTTCGCTCGAAAAACCTGACATAAATGGTGACGCATCTCTCAAGGGCGTAAGATTCTTTCACCCGGCAGTGTTCAGGCCGGTAGAAAACATCACCGGCCCGATTAAAATCAGCAACAAAGGACTTACCACCAGTGGGGTAAGCGCCGGCTGGGGCACTTCCAAGGCCAATATCACCGGCGAACTCACTGACTGGGGTAAGCTCATCAGTAATTTCAAATTTGTTGTCAGCCCGCTTGACGCAACTGATGCTGCCGGATTTTTCCTGAAAGATACTGGTTATGTTTTTGATGGCAAAGGAACAGGCAGTGGCGCTATAACCGGGCCACTTGAAAAGATCAAGGTTGCCGGCGTCGCTTCGATTCCTGCCGGCCTGGTGACTGCCCAGGTTGCTGAAAAAGGTGAGGCTTTCAAATTTCCTTTTCAGAAGCTGACAACCAGCTTTTCCTACACTGAATCTGTGTTTTCGATTACCTCGGCTGAATTCAATATCTTCAGCGGTAAAGTTACGGGCAGCGGCAAGGTCTTTCTTGCTTCAGAACCGATCAAGTTTGAGTTTAACAGCAATATCGACAATTTGCTGACTCAGGAATTTCTTAAACAGAACACGAAATACCCGAACATGCTTACAGGAGCCTTAAACGGCAGCTTTAACGGTCGCGGTAATACTCTGGGGCTGAATGAGCTTAATGGCGACGCAAAGCTTGCCATGCCAAAAGGCACTTACAATTCACCTCCGTTCATTAAGCAGATTGCCGACAAGCTGAATGCTCCACAACTTGCTTCTGGAACCATTGACAACGCCGCCGGCGATTATAAAATTTCAGCCGGCAGAATTAGTTCAAACAATGTGCTTGCCAAAGCAGGTGAAGACAGAGTAACTTTTGTAGGGTCGGTTGGTCTTGATACCACCCTCGATGGTGAAGCGAGATTTCTACTTAATCGCCAGACAGCTTTGAAGAGTAACATTCTCAAAGAACTCATTGGCGATGAAGCATCAGTTGAAATTCCGGTTACAGTCAAGGGTTCGTTCATGTCGCCTTCGGTTGGCATTCCGCTTGACCGCATGCTCAAAGATGCGGCGGAGCGTCGGGCGAAGTCGGCAGTGAAAAAAGAAGCCGGCAAGGTTCTTGACCGTCTGTTCGGTGGCAAGAAACAGCCTGCAGCGCAGACTGCAACGGCCACGGCTCCTGTTGCCGGAACGGCTTCCGCAACGGTACAGCCCGCTCCTAAGCCGTCACCGCAGAAGCAGATCGAGAACAAGATCAAAGATCTTGGCAAGGACTTGAAAAACATTTTTCGCAGATAATCAGGAGGCTGATTGGATAACAAGAATTTTACCCTCAACTTCAAGAGCTCGGGCAAAATCACGATAGTTGAGTTCAGTGGTTATCTTGCGGCCGGAGTCACCGAGGCTCTGGTGCCGAAGGTTGAGGCTCTTCTTGTCGAAGGCTGCCGGAATTTTCTGTTCGATTTTTCAGGTGTGACAATGCTTGAGAGCGCAGCAGTTGCCGGTATTCTGGCGACAACTGAAAAAATAGTTGATGACCGTCAGGGCTATCTCGCCTTCTGTAATCTCAATGATGTTTCGCTGCGGGTTCTTGAGATGGTTGGCGTTTTTCTCTATGCCGGCTGTTTTGATACACCCGAACAGGCCATTGCCGAAATGACAGAATAAATCGGAGCGAAAGTCGCTTAGATTGCGATGTATTCAGAGAGCTTCGGTGTCTGAAAATCGCGCTTAATTTTAGGCAGACCGCTGCTGAATTTTTGCTTATATTTGCCAGCACTCTCCGAAAACCCTCTTTATTAAAGACTTTTTGTTGTGGTACGCGTTTTGCGTAAGTTAAATGCGTTCTGATTTTATTATTTATTATTATTCAATGCGGAGGGAGCGACTGTATGTCTAAGAACTGGGCAAGGCTGATAGCTCTTGTAACTGTTTTCTGTATGTTGTTCTCGGCTGAAGTGTTTGCTGGCAAGGGTTACGGAAACTCTGGCTGCCACCACAAACCGGGTTTCTTTGCCAAGATTGGCAAATGCATCAAGAAAACAACTCAGAAGGTTGCCAAGGCAGTTAAAAAAGCTGCCAAGAAGACCGGTCAGGCAATCAAGACTGCTGCCAAGAAAACTGGCCAGGCAATCAAGAATGCTGCTGTAAAAACCGGCAAGGCTATCAAGGTAGCCGGAGCCAAGATCAACAACGCTATCAAAGATACCGGCGTCGCAATCAAGTATAAGCTGACCGGTTGCAAAAAGCGTGTGTGGGTTGTCGGTCATTATGACAAAAATGGTAAATGGATCAAGGGACACTGGCGCAAACACGATCAGATCGTAGTTAAGCCAGGTTGGGGCAACAATCCCGGACAGGGCAACAATCCTGGTCAGGGCAATAACCCCGGACAGGGCGGCGAGCCCCTTCCTCCGATCGATAACGAACCCGGTCAGGGCAATGAACCTGGTCAGGGCGGCGACACCGCTCCGATTCCCGAAGAACCAGCTCCGACTCCGGCTCCCGAAGAACCAGCACCAGCTCCAGCACCAGCTCCTGAAGATCCGGTTCTCCCAGAACTTCCTGAAGACGGCGACACTGGCGTGCCAGGTGATTCTTCTGAAGCCTCTCCCGAAGCACCAGCTCCTGAAACCCCGGCTCCTGAAACTCCGGCCCCCGAAGATCCGGTTCTTCCTGAACTTCCTGGTGATGAACAGCCTGGCGATGAAGCCGAAGGCAACCCCAGCGATGAACAGCCCGGTCAGGAACAGCCCGGTCAGGGCGAACAGTCAGAAGAATCTGAACAGGCTGGTCAGAGCGAGCAGAGTGAGCAGGCTGGTCAGGCCGGTCAGAGCGAACAGGCTGAAATCTCTCTCAGAACCATGGGTATGCTGATGAATGATCTGGTCAGACAGTCTGGCGAGATCACCGAATTCAGAAGAGCTGCCAATCCTGAAATGAGTTACTCAGTGAATGTCGCTGAAGGCCTCAACAACACCTATGACCTGCGCGAAGCCAATGCCAGCCTCCTGGTAAAAGTTATCGCCTGGGATCTCAATCGCAACAACGGTGAAACTGGTGAATACTTCTCATTCTTCACCTACAAGATGAGTTCTTACGATGCTGACAGCCGCAGACTGATCAAAGACGTTATCGATCGCGTGAAAGAAAGCGTGAAACATGGCGCCGGTCACGTAACTGAAGACAAAAAGTCGGCATACGAGAAGAGACTTGGCGAAATCGACGGATTCTAAATCCCGACAGCAAAAACCGCCTCGCAAGAGGCGGTTTTTTTATGCAAAAAAAACGTTGCTTTGCGTCTGCCTGAGCTCTAGAATAAGACGGCATGAATAGTCAAACTACAAATAAACTCAGCTTGAGCCAGCTGTTCCTGGCAGCTTCGATTCTGTCGGTTATAATTACCGTTCTCTGGCTTATGTACCCTAATCCGAATCGGCACTACCATCTTGTGCTGACGGGCATGAGCAAGGGGCGCATTCGCCCGTTCAAGGCGAAGTTCAAACCTTACCAGGGCAAACGCATGGGTGGAGCTGCTGGTGTTGCAGCTGTGGTCAAAGAAGCCGTGAAGTCTTTCGAAGGCAGTCCTTATAACCTTTTCTCGATTGGCAGCGAAATCTCTGGTACGGCTGATGCCTATTTCACCCGTGGTGCCGCGATAATCAAGATCATGAATGCCATGGGCATCGAAGCCATGCTGGTCGGTAATATAGAGTTCACCTATGGCCAGCGCCGATTGGCTGAGCTTGCTGAGCAGGCGGAGTTCAAATTCGTCAGCTCAAATGTTTCAGAGGTCGTCAGCGAAAGAGTTCCTGATTACCTTTCTCCTGGGCTTTTCTTCAATCCAGGTGGTGGTCTTAAGATTGGCGTTATCGGGTTGACGCCGCCTACCACTCCCACTTTGACTGCCCGCAGTAATATCGAGGGGCTTGACTTTGGCGATCCCGGAGAGTCTCTGCGTTTGCAGGTTGAAGCCATGCGCCAATCAGGCGCTGATCTCGTTGTTCTATTGACTCTATATAACCGCGACCGAATAAGAGCAGAAGAGTGGCGGCCGATAGCCTCGGCTGCGCCTGATATCTGTGTTATGGTTGATTTTGATATAGATGCGCCGCCGGCAGTTCGCCGTGACGGCATTGTCATCAAAACTGTCAGCGGTTACAATCAGTCAAAAGAAGTAGACGTGCTCGATCTTGAGATAACTCCGCCGCCAGTTCGCATAGTTTCATGGAAGGGCCGTCGTCTGGCTGTCAATCATGCCGAGATCACCCCTGATCCTGACGTTGCAAGAGTAGTTGATGCCGTCACCCGTGAGAATCGTGAAGCGCGCGATCGCTACATTGGTGAATTTGCTGGTGATTACCAGCATCAATGGGATCGCGAGTGCCCGATCGGCAACATGATAACCGACGCGATGCTGGCAGAGAGCGGTTGTGATATAGCATTCCATAACAGCGGCGGCATTCAGAACAATATTCAGGCCGGCGATTTTTCGGTCGGCGATCTTTTCAGTATGATGCCTTTCGATAATCAGATGGTGACGATGCAGCTTACCGGAAGCGAGATCGAAGAGCTTCTGCGCATTTCAGCCAGTTTACAGCGTGGTCTTTTACAGGTTGCCGGCGCCAGTTATGAATTTTCTCTGCGCCCCGAAGGCAATGTCCTTGATTCGTTCATGATTGGTGGTGCGCCGGTAGACCCGGATCGAACCTACTCAGTCTGTACCAACAACTTTCTGGCTGACGGCGGCGACAATTTTACGACTTTCCGCAAGGGCCGACAGGTTCAGTATGGCCGCCAGCAGCGCGATGTTGTCAGTGAGTATGTAGCCCGGAACAGTGCCGATGCTCCGCTTCGCCTTTCCACCGATGGCCGAATCGTCAGGCACGATTGATCGACAGGTAAAACTTCTGGCATTTTTGCCGGTTGAATTGCCGGTTAAGATTGTCTTTAGCTCGACATCGTGGTAGAATCGCAAACATGTTTGACATATCATGGATAAATCCCGGCGGCAGCGGTATCAGCAAAGAATCGCTGCAACGTGAGAACAGCATGCTCAAGCGGCAGATTCAGGAGTTGCTTACTCTTGATGAGACCGGGTTTTTTATCGAACTCGATTCTTTGCTCAAGGCGATACTGAAAAAGGCACTGGTGCTTTGTAAGGCTGAGTCTTCGTTCTTCTCGCTGGCGGGTAAAGACCCTTCTGACCTTGATGTTCGCATCAGTAACGTAATTCTCGAAGAAAAGATGGAAAAAATCCGTCAGCAGTTCAAGGCGGAATACCCGCGTTGGCAGGAATCTGAGGCCGAGATGCTGACTGTCGAAGACTTCATTCTGCTGCCACTGGTGCGACGACATCGCATGCTCGGGGTTATCGGATTGAAACTCACTTCCGATGCGCCTGACAATATTTGTGAAATTCTGCCGATTCTGGCGGCTCAGGCAGCGGCTTCTCTTGAAAGCGCCATTCTTTACGAGCGCATGTTCAAACGTCTGCTGGTATTGAGTAATGTTTTTATTCTCGGTAAAGAGATCGTATCAAACATTGAGCTGCAGCCGCTTGTAGAGAAATTTCTGTCAATAGCCTGCGATGGTACTGACAGCGATATCGCCTGTATCTTTCTGCTGCACGAAAAAGACGAGCGCCCTTATTACAGTTATCTCAAGGCGACTGATACGGCTCTCAAATTCGCAGAAAGCTGCCCTGATGGCTATACACAGATCATTCAAAGCGTGCGCGCAGAAGAGAAGCATTATATTCTCAACGACCTTGCAGCCAGTGACTTCAGTCAGAGCGAGGTCGGAAAAGTCGCCGGCATAACTCTCAAAGACACCCTGGTATTGCCACTCAAACCTCGCGATCGTCTGCTGGGCGTTATTCAGGTCGCCAACAAACGCGGTAATTTTTCTTATCGCCCGGAAGACCTGGATTTATTGAAGATTCTTGGCAGCCAGGTGGCTTTTGTCATACAGAACGCTGATCTCTTTAAAAACCTGCAGCGTGCTTATATCGACACGCTTTCGGCGTTGACCAGCGCTATCGATGCTAAAGACAGCTATACACGCGGCCACTCAGAACGCGTTACTGAGCTTTCTATCAAACTGGCCGAGTATTTTGGTGTAGCGCCCGAGGAGGTCGAGAAGATCAAGCTCGGTGGTTTGCTGCATGACATCGGTAAAATCGGCATTCATGAAGGTATTCTCAACAAGCCCGGCCGGCTTGACGACGAAGAGTTTGAAGTGATCAAGTCGCACCCTGACCTGGGTGTGCGCATCATGGGCAAGGTTGAGTTTCTCGAATCGATCGTGCCGATCATCCGATATCATCACGAGCGCTATGACGGAAAAGGCTATCCGGAAGGATTGAGTGGCGAAAAGATTCCGTTGCTGGCCCGCATAGTCAGTGTTGTCGATACTTTTGACGCCATGACCACTGATCGCCCTTATCGCAAGGCAATGAGTATCGATGCGGCTCTTGCCGAAATCGAGCGTTGTGCCGGCTCGCAGTTTGACCCTGAAATAGCTGCGCATTTCGTTCGCATGATCAAAAGCGAAGGTGGACCTGCCAAGTCATGAAATTTTTGCGCGATTCCAGGTTCCCCGAACGCGTACTGATAATGATAACTGTGCTTGCTATAAGCAGTTTTGCTTATTATTTCACGGTTGCAGAGGTCGAAGAAGTTGAATCGCGCTTTGATAACCGGCGGGTAATGCTGGTTAAAATGCTGGCGCGCGAGGTGATCGATCTTCTTGACCGTCGTCTCGATTTGTCGCCGCGCCTGTCGAATCTTCTGGCGGAAGAGGCTATCGCCTATGCCGCGGTTCAACAGGCTGACGGCGCCCTGCTGGCCCGTGCCGAAAACTATTCGATGCCGGTCGGTGTTCTAGAAAAAATCGAAGAGGAAGCTCTCAAGACTCCGCATCTTAAGCTGGTGCCGTTCAAAGACACTTCGCGAACAGCTTCTTTGATAGAGGCCGCAATACCTCTGGTTACAGCCAACGGCAAGAAGGTGGTTTTGCGGGTTGGTTTCTTCAGAGATGCTGAAGAACAGCGAGTTTCTCAGATAAGCTTTCGTAATACCCTGTTGTTCTCGCTCATACTGCTTGGCCTGGCTGCTTACTGGTTCGTTCGCAAGCACCATGCTTCAAACCTTCAGCACACGCTTCTCGGTGGCGCAGCTCTGCTGATACTTTTGCTTTTCATGGCTTCGCGAGTAACTCTGCACAGCTGGTATGAGCAAAACTGGCGTGAATCTTTTCTCAGGCACGCTCTCTATGTTTCCAAGATGCTTGTGCCATCAGCGCTGCGTTTCATTGACACCGGAGAAGACAAAGATCTGCGTGAATCCAGTCGCATAGTTGCCTCTGACGACGTATTTGCCTCAATTTCACTGATTCGTGATGAGCATGTGGTGTTTCATTCTGACCCGACGAAAATTGGCGGCACTGCTGCTGAAGACCAGAATTATCTCAAAAGTCTCAATTCAGACCAGCCCGTCATTTTCAGGCTCGATGAGCAGGATATGTTTGAAGCCATGATTCCGGTGTTGAATGGGCGTTTGCGGGTTGGCACGCTCAAGGTGAGTTTGCGCAGCAGCAATCGCTACGAACCCCTGGCGATGATCCGCGATCGTCTTGCCCTGCTGTTTTTGCTGGCGCTAGTGTTGATGATGTTTCTGATGAATCTGATCTCGCGTCGCATCTCGAAAGAAATCTCCTGGTTCATTCAGGCAATGGAACAGGCAACAGCCGGAGACCTGCGTCAGAACATCTATATTGAACGCAATGACGAATTTGGCCAGCTGGCACATGCCTTCAATTTCATGATAATGAGCATGAAAGAAAGAGATATGGTCGGCAAGGGCCTGCAACAGTATGTCAGCCGCAGCATCGTCGAGAGAACTCTCAAGGCGCTGTCTGGTAACGAAAAAAATGGTGAAAAGTTATTCGCGGTATCGCTGTTTCTTTACTTCAGTGGAATCGACGAATCTATCTCAAGAGTCGAGGGAAGCCGTATCTTTTCCGGGGTTCAGGAATGTTATGCGATTCTGCGGCGTATCGTACAGCCAGGGCAGAATGTCAGTATGCAGCTCTTCCCTTCCGGGGTTCTTGTGCTTTTCACTTTCCCCAGTCGCCATGATTCTTTGCTTAAAGCGCTTAATGCCGCCCGACTCGCTGCCCGTGACCTTGGCCGCCGCCAGGATCTTCCCTTTTCGCCAAAGCTTACCATGCATGCCATGGATATGGTGCGCGGCCAGGCCGGTGATAAAGACGAAAACACCACGTTGATCGGCGATGGCTTTGGCGATTTCAGAACCCTGGCCCGAGTTCAGGACAGCGATGAAGTGCTGGCAAGTCTTGAGATCGATATTCTGCTCAAAGACGTGATTAATTTTGACGAACTCGAAGTTCTCTCGACCGAACAGGGGCGCATGAATGCCTATGTAGTCGGCAGTTTCAAAGAACTGCCAGAACTCGTCAGCATTTTCCCTGCTGCCACCTCCTGGACCAAAATCATGATATTGCGCATTCTCAAGGCTTCGACCGAACAGGTTTCGCCCGAGACTCTGTTTGAGTGGTTCAAAGATGCTGATGCCGACGTGCGTTATCATGTAATGGACGTAATCGAACGCGTTTCGCCCGACCGGGTGCGCAGTTTTGTTGAGAATGCGGTTAATACCGAGAATGATTCGAAGGTTCTGTCGAGAGCTATCGCAGTATTGGGTAAGGTTGGCAACGAGAGTCACATTGCTGTTCTTACCGAAAAGTTGCGCTCTGAAGATCGTCGAGTAAAGGCCAATGCTGTTGAAGCTCTCGAAGCAATCGGCGGCAAAAGAGTTTACGAATTTCTCAATCTGCTGGTAGATGAACAGGACAACCGGGTAAAAGCGAACATTCTCATTGCCCTCGGGAAATATGGCGATCTCAAGGTTTTTGAGCTGCTGTCACGCATGATCAAAGACCCTGAGAACACCATGCGTGCATCGGCAGCCTACGCGCTTGGTCGACTTGGCATGGCGCAAGGGGTGGAACCGCTTGTCGGCGCCCTTTCAGACAAGGATCCGATGGTGCGCAGACAGGTCGTTGCCTCTTTAACAGCTTTGAAGGCCGATCTTGACATAGAAGTATAAATTCGCCGTCTGGCCGATGTGCCGGTCGAACAAGGTTCGCAGGACGCAAAGCCTGCGCCTGACAAGAGAAGGAGTCATGCCATGGATTTTCAGGAAGCCTATGCAAAAGGAAGCGAAGCTCTCAAGGAAAACCGTCTTGAAGATGCGAGAAATCTTCTGGAGACAGCTCTGAAACTCAAGCCGAACGACATCTATACCATGAACAAGCTGGCCATGGTTCTCAAGGAACAGGGCGATTTTAACGGCGCAGAAGCGCTGCTGTCCGGATGCCTGGAAGTGAAGAAAGAGGATCTGTATACCAACTATCTGCTCGGTAATACTTATCTGGAGCAGGGCGACATCGACAAGGCCATCGAAACGCTTGAAAAAACCGTTAAGATGAATCCTTCCGATCGTTATGCCGTTAATTCACTCGCTCTTGCTTATCGCATGAAGCGTGATTATGAAAAGTGCATCGAAATTCTTGAAAAGACGCTG
>Ga0123335_1005640_pt1 | contig 15131 bp, 7 predicted proteins | sample BiotimSIPDNA_2_FD_89707 | JGI IMG/M metagenome (GOLD analysis project Ga0123335, IMG submission 89707) | Anaerobic biogas reactor microbial communites from Washington, USA - Biogas_R2 time_0 SIP DNA | ecosystem: Engineered > Bioreactor > Anaerobic > Unclassified | place: Washington, USA... | reverse complement strand
TTTCATCAACCTTCACCTCGGCAATAAACCAAGGCGCCTTCAATCCTAATATCTTCGTGAAGAGCTTTTTATCATCCATGCAGTAAAAATACTCTAAACACTATATATGGGGGCTACCCATTATATATGGGGGCTACCCATTAAAATGTCGGATGCCCCTTTTTTATTAAGCAGTTCTTTCAAGACCTCTTTTTCAATGCTGCCTTAGAGGACATTTTTCTGATTTCTATATAGTGAATAAAGCGTACAAGTATTATTTTGGTACCAAGGAGAGAATTTTAATTCCCTTGTGTAAATTCTGTCAATCAGAATCCAATTTGATTTTAGGGCATCAATTATGGTGAAAGGCTGAACTTATGCGCTTTAACCGGATTTTTTTGGTACTTTTCATATTGTTTGCATTTACAAATCTTTCCGCCCAGGACCCTGAAGCCGAAGTTTCTGAGCCGGAAGTAAAAATTCCGGAGAACGTGGTTTTCCTTCTGGGCAGAGCAATTGATGCATCCATAAATTCTGAAGACAAGTGGATGGCGGCTGTGATTGAAGCTGTCATGGAGTTTAAACTGGCAGCAGTTGATAAGTTTACTCTTGTGAGCCCCGACCAGGTACGCAAACATGTCCCCGATCATCAGAACCTCTCAAGAGTACCATCAGAAAACGAATATATCGATGCAGCCAGAAAACTTAAGGCCGATTTTGCAGGAATACAGAAGTTTGAGATTTCTCCACGCGATAAGAGCGTTTTTTACTACATGGAAATATACTCTGTCAAGACTAAGCGGATCCACACCACTATAGAACGAAATTTCAAGCTTGACCGGATCGGTGTGGAGCTTGATGAGATTCTGGGGGCCCTTCTGAAGGAATTCAATCTGACCGCCCCCCGTGAACTGGCCCGTTTTTTAAAGCTTCCGGCGGTAGGTGAAGATTATAAGAATCTCAAACAGCTTGGTGAATGTATCATTTCCGAAAGATTCAGCAAAGGATCAGACTCTGCGAAAATCGCCGAAGAATACAGGCGGGTGTGCGAGAAAGACAGAAGTATGTTGGTGGGATACTACCGTGCGGGTGTTTTTTTTGAAGCGGTAGGGAAAAACAGTGATGCTGCAGAAGCATTGAATTTTCTTTTTCTGTCTCTTCCTGAGTATCTGCCGATTTACATCCCCTTGTGCCGAAATTTCAGAAAGGCGGGGAGGTATGAGGATGCGGTCAGGGTAGCGATGCTTGGAGAGCAGAGGGGAGTCAAAAAAGGTGAGCTTCTTTCTGAGAAGGCCCTTGCCTATGATGGGATGGGTCGCAAAGATGATGCTGAAGGTGTTTACAAACAGATAATTAGTGGGGATCCGGATGATCCTTACGCGCTTCTGTTCTATGCCCGAAGAAGTAACGATCAAGGCAATGGAAAGCAGGGTATGGAGTATTCAAGCCGCCTCATCAATAACGGGGTTGAGCTTGGCAGAGCTCATATAGAGTATGGAAGAAGTCTGATGCTTCAGTCAAGAAATGAAGAAGCTGTGAAAGCTTTTACTACTGCAAAAAGTCATCTTGGCAGTGATCCTGAGCCAAACATCTACCTGGGCGACCTGCACACCTCATTGGGAAAAAGCTCTGATGCACTTCGGTACTACGAAGACGCGATAAAAAAAGCTCCGGACAATGTTGATCTTTTCCTGAAAGCCGCTTCGGCTGCGGAAAAAGCGGGAGACTCTAAAAAAGCACTGTCGATTCTGAGACAGATTGAGTCCCGTTATTCAAACCACGGGGGTTTGCAGAGAGAACTTGGCGTGCTATCGCTTGCAAATAAAGACACCGTTAAAGCCAAAATGCACCTTGAGGCCAGTGTCAGGGCAAAAACTGAGGATCACAGGGTCCTTATGGGTCTGGGGTGGATTTATCTTAACAGTGGCGAGCTTGATAAATCGTTTGCTAATTTTACACGCGCACTGCCCCTGGTAAAAGACAAGAGTCAGTGTAAACTGGGTCTTTCGATGGTGTACATCAAGCGGGGCGAGACCGCGTCCGCACTGAGTCTTCTGCAGGAGGTCTCTGCCGCAGATCTTGTTGCTCCTGGAATAAACAAACTCCTGGGTGATGCATTTTTTGCAAAGGGAGAAAAGCAAAAGGCTCTTCAGTATTTTAAAAAAGAGCGTACTATCAGCAAACCCGATTCGGCTCTTCAGTCGGCTATCGCTTCAATCAGCTTCGAACTATCTTCAGCAGCAGAGGCAAAAACCGAATACCAGAATCTTGTCAAAATGGGAGCCGGCGGCGCGGGAGCTCTTTACAGGTTGACGGTGCTTTCGCTTCGGCTGAAGGACAAGGCTTCAGCGCAATCCTATTTTTCAAAGGCGCAAAAAGCCGGTTCTGCTGACGCGGAGACATATTTCCTGATCGGTAAAGAGTACGCTGCGGCAGGAGCTTTGCACGATGCGATTACCGCCTATGAACTATGTGTGAAAAAAGACCCCTCAAGGGAAGACGCATGGGTGGAGTATGCCGGTGCCTTGACAAAATCAGGCAAGGACAGCGCGGCTGCAGAAGCCCTGATGAGGCTTTATGCCATAAACAATGAAAAGTACAAGAATAAACTGGCAGAAGCCGGCCAGCTCTTTTTAAAGAGCGGCCAGAAAACCAAGGCTAAATCTGCATTCACGACATTTCTGGATAGAAAGTATGTCAATCCGGATGTCAGCTTGCAGCTTGCGGGCCTTGAATTCGAGCAGAAAAACTACAATGCCGTAATCTCTCTTCTGGGGGGGCTCTCTGCGGCAAAAATCAACGAGAAGGAAGCCTGGATGCTTGCACAGTCATTATGCAGTACAAACCAGCATGCCAAAGCAATCACGCATCTGAAATACCTTCTGAATAAAAACCCCCGCAATCTTCAGGCGATTGAACTTGCGGCAGAAGTTTATGAGAAAACCAATTCACCAACCGATGCTCTTGCAATGTACAAAAAGTACATCACTCTGGCAGGTAATCATAAAGAATACTCTTATCGTCTGGCAGAACTGTACGAAAAGAATAACATGAGCAAGGAAGCTGTGGCGCAGTATGAGATAAATATCAAGTCTTTCAAGGATGACTACAGGAACTATGACAGGCTCGGCCGTCTTTACGTCACTCTTGGGCAATGGAAAAACGCGGTGAGGGTAATTGAGAGGGCTTTAAGTTTCAGCGAGGCGTCCAGTGATCTTCAGGGCATGCTGGCTAAATCTCAGTTGAAACTTGGTGAAAAGGGAGCCGCAACGGAAAATTATCGTATCTATCTTGAAAAAGCCCCGAAAGATTCAACGACATGGTTAGAGCTTGGAAACTTGTACTTTGAACAGAAGAAGTACTCAGAGGCGGCTAAAACACTCGAAAAAGCTTCGGCAATGACCGGTGATAATTTTGAGGTCTTAAAAAAGACCGGTATCGCCTATTCCAGGGCGGGGGACCTTGCCAGTGCGGCCGGCCCTCTGGTTAAGGCACGGGGGCTTAACAACAAGGACATCGAAGTCATAGAGCTGCTTGCTAAATGCTATAGAGAGACAAAAGCATCGAAAAATCTCTCGGATCTTCTTTCGCAGTGGGCCCAGCTTGATCTCAGAAACTTGCCGATCCGTCTGGAACTTGCCGATCTGCTTATGGCTGAATCGAAAAGTGCGGATGCTGCGAAGGTGCTTGAGGAAGCGGCAAAATTGAAGAGCTGTGATACAGATATTCATCTGAAGCTGGCCGGGATTTATGAAAAACTTGGCAGCAATGAAAAATGGTTTGCCCAGCTCAGGACTGCTGCGGGCTGTTCCCCGAAAAATGCCGAGCTCCAGTTTCAGATTGGTCGTTATTTTTACCAGCAGAAAGATTATTCCAAAGCTCAGGACTACCTGCTGAAGGCCGTCAGCCTCAAATCCAGTCACATTGAGGCCAATTATATGCTGGGAACCTGTCTTACAATGCAGAAAAAATACAAGGAGTCGGTACCGTATTATAACCGGGCGGTCAATGGCGAGCCCTCAAATGAAGAATACCGGCTTGTACTTGCAGATGCTTACTACAGGAGCAAAGCATTCAGTAATGCCTTAAAGATAATCAGGCCGTTAGTTTTAAAGGACGCTGCAAAACCGGAGGCGTTGAAGCTGGCCGGGTTATTGTATAAGGCAGTGGGGAAACCTGATACCGCAAAACAGATTCTGGAAGGTGTAGTTGTCGCAAACAAATCCTGTTCTGAGTGCTTTGCGGCTCTGGGAGAGATTTATTATGATGAGATGAATTACCGTGATGCATCAAAGCATCTGCAAACCGCGGTAAACGGCATGGAGTATGATGAGGTAATATCAGTAAAACTTGCCCAATCCTATTACCGGCAGGGAAAAAATGATCAGGCACGTCAGGTTTATGAAACAATTTTCAATAAAAACCCTCGTAACGGTGAGGCGTTTTACCGCCTGTGTTCTATCCATTTGAAAAACAAGAATCTTGTCGGAGCAAAGGAAATACTGGCCAGAAATACCAGCAACAAGCATGGGTGGTACTATCTTGCTGAGGGAGAAATCAGTGAGGCAGAAGGGAACTTAAAGGCAGCCGCGGTTTCATTTGGCAAAGCTTTGAAGATGATGCCTGAGGCGCCGGAAGTGCAGAATGCCTGTGGAAGAATCAGTCTGGCCAGGCGCAAATATGCTGATGCGATCATGTACTTTGGCCGGGCTATGGCAGGCGATCCTGATAATGTGCAGCTGATTCTTGATCTTGGCAAAGCCTACGAGGGTACTCAGGATTATCCTTCTGCAATGGATCTCTATCAGGAAGTAGTGCGTCGCCAGCCGGATCACCCTGAAGTTCACTACTGTATGGCCCGTATTACAAGCAAAAGTAAGGATCACGCCAAAGCAGTGGAAATGTTAAAGGAAGGGATTCGTCAAAACAAGAAAAATGGACCGCTTTACATGGCGCTGGGTCATGAGTACAGGATGATGAAGCAGGATGATGATGCTTTGGAGGCCTATCTGAAGGCCGCAAAAACCGATAACGAACAGTCAAAAGAAGCATACAGGCACATAGGCAACATATATTATACAAAAAGAGATGAAAAAAAAGCAAAAAAGTTCTATGAGATGTATATTAATGAAGGTGGGACAAATGCCAAGGTAAAGGCAATCCTGAAGAAGTTGCAGTAGAATAGATGTTTTGAAAAAGCAAAAAATCAATTATTGCCTAAAACTGCACAATTTAAACGCTTTTATACATTCTAACGGAGTGATGCGAAAATGAAGCGTTTTATTCCGACCCTGCTCTCGGTTATAATTCTGTCGTCGTTTGCCTTCTCCCAACAGTATCCCGATACTCTCTGGGTTAAGGTGACGTTCTATGATTTCCATGCTGATGGAAGCAACCCTGAATTTGAGCCCGATCATAGAGGCTCACCACTAAAAAGGGGAATGGTGGCTGACACTCTGTCTGCTGACCGTAAGCCAGTTCTGGGAAATAGTCCCTATTTTAGCTACTACCTGCACAAATGGTTTCAGCCCTGGACTGCGGGGGACTTTACAATTCCAGTCTATACTGATAGAAATGGAACTTACGATGGGGCTGTTACTGTAGATTACGATACGGCATTCATAAATACAGTTATTCCAGATTCTCTGCCTTTCCTTCATCAAGGTGACGGAGTGTACACGTTTGTGAGAAACGGAAGAAACGGTACCTCAGAATTTTTCTGGATTGACGAGCGGGGATTCGGAGAGGAGCCTGCCAAGCAGGGTCATAACTTCGCCTTTACAATGGAACTGCATAATACATTCACCTATACGCAGGGTTTGAAATTCAATTTTACAGGTGATGATGATGTGTGGGCGTATATCAACGGCAGGTTGGCGATGGATCTTGGGGGAATACATACATCGCAGACTGGTGAAATAGATCTTGATGAGATTGCCGCCGAATATGGATTGGTTGAAGGCGGGAGATATGCTTTTGATTTTTTCTATGCTGAGCGTCATACATCCAACAGCACAATACAGGTTTCAACAAACCTTTTTACTCCGCCTGCAAATCTTCGGCTTTATTCCAAGCCCGGGGCTCCCGATGTAGATGGTAATCTTCCGATTATGGGAACAGATACTATTGCCGCCGGCCAGCCTTACAGTGTTTACGCTCATGTGTTTGACAGCACCGTCTGGAAACCGGAATGGGACAGTCTGGTTACATGGAGCGTTATAGATCCTGAAGGGAATGTTACTATCCTTTCTCAAAGCGGAGGCGTCATTCAGATTCTGCCCTCAATGGCTTTCGGGTCAGTTACGCTGACTGCAACTTTCAAGAAACCCGATAATCCAATTGCCGCAGAGGCATCTACATCGGTAAGTTTTTATATAGGTCCCGGTAAACCGCATCACATTACAATTCAGACGACTCCCGATATTATCTTACATACCGAAAACAGTCTGCAGACGCTGAATATTCCTGAAGACCAGGCGAGTGCGACTCTTTATGCGGTTGTGCGTGACAGTCTTGGTAATTTTATCCGTTTTGCAGAAAATGCCGTATGGCAGAGTACTGTTCCTCAGGTTGCTACCGTTACACCTGAGCAGGGTCGGGTTTATCAGGCGCTTGTTGAAAAAAAGGATGCTGGAGTTACTCAGGTCAGTGTTTCTGAATCCGGACTGCCTCCTGCAGTGGTTGAGATCAGCGCAAATGCGATTCATATAGGATTGGAATCTGCGATCACCGGGGATATTGATGGCGATGGTTTTATTGACAGAATCGATATGACTTTTGATAGAACGGTTGAAATTCCGGCAGAGATGGTTTCTCTTTTCCGGGTTGTCAATGGTGAGGTTTCTTTTACAATTGATAGCATCGGGGGCGGCAGCGGAAAATCTTTCAGGTTATACATAAAAGAACGGACTGATGGAGAGCTGCAGACCGACTGGACACCACTTTTATCAATTGGGCCCGGAACCGATATAACACCGGTCCAGAATTTCCTCTGCACAGACGGGATAGGTCCGATTGTAAACAAAGCAATTTATTTCCCCGGTGCTTTAAGATCAGGACAGAATGCAAATGGAACACCTGATACGATAAAGGTTACTATCAGTGAGCTTGTTAAATGGCCTGCCAATCCTGATCCTGACCAGATTTTTCGTTATTACAGGGGCACCAAACCGATTTCCGATGCTTTCTCTTCAATATCCATAATAGATGACAGCACGGCGATCCTGGTGGTATCGTCAAATATCAGCGTTGAAACGGACCGTGACAGCTTGCAGCTGGCGTCTTCCAGTGGTCTGACCGATCGTATTTCCAATGATCCGCTTGAAAATGGGCGTAAGGCCTCAATTGATTGGGGAAATGTAAGTATTGTATATATCCCCAGCACCAATCCTTTCGTGCCGCTTGTTACAAAGATTCCGCCGGCTGTCCGGAATTATTACCAGCCGGTCATTAACAGGCAGGTTGCCGTTGATAATGCTGATCCCGATTATGGGACGGTTATCGGAGTGCAAGTAAAAGGCAAGCCTCTGGCACCGGTTTCCGGGAGAGCGGACAGTGCCTATGGCAAAGTAGCGGTATACGATGCTGTCGGGAATCTGATAAAATCCAACATATGGCTTTATAAGGCGGACGGAAACGAGTTTGGAATATACTGGGACGGACGAAATGAGAATGGACGTCAGGTTGGAAGAGGTGTATATTTGTTCAGAGTTGTAACCAGAGATACTGATAAAAAGGCCAAGATCGGTCAGTTTAAAATCGGTGTTAATTGATAATTGAACCCTGTAATAATAAGTGGAGAGTCAGGAGATGTTAGTTAGAAAGATCTTCAAAGGGGTACTATTAACTTTTCTTTTACTGTGTACCGGTGTCGGGAGTGTAATGGCAGATGGTCTTGCGGGTGAGTATCTGCTTACTCAGCGCTGGCGTGACATGATAGCTCATCATTCGCCGCTGACAAATGCGGCTCTTATGACGGAAGAGAATTACATCGCGACCAGGTTCGCGTTTGCGCCCATTCTCGCGGGTGCATTCAAACATTTCGAGCTGGGCGCTGTTGTTCCGATTGGTCTTTATCAGTCTGTCGGGGTTACAGTCCTTGGATCACCGGAAGGCTTTGTGGAGAAGGGTCAGGAGATGGGAAACGGCCAGCTTACGGCCGGAGACTCTTCGCTTTCGAATCTGAATTCATTCTTCATGCTCTCTTATGCCTGGCACTTCTGGAATAAACTTTCTGCCGGCATCAATTTGAACTTTGCCTATTCCAGCAGTTTTGGTGAACCTACGATGGGAACAGGGCTTGATATTGGCCTCACTTATCGTCTGTTTCGTCACGCACTGATCGGTGATCATCTCATAGGACTCTCTACAGTAAACCTCATAGCTCCCTCGATGGGAAAATCCCCCGTGCCGAACTTTAAAAGTACAGGCCAGTACTCCAGAGATATAAAACTATCCTGGTTAGGAAATTACTGGGAAAAACGGCTGGAGAGTGCGCTTGATATCGACATTAAGGATTTCTGGGCTGCCAAAGATGAGTTTAAGCTCAATAATAACGGTTTGAGTCTTGCGAAAAAGCTGGAGTGGGACATCAATCTTAAAGTGGGTGCATGGCTTCTGAGGATGGCCAAACTATATCTTCAGTTCGGGTTTGATGAAGATGCCATCGATTACTGGGGCCTTGCGTTCGGTATCAATGTTCCAAGTGTAAACTCTGGTCGCGATCTGGAGATACTCTATCAGTATAATGTCATGACAGAGGCTCAGAATGATGCTACGGGGCATACTGTTTATGCACGCGTAGATTTCGGAAAGCACAGGGAAGAAATATTCGCAAGGAAAATGGCCCGTACTGCCAGTCTGTCTCCAAACGAACTTTACAATAAGGCCCGTCGTCTTTATTCGGAAAAGAAATACTGGGATGCTTTCTTTGTGTTCAGCCGCATTCTTGTTGAGTTCCCCGACTTCTTTAAAAATGACTGGGCACAGTATTACCGTGCGAGCTGCCAGGAAGAGCTGGACATGAGAGAGATGGCGGTGAAAAACTACGAGAACACCAAAAAGGACTTTCCGCTCAGCACTGCAGTTCCACATGCTGATCTTGGACTAATGCGGGTTTTCTACAGAGACGGCGATTTCTCAAGAGTTACAAACCAGTTCGTCGAGCTCAGCAAACCGAATGTTCCTGATTCGCTGCGTTTCCATGGTGCCTATATCATGGGGCAGACACATCTGCAGACAAATGACATGCAGAAGGCTATACAGGTTCTCTCAATTGTTCCAGAAGAACATCCGGACTACATTTTCGCTCAGCATGCAATAGCCGTGGCGCATGCACGTCTGGGCAGTGAGTCCAGCGAGATTGTGATGGCACTGGAAAACTGTGTCGGCGCAAAGGCAACAACCCCGGCCCAGAAAGAGATCGTAAACAGGTCTTATCTGTTCCTGGGATACATTTTCTACGAGGAAAACACTCTGTCAAAAGCTGTTGTTGCACTCAGAATGGTCCCGACCTCAAGCTACTATGCTGAGGATGCCCTTCTTGGACAGGGGTGGACCGCGCTTAAAGCACGGCAATGGACCGACTGTATCGCTACAGGGCAGCTTCTCACAAAGACATCCCGGAAGGGCGTTCTCCAATGTGAAGGCATGCTGATTCAGTCTTACGGACACCTGCTTCAGAAACAGTATGCCCAGTCGATGGATGTCCTGAAAGTTGCTTCGGAAAAAATCAGAGCTCTCTCAGTTCAAAGCGATGATACTCTCAACTACTCCCGCATGCAATATGAGAGCAATCGTATGTCACATAATTTTCTGGCTGATAAGATTGACAACCTATCCATGGCGGGACAGGCTGCAACGATGGGATCTCAGTCTGACAGCTTGCGTACCGAGCAGAACAACTACATGACAAAATTCGATGAGTACTTTACATTCTCGCGTGAGTTTAACAGGTCGACTTTCTTCGCAAGGTCTATAGATGCTGTAAGGGAAGATATCGAATACGCTCTTGCGACAATACAGAAGATTGTGGGCCAGTCGGGTCTGGAAAAAGTACAGCAGCAGATGGAGCAGGAGCAGCAGCAGATCGACTCCGAGATCGAGAAGCTCAAACAGGAAATGGAAAAGCTTCAGAATCAGAACTGAATTCTAATACCGTACCGATTTGAATGCGCCGTCATACTGAATCAGTATGGCGGCGAATTCTTTTTATGAAGTGTTAACCGGGTACAAATACCAGAGTAGAAACGGAGCGCCATTATGGATTTTATCGAACTGGCAAAGAAAAGGTTTTCTGTTCGTGGATATCTTGACAAAGATGTAGATGACAGTCTGGTAATGGAGATACTGGAAGCTGCCAGATGGGCACCGTCTGCCTGCAATAACCAGCCATGGTCATTCATAGTAATTCGCAGTGCCGAATTCAAACTCAGGCTTCAGGCTGTTTATAACAGAACCTGGTTTCTTTCCGCGCCGGTTATTATTGCGGTCTGCTGTGACAGAAGCCAGTCCTGGAAAAGAGCAGACGGCAAGGACTATGGTGATGTTGATATTGCCATAGCAATGGATCATCTTACCCTGGCGGCAGCGGAAAAGGGATTGGGGACATGCTGGATAGGATCTTTTAAATACCGGGAAACATGTGAAGCGTTGAAACTTCCGGAAAACATCGATCCGGTCGCATTGACTCCGCTTGGATATTCGTCGATGAAAGAACCGGTGAAAGCACGAAAAGAACTGAGTCAGATTATACATTGGAACTATTTCGGAGGGAAAAAAGAAGCTTGAGGTTTTCAGGTTCATATGGAAATTATCAAGGTGAGGATTCTGGCCGATGAGTTTAAATATCATTTATGAAGACAATCAAATCATAGCACTGGATAAAGAGCCGGGACAGACTGTTATTCCGGGAAGAGGCGTAGATGAAAGCACGACTCTTGTAAGAGAGCTGGAAAAATATACCGGAGGTAAAATCTATGTTGTACATCGGCTCGACCGTGACACAAGCGGAGTGATACTTTTTGGGAAAAATGCTTCTGTACACCGGGAACTGAGCCTTCAATTTGAGCGCCGGGAAACCGAAAAAACATACCTTGCCGCTGTAGCGGGGGTCATGGAAGGTGAAGGAGAAATTGATAAACCGGTGTATCAATTCGGGTCGGGCAGGATGGGGGTAGACAAGCGTGGAAAAAGCTCATTAACCTGCTATAAAGTATTAAAAAAGATGTGCGATTCCAGTTATCTTGAAGTTAAACCTGCTACCGGGCGGAGACATCAGATCAGGGTTCATCTCTACTCAACAGGTCACCCTGTGATGGGGGATACTCTTTATGGCGAGAATCGTCCTGTTGGTGGTGTTTCCCGGCTTATGCTTCATGCATATCAGATCTCCTTCACACTCTCAGGAGTCCCTAAGAGACTTACCGCAGAGCCGGATAGTGAATGGAACGATATTCTAAAGGCGCTGGGCTGAAAGTAGTGACATTATTGAGGGAAAATCTTATTTTTCAAGATTCTCTTGCGGCTTTGGCGCAAACCCGGTTTCCCGGAATTTCTGATATTAAAGGATGACCGGAGTTTTTAAAATTACGGAAGGTGAATATGATTACAAAGCAGTTGCCGTTTTCTGAGGATCAGATCAGGCAAATTTCAGAGGATTTCCCGACTCCTTTCCATATCTATAATGAAAACGGAATCAAAGGGAGTATTAGATCTCTTACAGAATCATTCAGGTGGTCGGAAGGTTTCAGGGAATATTTCGCAGTCAAAGCAGCGCCAAATCCTTACCTGCTTAAAATTGTTGCCGGCCAAGGCGGCGGTGCCGATTGCAGCTCACTTCCAGAGCTCCTTCTTGCTCAGAAATCCGGCATTTCAGGTGAGAAAGTGATATTCTCATCTAATGACACTCCGGCTGATGAATTTATCAAAGCCCGTGAGCTGGGCGCGATAATAAACCTCGATGACATAAGTCATATTCCTTTTCTGGAGAAGCACGCCGGTATACCTGAACTAATCTGCCTGCGTTACAACCCCGGGCCTTTGCGCACCGGTAACGCCATTATCGGAAATCCAAGCGAGGCAAAATACGGCTTTACACGCGAGCAGATTCACAAGGGCTACAGATTACTCAGGGAAAAGGGCGCGCGCCGCTTCGGTCTTCATACTATGGTGGCTTCAAATGAGCTTAATCCTCAGTATTTTGTGGATACCGCGGTCATGCTCTTTGAACTTGCGGCAGAGATACACAGGGCAGAGGGTATAAGGTTTGAGTTTGTAAATCTGGGCGGCGGGATCGGTATTCCCTATCGTCCGGGCCAGGAACCGGTCAATCTGAAAACTGTGTCTGACGGGATAAAGAGTGCCTATGAGAAGATCATTGCCGGAACCCCTTTACATCCCCTGAAACTTCAGATGGAGTGCGGCAGGGTTATCACGGGACCTCACGGATTTCTGGTTTCCCGCGTTTTACATTTGAAAAAAACATATAAGAATTATGCCGGTCTGGATGCCTGTATGGCGAATCTGATGAGGCCTGCACTTTATGGCGCCTACCATCATATAACGATTGTTGGCAAGGAGAACGAGCCGGCTGAATACAAGTATGATGTAACAGGTTCACTATGTGAGAATAATGACAAGTTTGCAATTGACCGTATGCTGCCGCATATTGAAGAAGGTGATCTGGTTGTAATACACGATGCGGGCGCACATGGTCATGCAATGGGATTTAATTATAACGGGAAACTTCGTTCAGCGGAACTGCTTCTTCGGGAAGATGGAAGTGTGATTCAAATAAGACGTGCGGAAACAATAGATGATTATTTTTCAACTCTAGATATGGCTGGACTTCAGAATTTTTCAGCATAAAAAGGAATCTTATGTCAAACGAACTGCTGCTTAGATATGGCGCCAATCCTCACCAGGCACCATCACGTGTTTTTATGAATGCCGGAGAGCTTCCTTTCAAGGTTTTAAATGGAAACCCCGGATATATCAATCTGCTTGATGCACTCAATTCCTGGCAGCTGGTTGCGGAGCTTAAAAAAGCTACGGGGATGGCCTCAGCGGCTTCATTCAAGCATGTCAGTCCTGCGGGGGCGGCTGTCGGAGTTCCGTTGACAAAAGAACTCAAGAAGGCATATTTTGTAGAAGAGATGGAACTCTCTTCACTTGCCGCGGCTTATGCCAGGGCAAGGGGTGCTGACAGGGTGTCAAGCTTTGGTGATTTTGCGGCTCTGAGCGAACCGATGGATCTGGAAACGGCAAGGCTTATCAGACGTGAAGTTTCCGATGGAGTTATAGCTCCGGGATATGAGCCGGGGGTTATTGAAATTCTGAAAGAGAAGAAAAAGGGAGCCTATGTAGTGCTCCAGATAGATCCTGCTTACGTTGCTCCGGAAATGGAGACCCGGGAGGTGTTCGGGATAAGTTTTGAGCAGAAGCGCAACATGGCCGATATAACGGGAGCAACTCTGCAGAATATCGTCACAGAAAAAAAAGATATGCCGGAAGATGCAAAGAGGGATCTTTTGATCGCACAGATTACATTAAAATACACTCAGTCAAATTCGGTCTGCTTTGCACACGGGGGGCAGGCAATCGGTATCGGTGCCGGTCAGCAGTCCAGAATTCATTGCACACGGCTCGCCGCATCAAAAGTCGATCGCTGGTTTCTCAGGCAGCATCCGGTGGTGCTCTCTCTTAAATTCAGGGAAAAAATAGGCCGGCCCGATAGAGACAATGCGATAGATCAGTTTCTTGAGGACAATCTGACCCCGGCAGAGCAGTTTTCGTGGCAGAACAATTTCGAAGTGCCTGCCGATCGTCTCTCTTATGAGACGAAACGGGAATGGCTCAATCTGATGAGCGGCACAGCTCTGGCCTCAGATGCTTTCTTTCCGTTCAGGGACTCTATTGACAGAGCTCAGCAGAGTGGTGTCAAGTATGTGGTTCAGCCGGGTGGATCAACCAGAGATGATCTTGTGATAGAAGCCTGCAACGAGTACGGCATGACAATGGCTTTCAGCAAGATGAGATTATTCCACCACTGATAGCGGAACTGGCGATAAAGCTGTGGTTTACGATACCGGTAGTTTCTGAGGAGAGGGAGATAAGCCTTTTTGATAACTCCTGACCAGAATGTATTTCATTTAATAACTTGACAATGGAGTTGATTAAAACCGGATAAAAGAGAGGGCTCCGGACCGGTAGAAACAGACTTTTATTATAATTCAGAAAGAAGAGGAATATGGCTGAGCAGAAAGTTAAAAACGCAATAAATCCTTCAAGAGTAGATGATTACCCGGAATGGTACCAGCAGGTGATTAAAGCCGCGGATCTGGCGGAGAATTCTCCGGTCAGGGGCTGCATGGTGATAAAACCCTGGGGCTACAGTCTCTGGGAGAACATTCAGGATGTGCTTGACGCCAGATTCAAGGAAACCGGCCATAAGAATGCCTATTTTCCCCTGTTTATTCCAAAGAGCTTTCTTGAGAAAGAGGCTCAGCACGTTGAGGGTTTTGCCAAGGAGTGTGCTGTTGTAACTCATCATCGCCTTGAAGCAGGGCCGGATGGGAAACTGATTCCGGCAGGCGAGCTGGAAGAGCCGCTTATTGTCCGTCCTACTTCGGAAACCATAATTGGGGCTATGTTTGCCAAATGGGTGCAGTCCTACCGTGACTTGCCTCTTCTCATAAATCAGTGGGCGAATGTTGTCAGATGGGAGATGCGCACGAGGCTTTTTCTCAGGACAGCGGAATTTTTGTGGCAGGAGGGGCATACGGTCCACTCTACCCAAAAAGAAGCTCTTGAAGAGACTATGAAGATGCTTGATATCTATGCTGACTTTGCGGAAAATTACATGGCAATGCCTGTGATAAAGGGGGAGAAGACCGCCGGAGAACGTTTCCCGGGTGCTGTCTCCACTTTCTGTATAGAGGCAATGATGCAGGACAGAAAGGCGCTTCAGGCGGGCACATCGCATTTTCTGGGGCAGAATTTCGCCAGAGCATCTGAAATCAAGTTCCTTGACTCGACAGGAAAAGAGGAGTACGCCTGGACAACATCCTGGGGAGTCTCAACACGTCTAATCGGCGGCCTTATCATGACTCACGGTGATGATGACGGGCTGATTGTTCCCCCGAGACTTGCTC
>Ga0123335_1005634_pt1 | contig 15142 bp, 15 predicted proteins | sample BiotimSIPDNA_2_FD_89707 | JGI IMG/M metagenome (GOLD analysis project Ga0123335, IMG submission 89707) | Anaerobic biogas reactor microbial communites from Washington, USA - Biogas_R2 time_0 SIP DNA | ecosystem: Engineered > Bioreactor > Anaerobic > Unclassified | place: Washington, USA... | reverse complement strand
TCAGCGTGCTCGGCTTGACCCGCTCAATTTCGGCTAATACTGCGCTCACAAATTCCTCCCTTTTAACGATCCGATAGCCATAAGCAATGCCAAACTTAGCAAGGTACTCCCTGGCGAAATTTATCTGCGCTTCCATACCTGCTGCACTATTCTGTATAGTGAGAACATCAAGATGAATCTTCATCTTCAAAGCATAATAAACTGCCACATAAAGCGCTTCTTTGCTTTTGGGCTGTCCATCATAAAGCAGCAACACGTGCTCGATCGCAAGCGCTTTTTCTTTCACCAGCAAGATCGGGCGATGGCCCTGTTGAATCAACTGCGCGATCCCAGAGCCTGTGCGGTCAAACAGCCCGCCAGACGGCGCGTAGCGCAACTTTAACACCAATAAATCACTCAACAAACTCTGTTCTTTGAGTTTACGGGTTACTTCGCCGCTGATCACAGAAAACTTGCCCGTCATGCCAGCCTGGCTCAGACGCTGATTAAATTCATCCTGCAGCTGTTCGCTCTCACTGGGGGTTTGGTCATTATTTGTCGGGGAAACATGCAGCCCACGGATCTGTCCACCCGGACAACGATTGACCAGCATTGCCTGGGTTAGTCCAATCCATTCTGGGTCAAATTCCCCTATCCCGACCAGAATATCCCTGAAAAGGCAATCATTTGCCGGCCCAGTACCGCAGGCAGACGCCTCAGCTTCCATAAATTGTCCCACCGCCTCTTTTTTCATTATATTAGCTTTAGCCGCTTCGATTTCAGGCAGTTTACCATCCTTCATGGCCACAAAATCGATCGTGTTTTCAGTGCTGACATTCAACCCCAGTTCCTGTTGAAGCGACGTTTGTTGGTCCAAAACATAAAGGTAAAGGTCTGTCAGTGTCATATCAACGTAAATGTTCGCCAAGCCCGCGTTTTCGATGGCATTAATCACAGGCTGATAAACAAAGTCGTACCAATGTTTGACCGCCTCCGCATGCGGAACTGGAGCGTTGCGCTCAATGCCCATGTAATATTGATGTACCGCGATATGTTCTTTCAGCAGGTTGTAGTTTTGAAGGAAATTCAAATTCAAATTGATCCCCGGAAGAGACGAATCGACTTGGGTATCTTCCAAAAAATCCGCGTATGCCGCCTTTCCGACCAGCTCCTGCGGGGTCAGAGAGGCGTCCACAGATACTTTTGTTTTCACTTCCGTTACATAAGCTTCAATGCTTTTAGTGCCGATTTCTTTGGCGATGGAGACGCGATGATTTCCGTCCAAAACAAAATACATTTCACCGATTTTGTAGAGATGAACCGGCGGCAGGCCTTTACTCATCGGGCTGATCATCGCCGTTTTCACGCTTGCCCAACGATGCTGGTCATAATCCCGCAGCGGGTTGAAATTGCGATCAAAATCATCCGTCCGCCCGACACTGCCCACAATTTGCTTCAATGGCACATCCTGCAATCCTAAATTAGATTGACTGACTGCTCTGAGCTTGGATGAAATTTCGGCATAAGGCAAAAGGTCAAGCGATTCACCTCTGATTGAAGCCCAAAAACGCTGCATTGCGGCTTTGGAGCGAGCCCATTTGAAATCTTCTAATGCCCGCCGATAGGTGTAAATATCTTCTTCCATAATTACTTCCTGAAGAGGAATATATCACAAGTCGCGAAAAGTTAACTTTGACATGTAGAATTAATCGGCTGTCGCAAATTGACCAAAAAGTTATAATCGAGTCTATGAACTATCTGACAAAATTAGTCGAAGAACTCAATCGCAGTTTATGGAAGCGCCTGTTATTGTTTTTTGGGCTGACCATGCTCGCTATCATGATCAACGGTTATCACTTTGGAACCTTCGACCAGGTTTTTCACATTCCCTTCTTTAAGGCATATCAGGATCCAACGCTTTACCCCCGCGACCCGTTTTTGCAGCTCAAAGACTACCATTTTTCTTATTTCTGGTCGATCTTTATTCCAGCTTATAAGACAGGTTGGTTTGAGCCAGCGCTTTTCATCACTCATGTCATCGTCACTTTCTCTACATTTTGGGCTTTCTGGGAGTTGTGCGAAACCATGTTCCACAACCCCACCGCCAATGTTCTGATGACGTTTGCTCTGGCTTTCCCACACATTGGCTTTCCGGGCTTTCAGATTATCGAGTTTAGCCTGCTGAACCGCACGTTTGCTATTCCTTTCCTGCTTTGGGCGATTACGCTATATTTCCGCAGACACTATTTCTGGTCGGCTTTGCTGCTCGGTTTAATGTTCAACATCCACTTGGTCTATACCGTTTTTGTAGTTGGCATGCTGGCCATGGATCTGCTCTTTAACCTGAAATCTTTGAATTGGAAGAAACTGCTGCCCGCATTAATCATTTTCGCGTTGCTTTTCATGCCCATGTTCATCCAAAAAGAAGGCGTTGCGCCTGGCCTGGATTTCACTTTGCGTCCAGATTTGGCAAAACTCGAGTCGTCCTCAACTCTCTATACTGTCTATTACCCAATCGGGACTCAACCTTACGTGCTCGCCAGCACCCTGCAGGGGCTAGCGTGTATGGCAATCATTCTGCTGGCCATGCGCTTTCACCCTGTTCATGACACAGACAAAGTAACCCGCAATTTCTTATATGCGATCGTGATCGTCGTGCTGGTCGGCTCATTAGCCTCCTGGTTCCTCCCAGTTACCTTCATCATCCAGTTTCAAATGATCCGCATCGGCGTGTTTCTGCTTTATTTCGCCTACCTGTACCTGATCAATCTGGTCGCGGTCACCATAGAATCTGAGTCCTCATCAAAATGGTTCAAGATCTTGCTGGTTTTCACTACGGTTATGGTGATATTTCCGGTCGTCCCGCTGCTCATCTGGTTACTTCGCAGGACCAGGCTGAAACAGATCAAGGCTGTCGGCGTTATCGCGGCAACTCTCGCCATGGCAGCGATCGAAATTGGTGGGGCAATCAGCGCGAATCTGTTTGCGCCGGGGATTCATATCTATGGCCTGCGCAGCGACTGGCGCGACGTGCAGGATTGGGCGCGCCATAACACATCAAAAGAGGCAATGTTCATCACTCCACCGTACATTTTTTGGCATTATGAATCCGATTGGCGTGTCTTCTCCGAACGCGGCACGCTGGTGACAATTTGTGAGTCAATGGAACTCCACTATGACCCTCCCTTCGCCAGTGAATTCGTTCCGCGCCTGAATGATCTTGCCCCTGGCGCTATCGAGAAGTTTGACGGCAATTACTATCACACCTTTGAGAGCGTTCGTGAAGCCTTTGAAACCTTGACCGATGAAGACTTTGAACGTCTGGCAGACAAATACGCGATCGACTATCTCGTTTTGCCGAGTCACACATCTTCTGACCTGCCGGTTATTTATCGAAACCCCTCATATACAGTTTACAATTTAAACTGACAAGGCATGGTCTGAAGCTTTTTCATGAAGCTTTTTCATGTCAAGCTTTTTCACCAAATCGAAGGGGCTTACATGCTATAATTTTCAATTCAGATGGCACCTGCGTCACCTTTTATTAATTATGCCCTTAAGGCTCTGAAACCAGTCGATTACTTGCTGGTCGGTCATGTCACACAGGACCTTCTGCCCACCGGCAGTTCGCGTCTCGGCGGCACTGTCACTTTCAGCGGCCTCACCGCCGAAAGACTCGGGCAATCGGTGGGCATTGTGACCGCCTGTGAATCCGAGATAGATCTTTCATCGCTCGAACCGCTTCAGGTGGTCACTGTTCCATCATCTTCGACCACCACTTTTCGCAACATTTCAACACCTGAAGGTCGCAGTCAATATCTCTATCACCCGGCGACGACCTTAGAAGCTTCACACTTGCCCGAAGCGTGGCTCAAACCCAAGATCGTCCATCTCGGCCCTGTGGCATCTGAGGTAGACCCACAGATCTATAAAGCTTTCGAAGACAGTCTGATCTGTCTCACCGCTCAAGGTTGGTTGAGAGGGGTTGACGCTGAAGGTCTTGTACATCCAGTCGATTGGTTGTATAGTCATGATCTCCTCAAAGCTTCGCACGCCTGTGTCATCAGCCTTGAGGATGTGCGCGGGCAGGAAGAGGTAATCGAAGAATTTGCCGCCATGTGCAAACTGCACGTCGTAACCGAAAACAAACTTGGCGCTCGAGTCTACTGGAATGGTGACATCCATTGTTTCCCCGCGCCAGAGGTCGAATTAGTCGAAGATACCGGAGCCGGTGACATTTTCGCTGCCTGCTTTTTTCACAGGCTCTACACCACCCGCGACCCATGGGAAGCCGCCCGTTTCGCGGTTCGGTTGGCAGCCTGGTCGGTAACAAGAACCTATTTAGGCAGTATTCCCACCAGCCAGGAAATTGCCAATGCTCAGTTTGAAATAATATAAGGATGTTGAATGGGTAAAGTTTATACGATCGTCAATCAGAAAGGTGGAGTGGGCAAAACCACAACCACGATTAATTTGGGCGCTTACCTGGGGCATTTTGGTCAAAAAACATTATTAATTGACCTCGACTCTCAGGCTAACGCCACCTCTTGCCTCGGCATTGATCGCCATACCATTGAAAATGGCACTTACGAAGTTCTCATCGGTTCTCAGCCGATTACCGACCAGATTTTACATAACTCACGTTTCAAGATCTCGCTTCTTCCTTCCTCCCCCAATCTCGCAGGGGCAGAAATTGAGATGATCGAACTGAACGAACGAGAAACCCGTCTCAAAAAATTGATTTCAGGGTTGACTTCACGCTACGACTACATCCTGATTGATTGCCCGCCCTCCTTAGGGCTGCTCACCCTGAACGGCATGCTTGCCGCCAAAGACGGTGTGATCATCCCCGTTCAAACTGAATACCTCGCCCTCGAAGGTTTGAGCCAGCTCACTCAAACCCTGGCGCGCGTGCGTCAAAATCTCTTCCCAGAGCTTGCCATTCGAGGGGTATTGCTGACCATGTTCGATGGCCGCACCAATCTCTCTGCGGACGTAATGAAAGAGGTTCAGAAATTCTTTCCAGATCAGGTATTCAACACCTTCATCCCGCGCAGTATCCGTCTTGCGGAGGCGCCTTCGTTTGGGATGCCTATTTCAGTTTATTCTCCCGACTCCAGCGGCGCGCGGGCGTATCGTTCACTCGCTATGGAGATCATGACCCAAGATGGGACGCACTTCGACCCCAATCAGGAGTAAAAATGGCACAAAAAAGTGGTTTAGGACGAGGTTTAGACGCGTTGATTCCTGGCTGGCACGATAAGCCCGACACATCACAGCCTGTGACCGGAAAGGTTCTTTCGCTGCCGGTAGGCCAGATAACCCCAAACCCCCATCAACCTCGCAAAAAGTTTAATAGCGAGGCGCTCGAGGAATTGGCTGATTCAATTCGCGAACACGGCATCATATCTCCGTTAGTCGTTATTTCGACTGATCAGCCTGATCGTTTCGTCCTGATCGCTGGTGAACGCCGTCTCCGTGCTGCCAAACTTGCCGGGCTCAAGGAAGTGCCAGCTATTGTCCGCACCGCGACAGAGCAGGAACAGCTTGAATTCGCCATTATCGAAAATGTTCAGCGCGAAGACCTCAACGCCATCGAACGCGCCAGAGCTTATCAGAGCCTGATTGACAGCTTTGTTTTAACTCACGATGATATCGCCCGACGAGTCGGCAAAAGTCGTGTATCCATTACCAACACACTGCGCCTGCTCAACTTGCCTCCGAGTGTTCAAAAAGCTTTGCAGGATGATCAGATCAGCGAAGGTCATGCCCGCGTTCTGCTCTCTTTGGCTTCTGTTCGTTTAATAGAAAGCGCACTGGAGTCAATCATCACCCTGGGTCTAAGCGTGCGTCAAACCGAAATTCTGGTCAATCGGCTCAATGGCAAACAGCCCGCTAAAGCCTCGCCCACCCAACCCAGCCCTGCTGAACGGGACCTCGAGAACCGCCTGCGCAGTTTTTTTCACACTAAGGTAACCCTGCAAAAATCCCAAAATGGCGGCAGCATCACAATCTTTTACTATTCTGATGAGGAATTGAATACCATCACTTCCCGATTGGGGCTGAATGACTGACCATCTCCTGCTGAAGAATGCCAGGTTGCCCGGAAAAAAAGACCTGCTCACGATCAGCATCACAAACGGCGCCATCATTGCCATTCAGCCCACAAAAGAATCAGCAGGTGCGAATTATTACGATCTCGACGGTGCCTTTGTGCTTCCCGGCATGTGCGACGCTCACCTGCACCTTGAGATGCTCTCCATTCGTTTGAGCGCCATTGATTGTGAGCTGCCCTCCAAACGAGACTGCCTCGCCGCGGTGGCGAAAGCAGCCGAACAAGCCGACGACGACAGTTGGCTAATTGGGTTTAACTGGAATCACAATGTTTGGCAGCCGGCTGAATACGGCACAGCCGAAGATTTAGATCGAGTCAGCGCCAACCACCCCGTGCTGTTATATGCTAAATCCCTGCACGCCAGCTGGGCGAATTCAAAAGCGCTCCAAGCCGCCGGCATTAACCAGTCAACACCTGACCCGGTTGGAGGTCAAATCCTCAGAGATGAATCAGGCAACCCAACGGGCATTTTGCTCGAAAACGCCATGCAGCTGGCTGAAGCCGCCAACCCACCTCTGACAACTCAAGAACTCGCCGAGAAAATGCTCGCCACGCAGAGCTACCTGCACAGCCTTGGACTGACCTCAGTGCACGATTTCGACCGCTTTGAATCGTTGGAAGCGCTGGAACTGTTGGCTTCCCGGGGGTTATTAACCCTTGATGTCACCAAAAACTTGCCCGCTAAAGCAATCGATCGAATCATCAGGTCAGACTATCGCGATCATTTGAGCAGGCACGGGCTAACCCCGGGCTGGATCAAAGGTTTTGCCGATGGCGCGCTTGGCCCGCAGAGCGCTGCCATGCTTGAGCCTTACGAAAACAGCGTCAGTAAAGGCATGCTCCTTTTAAAAGCTGCCGAAATCCTCGAGCTCGGCATCAAAGCCGCTCAGGCAGGCTGGCCGCTGGCCATCCACGCCATCGGTGACGCTGCCAATCATGAAGTGCTCGAAGGTTACGCTCGCCTGCGTGAGGCAGAGCGACACGAGAAGCTGCCGCACCTGCCTCATCGAATTGAACATGCGCAGTGCCTGCATCCGCATGATTTCACGCGCTTCAAACAGTTCGGGGTGATCGCTTCCGTGCAGCCTATTCACGCCGTTTCTGACCGCCAGATGGCGCTGCGCAACTGGGGTGGGCGAATTCCCTTTGCTTACGCCTATCGCAGCCTTGAAGAAGCTGGGGCGACTATGGTCTTCGGCACCGACGCGCCAGTTGAACCCGCTGATCCTTTCCTTGGCCTGCGCGCGGCTGTTGACCGCCCGAGTGAAGAGCCTTCCATCCTGCCAGAAGGCTGGCCGATATCGCAAAGCGTCACCCTGTCAACCGCTCTTCATGCCTATGCTCAAGCCCCCGCCCTGCTCACAGGGAGAAAAAATATCGGGAAAATTGAGCCCGGCTACCTCGCCAACCTGATCACACTGCCTGTGGATCCATTCCAATGTGATCCTGCGCAGCTTGGCGAGCTCAAACCTCTGCAAACCTACGTGCGCGGCCGTCTTGTTTACGACAGTCTATGAGTTCGCGCGTTCTCTCAAGCAGAGAATTTAATCAATTTGAGGCTGTCGACTTTCTCCGCGCAGGCAACTTAAGCTACGCGCACCCCGATTGGCTCAACCAGCAGGAACGGTTGACTGACCCTTTCACTCAAGCGCTTGAGGAAAATGGAAGCTTGTTGGCGATCCTTTGCACAGCCAAAGAGCATGTACAGGTTGCCTGGGTACGTTTTTTCACCTGTCTTCGCGATGGTCAACAGCAGCTCTATTTTGACCGGCTGTTGTCAGCCGCGCTCGCATCCCACCAAAACAACGGGACGCGTGCGCTTTTCAGCATTGCCCCAAACGATTGGGTGAGCAATCTACTTTCCCAATCAGGCTTCACGCTCAGCAATCAGATCGTCACCTTAGCCTGTCAGATTGATCACACGACCACTGCACTTCAAAATACGCCAATCAGGCGGATGGAGCCTGACGATTTTTCAGCGGTGCTTGCCCTCGACAGACTCGCTTTTCCGCCCGAATGGCGCCTCGATCAGGCCAGCCTGACTCGCGCTTACGCGCGGGCCGCCATCGCGACTGTCTCGCTCGATCAGCAGAAAATTATCGGCTACAGCCTGACCAACGCCACATTTGGCGCGGGTCATTTAAACCGCTTGGCTGTTCATCCCAATTATTGGGGGACAGGCAGAGGCAGGCAGATGCTATTTGACCTGAACACACGCTGCAGCGAGCTCGGCATTACCCACCTTACCGTCAATACCCAGGCTGATAATCTGCGCTCGCTTTCTCTTTACAAACATGCCGGCTTCACCCTCAGTGGTGAAACCATGAACATTTACTGCCATTCAGTTGTGCCAACTATCAACGAAAATCTGGACGGGAACAGCTGATTATGGCAAAATCGGAGCTACAAAAGCAGTGATCGGAGACCTATGGCAAACTTAAAATCTCAACGTCAACTCATCAAAGAAACCAAAAAAAATCAACAAAAGCGAAGAACGCTCATCGCCATCATTGCTGTTGTTGCGGTGATTATCATCGCTTTATTGGTTTGGCTGCTGCCGCGTCTCGGAGCAGATAAAAACGTTTATGCCCAACAGGATGGTTTTTCGGTTGGCGACCCAAACGCCCCCGTCAAAGTTGTCGAGTATTCCAATTACACCTGCTCACATTGCAGGAATTTCGCTCTGAACGATGAGGAAGCCTTTGTTAAAAAGTATGTTGACACAGGCAAGGTTTATTTGACCTTCCACAATTTCCCCTTCCAGGGTGATAGCACTGGCCCGGGCGTCGCCGCTTCGCACTGCGCCGCCGAACAAAACGCGTTCTGGCAGTATAAAGAACAACTCTTCACCTATTCTGGCCACCCGGGTGGTTTCGACACAAACAACTTATTTTCTTATGCCTCTCGCCTGGGTCTCAACCGCGGTGCATTCAAATCCTGCTTTGAATCCAGCGCTACACAGGCGAAGATCGCCAGTGACCGCGAGGCAGCTCTGGCTCAAAATATCAGCGCGACACCGACCTTCGTTGTCAACGGCCTGGCCGTCTACCTGGACACCCTTGAAAGTACTATCGACGCGGAATTAGCTAAAATTGGCCAATAGGTAGCACCAGAAAATCCATAAGACCGCCATCAGAGCGGGTTTTTCTGTTTAAATCAACACGAATTTCCAAAATTCAAATCTCTTCTAAACCTCTTCTTAATAACTTGGCCATACAATCGACCTAAAAGTTAGATTAAGGAGAACAAAATGAAAAAAACTATCACAATCACATTGTTTGCAGTACTGATTATTAGCCTGCTGGTGGCGAGCTTCGCGGTCAGCCCTGTCCAGGCAGCTTACGATTCCGGCCGCCGTGGCCCAACTGGCAACCGCGGTCAACGCGTGCTTTCGCAATCAACCACCGCTGTCGTGTTGACGGATCAGGAAAAAATCGATCTGGGTGAAGCCATTCGGGAAGAATACACAGCCATGAACACTTACCTTGGCATATCCAAGGAATATGGAGATAACGCTCTCTTTGCCCGCATTGCCCGCTCCGAGCAGCAGCACGTCAACGCGCTGATCCGAGTGGCAGAACGTCATGGCGTCGAAGTGCCCGAAAACTCCGGTGAAGTCGCCGAAGTCGAGTGGACAACCTATGCTGAAGCCTGTGAGTTTGGCGTCAAATTCGAAAAACTTGATGCCGGCCTGTACGATGAACTTTTGGCTAAAACCAGCAACCCTGAATTAGTTTGGGTTTATACACGGCTACAGTCTGCCTCGCTCAACAACCACTTGCGTGCGTTCGAGACCTGCCTGCCGTAATTAAAACAACCATCCCATGAAGGCTTAAACGCCTTCATGGGCTTTTTATTGATTAAAGGGACCTATGACCATTTCTGTTCCAGTTCAAAAACCTACCCGAAGCCGCAAAGCAAATTGGATCCGTGGTTGGGTGCAATTATTCTTTTTTGTTCTTATCACTCTCATCGCAGTAAATCACACCCTGGCTGAGACGGGTAAAGATATCCCCTTTCTCTCCTCCGTCTCCCTGCATGCGCTCTGTCCCTTCGGTGGGGTGGTAACACTCTATCAGTTCATCACCACCGGCACTTTCGTTCAAAAGGTTCATCAATCCTCGTTGATTCTGATGATCATCGGATTGGTCTTGGCCATCTTCGCTGGCCCAGTCTTCTGCGGCTGGGTTTGTCCACTGGGCACTTTTCAGGAATGGATCGCCAAACTCGGTAAAAAGATTTTCAAACGTCGCTATAACCATTTCGTTCCCGCAAAAATAGACCGCGTGCTGCGCTATTTGCGCTATGTTATGTTAATCAGCGTGATTTATATGACAGCCAAGTCACTGACTCTGGTTTTTGCCGATATTGACCCCTATTACGCGCTTTTCAACTTCTGGACGAGTGAAGTCGCCATTGGCGGCGTGATTGTCCTGGTTGTGACCATGCTGGCCTCTTTCTTTATTGAGCGCCCCTGGTGTAAGTATGCCTGTCCCTATGGGGCCTTGCAGGGCTTGTTCAATTTTGTCAGGGTCGCCAAACTGCGCCGAAATATACCCACTTGCATCAATTGCAAGGTCTGCGATAAAGCTTGTCCCATGAATATTGAAGTGAGCACCGCCAGCATTGTACGCAATCATCAATGTATCTCCTGCATGGAATGCACGTCTGATGCGCACTGCCCTGTGCCTGCGACCATCGATTTTGTCATCAGAGGTTCGAAATGAAGATAGCCCCACGTTTTATGGCAATCATCGTGCTGTTGATCGTTTTTGGCGGCATCATAGTCTCAGCCGCCTTCGATCAATGGGTTACCACCACCACCAAAGAGCCAGTGAAATTTAAGGATGGCGAATTCGCTGGTCAATATAACCCGGCCGATATCCGCGGTTCTTACACCTTCGGTGACGTTTCTCGCTTATTCAATATCCCAATTGAAGACCTGGCTGGGGCTTATCATTTACCAGAGTCAGACCCAGCGGCAGTAGCCTTAAAGACGCTCGAAGACAGGTTTATTGAGTACGATGTTGATCTTGGAACCAGCTCCATCAGGCTCTTCACCGCGCTCTATACCGGTCTGCCCTTTGACCTTACCGCTCAGGACAGCTATCTGCTGCCTGAAGGCGCAGAAGTGCTCAAAGAGAAAGCCAATCTAACACCTGAGCAGTTGGAGTATGTCAATTCACACGTCGCGGGAGTGGCGCTCACCGTAGAGCCAACAATCCAACCAACCTCAGATCCTGCCACTGGGGTAAACGCTGCCTCAACCTTGGTTGCGACGAAGTCCGCAGTCACCAGGACACTTCAGGGTCCGGGCACAGGTTCCGGCATACCTGACCTCGAGCATACGCCCACAGACCGTCTGGTTTCCGGCAGAACCACTTTTAAAAATTTGCTGGATTGGGGGGTCAAACCAGAGGACTTTTTAACAACCACCAGCTACGAGATGCCTTCTGCCAACATTCTGGTCAAGGATTGGGCCACGGCCAAAGGCCTGTCATTCCCGACCCTGAAAACACAATTGCAAATCCTTGTTGACGCTGCCAAGTAAGTCAAACAACTAGAGCCATTAAGAACCGCCAGCACGCGCTGGCGGCTTTATTTTACAACTGCCAGCCCAGCTTTGCTAAAACCAAAACGATCAAAACCGCCACGAACAAACCAGGAAGCATATTGGCAGTGCGAATCTTCTTGAAATTCAACAAACTGCTGACGGCAATTCCCATCAGGATTATGCCGCCGACCGCGGTCATCTCGTTGGTCACGCTCGGGTCAAACCCTCTCCCAAGCAATTTCGCGGCCAGGGTAATCCCACCTTGATAGAGCAAAACCATCAGGGCTGAGAAAAGCACTCCCATTCCCATCGTCGAGGCAAAGGCGACTGCAGTCAATCCATCCAACACAGACTTAATCGCCAACATCTGGAAATCCCCGCTTAACCCATCTGTGATGGAACCAACAATCGCCATGGGACCCGTACAATACAGCACGGAAGCAGTCATAAATCCCTCGATAAACAGGTTCTGGCCGTCATCACCTGGCTGCGATCCACTTTGAAATTTCGACTGCAATTTACTGCCGATTCTTTCCAGCCTGGCTTCCAGCTGCCACCACTCCCCCAGGATTGTGCCGATCACGATGCTCGCCAACGGTACCAACACGTTTTGAGTTTTACTGAAAACATAAACTCCATATGCCAGAGTGAAGAGCCCCATCGCGTTGAGCAATGTCTCCTGATAGCGTTTAGGGATCTTTCTGCCGAAAGCCAGACCGATCAGCCCGCCAATTAGAATCGCGCTGACATTAATAAAAGTTCCAACCATCTTGCGCGATTAACCTGCCTTCGTTTCAGCTTCTATTTCGAGCAGAAAAATCATCAGCGACAATCGGTTAAGGTATTGAGCGATCGCCTCATCCGTCGGCCCTTCAGCCTCATACAGCCTCAACACTTCGCGCTCAGCGCGCCGCGTAACTGCACGCGCCAAGTTTAACGCTCCTGAAAGCTGGTTTGAGCCCCCAAAAATAAACTTTCGGGGATTCCCAATTTTGGTTTTTAGCTCCGCGACTGTCGATTCTAACCAAGCCAACGCTTGCTGGATTGGCGATAGCACGCCAGGGCTTGAAAACGAAAACTGTTTCATGCCCGCTAGCTCAGACATAATCATCGATAAATCCTGTTGTGAACGCTCCAACAATTCTCTGCGCTCACGATGCTCGCAGAACGATTTGGCTAATGAGATGGCCGCACTGGCTTCATCAATCGCGCCGATTGCCTCAAAACGTTGTTCAGCCTTGCTGACGCCGGATCGACCAATCAGGTCTGTGAAACCAATCTGTTTTTCAGCCATCTTGCCTCCTAATTCCCAGGAGTGGCGCCATTTTCTGTCGGCTCGTTAGTGCCGGTCAGGATATACCATCGATTGACAGCGTTGAACCGATCAGCCGCCTGATAAATCGGCCCTATCTGCACATCAAGAATGGTATTGCGCACCCCATAATTGAAGATTGAATAAAACAGTGGCAGGGAAGGCAGTTCTTCCTGGAAGAGCACCTGGAAGTTGCGATAAAGCTTCGAACGCAGATCCATATCCATCGTCAAACGTGCCTGTTCAAGATACCCACTCGCGGTACGGTTATCCCATTGCGAATAGTTCTGACCAGCCTGCACCATTGCCTGCCCCCAAAATGGGTAAGGATCCGGATCCGGCGTGCCGCTCAGGTCAATATCCACCAAGGCTGCGTCAAAACTGTGTGCCTGTAAATCTGCGACCAGTTCCCCATAAGATTTGACCAACAGAGTGGTTCGAACGCCGATTGCGTCCCAATTCTGTTTTATCTGCTCCGCGATCGCCCGATGCTGCGGGTCATCCTGGACCAACAGAGTCAGGGTGACTTCAACGCCCTCCTCAGTCACCAAGCCCTCCCCAGACGCGGATGGCTTGATCCCCGTGGTAGCAATAATCTGTCTGGCCACTTCAGGATCAAACTGAGTTGAGGTTAACCCATTGTAATAAGCCCAACTTCCTGTCAAAATCGGGCCTTCGGCCAGAATCGCCTGCCCGTTCATCGCCTTATCCACCATGGTTTGTCGATTCAAAGCGAACATCAGCGACCGCCGCAGGTCTTTTATCTTCAGAAATGCTTTCGCGTCGTTGTTCAGGTTTAACAGCACCATGCTCAGCCTGGGCTCTCGAGACGAGTAAAGATTCATGTTTACATCTGTCAAAACCGTCGGAAGGATTTCCGGCGTAATTCCAGCCAACCCATCGACTTCACCCGCCTGAAATGCTGTATAGGCAGTAGCGACATCAGGGTAATAGATAAAGATAAAATCCTGAATAAAAGGCGCCCCATCAAAGTAGGAGTCATTAGCCTCCAACTCGACCCCAGAAATCAGCCCATCTTTATAAGTCAACTGTTTGAACTTATAGGGGCCCGTGCCGATCGGGGCAAGGTTAAATGGGTGATCAATTAACCCGTCCAGATCAAGATTTCCCAATAAATGAGCTGGCAGAATTCGAAAACTTAAATAGTCGAGGAAGGGCGAAAACGCTTCAGGCAGGCTGAACTCCACCAATTCGTCATTGAGCAGGTTAAAGTTTACTTCTGACCAAAACTGACGCAGATGCTCTGGAATGACCACGTTACCGCTTTTAAGCAACTGAACCGTATATGCGACATCATGCGCGGTGAAGGGCGTACCGTCATGCCAGAGGACATCAGTGCGCAGCGAGAAAGTGAAGCGCGTATTTTCATCAGACGAATTCCAACCGGTTGCCAGATCAGGCTGCGGCATGCCGGCCGAATCGAACTTGATCAAGCTGTTAAATAAAAGCCGGTTAATATCGCGGTCAGCCTGATTGTAATAATCCAGCATGGGGTTGAGGCGAAGAAACTTGCCAACCAAAGCCTCAGTATAGATACCCCCCGAAATCGGGCTGGGAGTGCTGGTGGGATTTGGACCGCTTATGCCCTCACGTTGCAGCAGCAAGATCACCCCAACGATCAGTCCTGTCAAAAAAATGATCAGCAATTGCCAGCGAAATTTCTTCATAGACAAAAAAAGACAACCCCCAAACCTGGCGAGCCGTCTTTATCCTCCATTTCGAATTGTTGAAACGCCGCGGTACTTCCGTCAGGCATTATTTAACAATCACGCCTACCAAAGCGAGCAGAATAAAAATGACGCTGAGAGCGATGGTGACATAAAACAACACCTTATCGATGCCTCGGCGCTGGGTATAAACGCCACCCGAATCGCCGCCAGTTAAGCCACCCAACCCAATACCTTTGCTCTGCAGCATGATGCTCGCAATCAAGGCGATTGAAACGATAATCAATGAAATATTTAAAGCAGTAGTCACTAAAACCTCCGAGTATAACGAAATGATTATACCCAAAAGGGGGTAAACGTCAACAGCTGTGAGGGGGTCAGCTGTTGTGAGGGGGTCAGCACATGGTATACACTTTTTAGGAAAGTCATATGAGTTGTATCGGGATCGATGTCTGGAGTTATGGGGGATAAGATATCAAGACATCGAGGTGTAT
>Ga0123335_1005630_pt1 | contig 15151 bp, 15 predicted proteins | sample BiotimSIPDNA_2_FD_89707 | JGI IMG/M metagenome (GOLD analysis project Ga0123335, IMG submission 89707) | Anaerobic biogas reactor microbial communites from Washington, USA - Biogas_R2 time_0 SIP DNA | ecosystem: Engineered > Bioreactor > Anaerobic > Unclassified | place: Washington, USA... | reverse complement strand
GGCGTCGGGCGTGTCGCCGACGCACATCGAGACGTAATATCCGCCGCTGGCCGCGATTCCGCCCATGCTCACAACCATCGGCAGATTGTACTTTTTGGACAATTCTCGCAAATGGTGGAGCATGTAGTCGCTGCCGGTGATGGTTCCTCCGGGCGAGTTGACGCGCACGACGATCGCCTTCAGCTTCCCTTTGGCCGCTTCTCGCGCGGCGTGGTCGATTTGCCGCTTGAAAAATCCCTCGCCGCCGAGGATCGTCCCCTCGATTGAGATGACGGCGATTTTTTCGTCGCCCGAGCGGTTGCCCATGACGAATTCCTCGCGGACCCGCCCGGCGTCTTCGATCGCGCCGAGGTTTTTCACGCCGAGGGCGACGAACAGCAGCAGATTGAGCACGACCGAGCCAAACAGGACGAGCAGCACGAAAACCAGTAACAAGCGGCCCAGGCTAGATTTCCGGGGGGGCGGATAATAACGGTGTTCGGCGACGATTTCAGGCCGCAACGGAGCTTGACGGGAGCCTTCCGAGGGAGGGGGCTGGTCCATGATTGTTCCTTTCAGAATGTGTTGTAAGCGGTAATTTTACCCCGGTTTTCGCGGGATGCAATCGGGCATGGTGTTGCCAAGGGCCGGGGCGCAAGGGTAAGCTATTGATCCGTAAGGATAGTGCTCTGTCAATCATAAATTGATGGGTTGGGTGCCACTGCTGGCATACCCGGCAGGGCTCCAACACGGGTCATGCTTGCCAGAGCAGCAGTTTTTGCGCGAACCGCGTTCCGGTTTCGCTTGGTATCCGCAGTAATGCCTGATTGAGAGGAGTTTCCGCGTGTTTGTCGCCGCATCGAGTCGTTGTTTCGCCCAATTGCCCCTGGACGCCGCCATGCAGCAGTTGGTCGAGTTGGAATACACCGCCGTGGAGATCATGCTTCACCAGACGGGCGGTCATATCAAGCCCGCCGACGTGCTGGCCGACATGGAGCACGCCGTGGGTCAATGCCGGCAGACGCATCGCTTGACGCCCGTGGCGCTGAGCGTGGACATCGAGCCGGACGAACCGCAATACTACGAGCAATTCGCCGCCTGCTGCCGATTGGCCAAGGCGATCAAGGTGGTGACAATCACGGTTCGGGCGTCGGAATTGGGCACACCCTTCAATGCCGAGATCGAGCGGCTGCGGAAAATGGTCGCCCTGGCCGCCACCGAAGGCGTCCGCGTCGGTCTGCTGACCGAAGTCGGCCGCATGACCGAAGACCCCGGCACGGCCGAGGTCATCTGCAACAATACCAAGGGTTTAGGCATCACCCTCGACCCGAGCCACTTCATCTACGGCCCCCCAAACCGCGCCGACTACGACCAATTGATCAACCTCGTCTATCACGTGCGGCTCCGCGACTCGACCAAGGATGAACTACACGTCCGCATCGGCCAAGGGGACGTGGAATACGGCCGGCTCATAAACTATCTGAACAAAGCCGGATACGACCGTGCGCTTTGCGTCGATCTACAGCCGATCCCCGAAGTGGATACGCTTACCGAAATGCGAAAAATGCGGCTGCTGTTGGAAAGTATGCTGTAGAGCGAATAGCGGAAGTCTGAACGATTAGGCTGACTAAATTCGTTTTACTGGATAATGTCAGTCGATTATTTCGACTTTATTTCGCGCAGCCAAACCTCGGTTCCGACCTCCCGTCGCCGCGACAGGGCGGCTTTGCGCTGTTCGAGCGACTGATTGAATGCCTCGTCGCTCCAACTCGGATCACGGAATTTGAACACGATTTCGCAGGGGAATTCTTCACAAAGCCCGCAATGCTCGAGCTGCTTGACGTTCCGGCAGCAGTCGTGCATGGGGCAGACGCCGGTCGGCAGATGTTCGGTCCAGAAGGGCCGGCCGTCGAGATGGCCGCAGCCGGGACATTTTTCGCCGTGGTATTCGCAGCTTCCGCAATGGAGACCGCAAACCGGCGCGAGTTTAAGATCGCTCATTATGATCCTCCCGGTATTTATGCCTCGTTGGCTCGGTGCAGCACTTCCCGCCTGACGGGATCGGAGATGAAGAAGTTGAGTTCCGTTTCCAAGCGATTCAGAAGCGGCGCGATCGGCCCGATAATTCCTTTGTGCTTGGCTCGCAACAGAACGCCCAACGCACCTACCGGTCGGAGGCCGTGCTGCAAGGCCGCCGCTCGCCCAGCCGCTTCGTCGATTAACAACGCCTCTGCTTTGACTTCTAAGGCGAGTGCGATTGCCTCCGATTCACCCGGCCCCAAAAAAACCGAAAGCCCGCTGACCATCGAGTGATTGGAGGGAGCTTGCACGCAAATAAATGGCATTTCACTAAGACGCACGGGCGCAAGCCGTGAGCGGGGTCGCTCCAACTCGGAAACCACAGCCGGGGGAATCAACACTTCGTCGAAAAGATCGTGCAACACACTTGCCAGCTCAAGATGAACCAGAGCGCGAATTGGCGATGTATCGCTGACGACAATATGGATCATTTAATCCCCAATGCGCTCCATCGTGTCGATGTCCTGGGCTAAATCGTCGAGCGTGGGGCGATATAACGGAATGGAACGTTGCGACAATGCCTCTTCCATGACAACGCGATCCACGCCGGCCAACTTCGCGGCCGACCAAAGCGGCAACTTGCCGGATTCAAACAACCGACATGCAAGCTCGATCATCGCCTCCGATTCACTTAGACCGGCTTCTTTCAACAGATCGTCGGGTACTTGCAACATTGCCATGATATGCACCTCCGACGAAATTTTAGCTGATAGCGACCGAGATTGCAATCAATCGCTTTTTGAAGATGGCGACGAAGCCCCCGGCACGATAAGCGCTCACAAGAGGGGACGGTCCCAATTTTCACGGTTTACCGCGCAAATGGGACTGCCCCCTCCGGTAGCAGCCGGCGGGCGTTTTTCCCGACAGTAACCGCATGACAGTCATTACACGCTCTCCAGCACGCCAAGTACGATTTTCCGCAGCTTCGGCTCGGCCTCGGCGGCCGTGGCGATGATCCGCTCGATGTCGGCCGGTTCGAGCGCGTCGGGCAGGCAGAGGTCGGTGATGATCGAAAGCCCCAGCACGCGCATGCCGCCATGAACGGCCACGATCACCTCGGGTACGGTGGACATTCCGACCAGATCGGCGCCGATCACGCGAAGGAAGCGATACTCCGCCCTGGTTTCGAGGTTCGGGCCGGTCACGGCCGCATACACGCCGCGGTGGGCCGAGATGTTCTCTCGCATGGCGACGGCCAACGCCCGCTCGGCAAGCGCCGGATCGTAAGGCCGGCTCATGTCGGGAAAGCGCGGGCCGAGCCGGTCGTCGTTTCGGCCGATCAGCGGATTGTCGCCCATCAGGTTGATGTGGTCGTCGATCACCACGATGTCGCCCAGGGCGTAGAAGGGATTCATGCCGCCGGCGGCGTTCGAGACGATCAGCGTTTCGGCGCCCAGGGCGCGCATCACGCGGATGGGAAAAGTGATCTGCCGGTGCGTATAGCCCTCGTATGCGTGAAAGCGGCCCTCCATGGCGACGACCGCCCGCCCGCGCAGCCGGCCGCAAACCAACTGGCCCGCGTGGCTGACGACCGTCGAGTGCGGAAAATGCGGAAGCGCGGCGTAGTCGATGGCGACTCGGTCGTCGATCTCGCCGGCCAGACTCCCCAAGCCGGTGCCGAGCACGACGCCGACGCGGGGTTCCTCGCTCCACTGTGATTTAATTACCGCGACTGCCTCGGCAACTTGGGCGGATAGCTCCGGCACGATCAACTCCTCCTCCTGCTGGGATCGGACATGGGATAACCGTTCATTGAACGGACGAGACGCGCGCCGCGTCCTATTCCTCGAAATCTTCCTCGTCGTCTTCCTCGTCATCGTCGTCCAATTCGTCGTCATCGTCGTCGAAGTCGTCGTCGAAATCGTCGTCGAAATCTTCCTCGAAGTCGTCGTCGAACTCGTCGTCGAAGTCGTCGTCGTCGAAGTCGTCATCTTGGGCAACGCACGTGCCGGTTTGCCCGGACGGAAAATCGCACGCCGGCACAAAGCCTGGTTCGGTTTGGGATTGCCAAAGGTTTTCAAGTTCTCGCGACATAATGTTGTTCCTTGGATCAGGGAAACAATTGGGTGGCAGTTACGACGCATTATCCATGAACCCGGTCGGCTCAAGGGCCAAGGGAGCATTTTGTGCGAAGCCCCCCGGTCTGTCAACGGGAAGAATCGTCGCTTTTTCACAATGGGGGCATAACACTAACCTGATGAAAATGGGGACTGGCTCCGCAATTGAAACCGTTCATGGACTGGGGACTGGCTCATTTTCCGGTCCTTCAGGTCCGAAAAATGCGATTACCCCCTTTGCTGACTGTATGAATGTTTGACCGGCAGGGGGAGTCCCATTTTCGCGGTAAACCGCGAACATTGGGGCAGTCCCCGGTGACCGTTTACCCGCAATTAGCTGTGATTTTGAACTGTAAAACGCTATATATTGCGGTGCTTGCCCCCATTCTCATTCCATCCCCATTTTCATCAGACAATCACCACCCACCCCTCCTTGTTCACGATGGGAGTATTACATAGACTGCTGGCGGGGCCAATCGTTCGGTGACTAACATCTAATCCCGATTGCCTGCTTTTCACACATGAGAAACTCACGGAATGCCGGATTTTCGCTCGTCGAGCTGTTGGTGGTAATCACGATTATCGGCGTGCTGATCGCCTTGCTCCTGCCCGCCGTGCAGGCGGCGCGAGAGGCCGCGCGGCGGCTACGCTGCCGCAACAACCTCAAACAACTCGGACTGGCGCTGCACAACTACGCCGAAAATTACTCCGCGCTGCCGCCGGGCGCGATCGTCAGCCGCGTCTATCGGAGCAGCGGCACGGCGAACTACGACCCCTGGCCCGAGGCCGTCAGCGATGCGCCCGGCATGCACGGCACAAGCTGGATGCTGCAAATCCTGCCGTTCATCGAGCAGACCGCCCTGTTCGACCGCTGGGACTTCCGCCGCAGCGTGTTGGGCAATCGGGCCGCGGCCGAAACCGACGTCGCCATGTTCTACTGCCCCACGCGCCGCTCGGGCGTCCGTCCGGAAGACCGGCAAATCATGTTCCCCAAGCGTGCGCCTGGCGATTCATTCGTCGGCTGGACCGCCGGCGGCAACGACTACGCCGGCTGCATCGGCGCGCAAAACTCATTCGCCAATCCGACCATGTCGAGCGTGAAGCGTCCGTTTTGCGGCCCGACCTACGTCTATCGCACCGATATGCGCGGGGTGTTCACGCCGAATCTCGCCACCCGATTCAACGAAATCGCCGACGGGCTGTCGAACACGATCGCCGTCGGCGAAGTGCCGCGATGCCAGTGGTCGGGCGAAGCGCCCAACGACTATTGGGGGCCGTGCCACACGAGCATCGACGGCTGGGCCGCCGCCGGAGCGAACACGCTGTTCGACACCGCCGCCGCCGACACGACCAACGATGTCGGACAACTCGGCGGATTCAACAACGATTATTTCGAGTCGGCCGGCAGCGATCACGCCGACGGCGCACACTTCACAATGGCCGATGGTTCGGTGCATTTCATCAGCGACCGGATCGACCAAACCGTTTACGCCCGGCTGGGAAGCATGGCCGACGGACAAATCGCGCAGCTGCCCTAATCCGCGCCGCCGATAATCCGATTCTCGACCCCTGCCGGCTCGTCCGGCAGGTTACCCTGCTCCAGTAAAATCTCTGGCCGGTCGGGCGACCCCTGCCGGCTCGTCCGGCAGGTGAAGAAGATTGGTCGGCTAACAACACGGCCGATAACCCGATTCCCGACCCCTGCCGGCTCGTCCGGCAGGTGAAGAAGATTGGTCGGCTAACAACACGGCCGATAATCCGATTCTCGACCCCTGCCGGCTCGTCCGGCAGGTGAAGAAGATTGGTCGGCTAGAGGTCCGGCAGCCCCCCAATCTGATTCACCTGCCGGACAAGCCGGCAGGGGTCTGGAAACCTCTCTGTTTCCCTTCATTAGCCAGCCCCCAATCTGATTCACCTGCCGGGCAAGCCGGCAGGGGTCTGCGCCCAATAATGATACTAAAGTCACTATAAACATGCCATTTTCTCCCGGCGTGGGCACCGGGGCTAAACGGATTTCTTTCTTCCACTATCGTGCGATATTTTGCCGACAATCACTTGCGGACATCCCGCCGTCACCATCCCGTCATGCATCGTGCTGTCTCCAATGCGCGCGGTTTCGGGCCGTCGCTCATCGGGCAGGTGTGCAAATCGCCGATGCGAGCAGCGGGCATGTTTCGTCTCCCATGGTGCATTACTGATGGTCAATAGGGCCGAAAAATGAGCTAGTCACCGGCCCGTGAACGGTTACGAAATAACGCCGCACCCAGAGCAAAAAAACAAGAGCGCATACAAATCCGCCGATCATCGACGCGATCAGGTAATTGCCGTCTAGCATGCCGCTTTTTTTCAGCAGTTCGAGTTGATTCGGCGGGATTTCCATCATTTCGTACAATTCGAGCAATCCGACTTTGGAAAATGTTATCGATGCCGAGACGCCCCAAAACGTCCAAAATACGAGCGTTCCCCACCAAGCGGCCATTTTTCGTCCGTATATGCCCCAGGCGAGAAAGGCCATGATGACGGCCGATGCCAAAATTAGCACCACTCCCGCGGCGCCGGAAACCAACTTGCCAAAGAACGGCGCAACTCCTCCGCCGTATAGCAACTGAAACGGCAACCAAAGGGCGGAGTATCCCAGCATGATGGCAAGCGCCAGCAACGGCAACGGACATCGCTCGGTCCAACGCGCCTTCGGATCGCGCCGCCGGCACGTCTCCCATGTCGCCGATCGTTGATAGAACACCAGGAAACTGCCGGGCAAAACCACATAAAATATCCCCACAAGAATCATACTGATTGCCATCACGGCGGAAAGCGATCCGGGTGGAAGATTCGCCCGCCCCTGCTGCGGCATGGCAGACATAACCGATGGCATCACCAATACCAAAACGATCACGGCAAACAAACCAATAATCATCCACAACCAGCTAATAACGACGGTCAAGCTCCATGCCCAGCGCTTGGCGAGAATCGATCCGAATCCCAGAGTTGTGAATAATATCGCCACGAGAACATAGAACATAATGCCCGGAAGCATCATCTTCGCATCCACCTGTGCCTCGGGCGGCATGTTCGACGGGTTCACCAGGAGTAGCAAGCTCGTGAATAAAGCACCCAACACACAGAAGCAGCCGATCGCCAATTGCAGAGCGCCGAAGATAATCAATCCGATCCGTTGATCGCGGAATTCAGGAATCGCTGGCGAAGAGTCGTTGGACATAATTTGTTCTCCGAAAGTGCTGTAGCAGGATTGCACTACGAATAGCAAAGGGCAGGATAACCGATTCCAGCACGGTTGTCTCTCCTCGCAAGTGAAAATCGAAGCAGGTAAAGGCTGGAAAAGACTAGCAGTCCCCCCTGTGGAATGGTTTTCGGCGGATTACTCGCATCGCTCGATCAACCGGGCAAGTGCATCGGGAGCAATTCCGGTAATGAGGAATCGTTTCCGGCGGGACGTGTCGCCGGAGAGGAGCGCGATTTGCGATTTCCGCAGGCCGAGCGATTTGGCAAGCAACTCGATCACGGCTTTGTTGGCCTTGCCTTTCTCGGGCGCTTGGGTGACGCCGATTTTCAGTTGACCGTTTTGAACGCCGCGAATTTCGTCACGCCGAGCGCCGGGATGGACGCTGACCGGGAGGATTACACCGTCGGAATGCGATTCGAGCGCGAGCATGGTTGTCAGGGTCGCAAGTGTGATCGTTGATGATGATTTAGTGCGAAGCCGCAATGTTTAATGCGAAGCCGCAAGCGGCCGCCGCCCCCCCGCGACCGCAGTCGCGGGGCGTTTTTTCACTGACCACCGACTATCAGCCAGTGACCAGTGACCAGTGACCACTGACCACTTACCACCTGCCGCTACAAAATTCCTTTGAACAGTGCGGAGCCGACGCGGACAATGGTCGCGCCTTCTTCGATGGCGGCTTCGAAGTCGCCGCTCATGCCCATCGATAGTTCGTCGAGCACAACACCTTTTGGGCAGGCGGGCTGGAGGCGGTCGCGTAGTTGGCGGAGTGCGGCGAACTCGCGCCGCGCATCGTCCGGTCTCCCTTCGAGTCCGGCCATGCACATCAGCCCGCGGACCGAGACGTTGGCGAAATTCGGCAACTCGGCCAGCAGCGGCTCGATTTCGTCGGGTTGGAAGCCGAATTTGGCCGATTCGCCCGACACGTTTACTTCGAGCAGGACGCGGACCGGCCCCGCGTCGCCGGCCTCTTGGTCAATGGCCGCCAGCAGCCGTCGGCTATCGACCGAATGGATCAGCACGGTCAGGGGCAAAGTGCGGCGGACCTTGTTTCGCTGGAGATGGCCGATCAAATGCCAGCGGACGGGCAGATCGGCGAGCAGTTCGGCTTTTTCCCAAAGTTGTTGGGGGCGGCTCTCGCCCAACTCGCAACATCCGGCGGCGGCCACCGGGCGAATCAACTCGGCCAAAACGTATTTTGTCACCGCCACGAGCGCGATCCGGTCCGGCGTCCGCCCGCTCCGTTCGGCCGCCCGGGCGATTCTCGCGCGAATCTCCGCGACGTTTTCGGCAATAAGTTTTTCCATGGGAATGTTGGTTGTGGCAGCTATACGACAGGCTAATCGCAAGGAACGATATATTGTGCATCTTGCAGCACCGTGCAAGGCGGATACTGACGGACGAGCCGCATTAATTCCTCGGGTGTTTCCAGCGGGACCATGTCCAACTCCTCGACCGCCGCGGGATCGAGCCGGCTGAGCAGATAGACCTTATTGCGATCCAGCGCCGAGGCGAGTTGCGCGGCGGGCAGGGCGTCCGGCGGTCGATGCCGGCTGACCCGCCGCATGGCCTCGCCGCGCGAGGCGTCGCCGGCGGCCAGATGCCGGATGCCGGGGCCTGGCATTGAGGCCAGTTCGCAACAGACGACGATGGTCCCTCCGTCGTCGGCGAAACTGCCCGCCGCCTCGATCGCGCGGCCGAAATTCCCCCAGGTCTGCACGGAGGGCGGGCCTTCGATGGCCGCCACGACCAGTTCGGACTGGCGGGCGACAGTCCGCCGCCACAGTCCGTCGTATAACTCGCGGCCGCGAGCGCGGACGGCGTTGCTTTCGCCGGCCAAGACGGCCGCGATCCGCCCGCCGCCGCCGGGGACGATCTGAATGGTCAGCGTCACGCCCAATAGCCAAGCCACATTATCGACGCGCTCGATCAATTGCCGCTTCCGGGCTCCGTCGGCGTGCAAAGAACCCAGCCCGCGAAAGCGCTGCATCGTTTTTTCGTCGGAGAAAACCGGATAGACGACGCCGTGGATGCCGAAGTAGCCGGCCGCCCGGTCGTCGTGCAAACAACCGATCGGCAGCACCACATCGGCCTCGTGCAAAGCGCGGCTGACCAGGATTGCCTCGCCCGAGTCGTCGGCGGCCAGATAGGCCAACCCACGGCGGTCGTCCGGGGCATGAACCAGGACTTGAATTTGATCGCGCAACTCCGCGTCGATCAGCCGGCAAGGGTCTTCAGTCTCTCCGTCCGACGGCTGAGGAAGCAAAATGCTGATTCCTTCGACGCCGACGCCTGCAGCTACAAGCGACCGCACGACGGCGGCCGCAACCTCGGCAACCTGGGGGGCGGCGCTGTCCAAGGCCAGCACTACCCTATCGCCGGGTGTGGTGCATTTCGCCAGCGGCGGATAATCGAGCAACTCCTTGAGCGCGGTCATCGTCGCCTCGCCAGGGTCGATCGGCGAACGAGCATCGCCCTTTCCGCCCGATTCGCTCCCTTGCGGCTCGAACTGCCGCGCCGCCGGCGCTGCGGCCGGCTCGATTTCGACGCTCGAATTGTATCCGTATCGCAAGACGGCCATTGTTTTGGGAATATAAGGTAATTGGGCAAAAACGGGCGATGCTCGATCCCTCATTATCCCGATCTATCGCCGGATGGTCAAGAAGTCGAGCTTTACGGGCAGGCATGGTTTGCGAATAATGGGAGATCCACATGCTAACGCGTAAACCATCGCGTAAACCATCACAGACTAAAAGGAGAATGCCTTGTTGAGAAATTTAACGACGCTGGTCGCCTGCTTGCTATTGACGATCTCGCTGGGATGCACAAACGGCGAGCAGCCACACAAAGAAGCGACAAAACCGGACGGCAAAGCGCCGACTGAAAAATCGCCGGCCGCCCCCGCGGAAAAACAAACGCCCCGCGAGCCGGAAGAGTCGCTGTCCGGTGAGGTTATTCTCGAGCGAATGGTTTCCGCTTATCAGAAAGCGCGGAGCTATGCCGACCACGGCCAGTTGCAGCTTCACGCGGTGGTGTCGGGCGAAAACCGCAATCTCAACGCCCCGTTCATGCTGGCCATGGAGCGGCCGAACAAGCTGCGACTGGAGGCCTACGAAGCGAAAATCGTCTGCAACGACGAAGGGTTCTTCGCGTTGGTCGAAAATATACCCAACCAAGTGTTGAGCAGGCCGCCGCTCGATAAAATCACGTTCGGCTCCCTGTTTACCGATCCGATCTTGGCCGAGGCGTGGACGCGCGGATTTGGCGGTCCCATGCCCCAAGTCCTTCTGCTGTTCGGCAAGAATCCATTGCAGGACCTGCTGGCCGGCACCGACAAGGTGCATGTTCTGGACCCCGGCGAGATCGACGGCCGCGCATGCCACCGCCTGCGGCTCGATCGAACCGAGGGCGCGGCCACCTTCTGGATCGACCGGGAGACTTACGCCTTGCGGCGGCTGGTAATGCCTAGCGATCCGATCCGCCGGGCGCTCAGTCAAGAAGGGCGCGTGGACAGCATTTCCTTGTCGGCCGAATTCACCAACGCCGAGTTGGACGGGGCCATCGATCCCAATGCGTTTAAGCTCGAAACGCCCGAGAAAAGCGAGATGGTGAAGCACTTCCTGCCGGCGCCGCTCAGAATGCTCGGCAAACAAGAACCGAACCTGGAGTTCGTCGATCTCGAGGGCAAGCCGGTGAAAATCGGCTCGCTTGCGGGCAAGGTGGTGGTGCTCGATTTTTGGGCGACCTGGTGCGGGCCGTGCCGCGAAAGCCTGCCGAAAATGCATCTGATAGCCGAGCAGTTCAAAGATAACCCCAACGTCGTGTTTTACGCCGTCAGCGTAGACGACGAGGAAACCGGCAACGAGCAGTTGACGAAAACCTTCAAAGAATTGGAGGTGAACCTGCCGATTCTACGCGACCCGAAAAAGTCGGCCGCCGGCCTGCAATTCAACGCGATTCCCACGCTGTTCGTGATCGGCCCCAACGGGGTAATTCAAGATTGCGTGATCGGCGGCGAACCGACGATTGCCGAAGTTTTGCCGGGCAAGATCAACGCGCTGCTCGACGGCAAAAACATTCACGAACAAGGCCGACGCGAGTATGAGGAAAAGCTGGAGGAATACTCGCGGATGATAGCCACGGAGCTTGCGGCCGCCGAGACCGACTTGCCCGACTTGCCCAAGGTCGAGGAGCGGCCGCTTCCGGAAGTGAACATCGCGCCGCGGAGCGAGCCGCAGCGGCTGAAGCTGACGCAGCTGTGGAAATGCGACAAGGTGACGACGCCCGGAAACATTCTCGTCGTTCGCGACGGCGACGGGCCGGCGCGGCTGCTGACCGTCGATAAATGGAACACGGCGGCCGAAATCGGCTTGGACGGCAACTTGATCGCGGTCCACAAACTGGATTTGGCCGAAGCCGAGGCCGTCTACACGCTGCGTTCCGTCGCGGCCGCCGACGGCAAACGCTACTATCTGGCCACCCTCCTCTCGCAACAGCGCTGCCACGTCTACGATGAGAATTGGCAACCGATCGCCCACTATCCGGCGGGCGCGCTGGAAAACCGCCACTCGGGCATAGCCGACGCCGAAATCGCCGACCTCGACGGCGACGGCCAACCGAACGTCTACGTCGGCTACTGGGGCCTGGCCGGAGTTCAAGGGGCATCGCTCGACGGCCGCCGACTGTGGTCGAACCGCTCGCTCAGCGAAGTCGCCTGCATTGCCGTCGGCGCCCCCGACGCCGAGGGCAAGCGCGACCTGTTCTGCACCAGCGGCGGCGGCGAAATCGTGGCCCTCGACGCAAAAGGCGAGCGGAAAGGCGAAATCCTCGTCCTCGGCCGCTCCTTCCAGTGGATCGCCGCGGCCGACCTGCGCGGCGACGGCCGGTGGCTCTGGTGCGGCATGGCCGAACCGCGCACCGGCGGAAACGTCGCCATCGGTTTCGCGCCAGACGGCACGGAACTCTGGAGCTACGACATGCCGAGCGGCATACCCCAGTATCCGATCGAACCAATCATTCCCGGCCGCATCAATCGTGAAGGCCCCGGCCTGTGGCTGCTGCCCGGCCCCGACGGCTCGATCCACTTCGTTTCGGCCGACGGCGTCTTGATCGACCGCTTCAACTCGGGCGGGAAACTACACGGCCTGGCAACGGTCGAAATCGACGGCCGCCCCGCGCTCGTCGTGGCCGACGACGGCGGGCTGGAGGCTTGGGCGATAGCAATGGAATAATCCACTTACATTAAGCTCTTGTGGAGACATATTTCCCAACAAACCGGAATCGCCATTCAATGCACGGACGTAGAAAACCACAGACACGGCGGACATTATCCGGTTGCCGCATTGCTCTCGGGTGATTTGGCAAAGTACGCCAGAAGAGAGTCGCCGGTCATAAGGGGAAGCGTTAATGGCGGCAACCCCAGCCTGACAGTTGTTGATTGAACGTATTCACGCCAATAGGGCCATACGTTATGAATTCCGTTTAGGCGCCCAAAGGCATTGATATGCTCTTCGTCAAATCCGTCTGTTGCGTCTAGGGAATATCGTAAGATCAACTCGGCAGCAATGTAAAAAAGCTCTTCCGCCGGCTTCAATTCTGAATCAATCTTTGCGCAAACCATCAGAGACGCATGTATCAACAACTCTTTCGTGTCATGGTCGACAGTGCCTCCGGCATTCATGGCGTACTCTACGCGCATGGCCGGAACACCACAACTCAATTTTGAGCGTATTGTTGAATTTTCCAAACGAATATCCTGGATTTGAACCCGAGGAGTTAGTGCCAAAGCCAATTCCATCATGGATTTGTTCGGCTGAGCAACGTCTGCCATCACATGTCATCCCGCTATTTGGAGGTTGTCGCATGTTTCAGTCGCATACAACTCAAAGTCGTATTTCACTTGCTCTTTGGGGGGCATCGGAATTACCATTCCTAAACACCGTAAGGGCGGTTGCTCGACAAAACAGCCCTCCATAGATAAGGTTAGAGTCTTGCCGAGAGCCGTGAAAACATCGGCTACCGTGTGTAAGGTCAAATTGGTCTCGCCGTTGAGGATTTGTGTGATCCGTCCTTTGCTCTTGCCCAATTTCTCGGCGAGTTGTCCGCGTTTAATCCCCGCTTCTTTCATCGCTTTGCACATCAATTCGGTGACTTCAACCAGCAATCGTTCTTGTTGAAAAACCCGCATCTCCTCGGGATCATCGGTCAATCGTGAGACTTCGCTGCGCAACATGATCTTTCTCCATTTACTTTGAGTTTCTTTTTTCACGAAGCATGACTTCTTGATGAATCTTTTCGGCCGTAACAAACTCGCACTCGGGCCACTTGGATTGTGACGGTTTCCAAAAACCATGCGTGAGAATCCAGCGATTATCGATGCGAAAACATGGTATGCGTATCATGCCTTTCCCACCTTTGGGACTATCATTACTCCCTTCTTTTAAATGTCCAAAATGGCGGCCTCTCGGCCTTGAATACTCGATCATTGCTCATTTCCCTCTCGCCATTGTCTGCCAAATGCGAAAAACGCGCAAGCAAGTGAAGTCGATCTCGTTTACTCAGGCTGAAAAGAAAATCTTTGGCTGGCATACTGCCATCCGATCGAATAGCATATTCCACTATCCGCAAACGTCCTCGGGCAACAATGTGTTTATCGTCCTCTGACATATGTAAGTTTAGTTATAACTAAACCTCCTGTCAAGTCGATCCTACAGACATCATGCTCAACTTCACCCAAATGGAGGGTTGATATAAAAGCGAGTGTGACTATACCATAACAAAACTTGGTTGACCAGTAATTATTGGTGGTTAGGGTCTTATTTCGTAAAGGATTATTACTATGATACTTACATCCGCAGCAATGGCCGACTGGTGCCGAAAACTCCTCGACGGCGACGGGGAAAAGCCGCATCTGACCCTGGAACACTATATGGACGCCATCCCGCGATTGGATTGCCTGGGCCATCTGCCGCCGGGTACGCCCGTCCTGATTCGCGGCGATGTCGACGCCAAGCCGGGACCGGCCGTCGGCGAGGGCGACATCCGCCTCCGCTCGATGAAAACGACCCTCGACTTCGGCCGCCAACACGGATGGAAGCAGATCATCTTCGGACACATTGGCCGCGATCCGGAAAAATCGCTCGATAAGGTCGCCGCTCGGATCGGAGAGATTCTCGGTTGCCAGGTCGAGTTTGTCGCCGATTGGCTCGATCGGGAAACGGTAACAATCAAGGCCGAAGCGGTCGAGGCCCTCGCCCAATGTCCCGCCGGGGGCGTGATCGTGCTGGAAAACACGCGGAAATACGAAATCGAGCGGGCGCTTTGGAAGGCCAAGCCGGAAGACGTTGGCGCACAGGCCGAACCGCTCGCCCGACTGGCCAACGAGTTTGCCGAGAAGTTGGCGAAGGTTTACGTGCACGAGGCGTTCTCGGCCGGCAGTCTCGACGCCTCGAGCGTCGTCGTACCCGCCGCCATGGACATGGTCGCGCTGGGAAAATACGAGGCCGAGCAGTTCGAGGATCACCTGAAGGAATGCCTCGAAGCGCAAATGGTCGTTTTCAGCGGGCTGAAGATCGACAAGCTCGACGACCTGCAAGCGATGATCGACCGTGGCAAGATTCGCCTGGTGATCGCGGCCGGCTCGTTGGCCGTGGCGTTGAAAAAAGCGGCCGCGCGGCTCGAAGGCAAGGACTTCGGCATCGGGCTGTCCGAAGACCCCGCCCACAAAGGCAAACCCTACTACATCCCGCCGGAACGCATCGAACAGGCCCAACGGATGATCGCCGAAGGCCGGTCG
>Ga0123335_1005627_pt1 | contig 15154 bp, 9 predicted proteins | sample BiotimSIPDNA_2_FD_89707 | JGI IMG/M metagenome (GOLD analysis project Ga0123335, IMG submission 89707) | Anaerobic biogas reactor microbial communites from Washington, USA - Biogas_R2 time_0 SIP DNA | ecosystem: Engineered > Bioreactor > Anaerobic > Unclassified | place: Washington, USA... | reverse complement strand
GACATGGAATGCGAGGGGGAGCCACAGCAGTGCCACCAGTTCACATGCGAAGAGGGTGAATGCACCGAAGTTCCAGTTGCAAATGATACGCCTTGCTCTGATGGCGATCTGTGCACTGTAGGCGATACCTGCCAAAACGGTATGTGCGTAAGTGGACCTGACATGGAATGCGACGACAACAATGAATGCACTGAAGACAACTGCGATCCCACTACAGGCGTCTGCGTCTACGAGCCAATTATTACCAATCAAAAAATCAGTTGCGGCCAAGGAGAGTGTTTCAGGGAAGTTCTAAAATGTATTGATGGTGTGGAAAATGTGTGCGTTCCTGGTGAGCCAGCGCCTGAAGAAATCTGCGATGGACTGGACAATGACTGCGATGGCGAGATTGATAATGACATTCCAGGTGTGGGCAGTGATTGCAAGATTCAAAGCTTGAAAGGCGTTTGCGCCGACGGCTTACTTGTTTGCGAAGAGGCTGAACTATTCTGCAAACAAATAAATTATCCATCCGCTGAAGTCTGCAATGGACTAGACGATAACTGCGATGGCGAGACCGATCCACCAGGCTCTGAAGGTTGTATAACACAGTACAAAGATGCGGACGGGGATGGATACGGGAATCCCTCTGACAGTATCTGTGTCTGCGACCCTAAACCTGTTGATGGGTACGTACTAAACAGCGAGGACTGCTGCGACCAAGATGAAAAAGCTTACCCAGGTGCCACCGATTGGTTTACCACAGCGAATGGCTGTGGCAGCTTCGACTACAACTGCAGTGAGGCCATTGAACTGCAGTTCCCAGACAGGGGTAAGTGTGCCGCACTTAGTGACCCTCCGAATTCTTGTGCCCTTACAGAAGGCTGGTCTGGACCACTTGTGCCACGGTGTGGCGGTACCGGTAATTACATCGTCGGGTGTCAGCTGATGGGCACCGTGTGCGTCCCTGAAACATTAACACGAACTCGAACTCAGGGCTGCCATTAGACCCTAAAACTCTAGCCCAAGATAGTAAGCATCACTGACTAAACCAAATCCGTACCAAATCGCTTGACAATGGCATCGACGATTCTGACAGCTGCCCTGCCATCTCCAAATGGATTGGGGGCGACCAGTTTTGGTGCGATGGAAGTCAGTTTCTTGGTGGCGATATTTACAATCGAATCGGGACTGGTGCCGGCTAAAACTAAAGTGCCTGCATCAAGCCCCTCGGTGCGCTCAGTACTTTCGCGCATCACAACTACTGGAACCCCAAAACTTGGGGCCTCTTCTTGGATTCCCCCTGAATCGGTCAACACCAGCTTGGCCTTGGATAAAAGCCAAACGAAGGCAGTGTAAGGCAGTGGATTGATTAAAAGAACATTGGAAATGCCGCTCAAAGAGCTATAAACTGGCTGGCTGATGTCAGGATTCATGTGGACTGGAAATACAAACTTGTGGTCTGCAAAGTCTTTGGCGAGGGTCGATATAGCTTTACAGATGCCCTCTAAAGCTTGAAAAGATGAGCCATCTGCCCGATGTCTGCGATGGGCGGTTACCAGAACCAGTGGGGCTTGGCCGATGGCTAAGTCAAACCACTTTTGAAACTGTTGAAATTCACTTGATGGTTGCTTGGTTATTCTGTCGCGAATATCCAACATAGCGTCCACCACCGGATTTCCAGTGATTACGATGTCTGAATCAGGGATTCCCAATGCAGTCAGGTTTAGTTTCGCAGTTTCAGTTGGAGCCAAGTGTAAATCAGCCAACAAGCTGACTACTCGCCGATGAATCTCCTCTGGAAATGGGTCATACTTGGTTTCAGTACGCAGGCCGGCTTCTACATGAACGACTGGAACCTCGACCAAAACCGCCGCCATAGCCGCGGCCCAAGTGGTGGTTGTATCACCCTGGACCACCACACAGTCTGGTTTTGACTGGTTTACGATTTTGGCAACTGAAGATAAAACAGTAGCGGCGACATCAGGTAGTTCGCCCCCCATAACATCCAATTCGTAATCTGGCACTATTGAAAAGGTCTTTAGCATCGGGTGAAGCATTTCACGGTGTTGACCAGTTGAACAGACCTGCACTTTTAGCCCTGGCCTTTTTGCAGCCTCAAGAATCACTGGGGCCAGCTTTATGGCCTCAGGCCTCGTTCCCAATACCACCAGACATTTCACAATAGCGCCTCGCCTAGCCGTCCAAACAAGTGCGTCCATTGTATACCCAATCCACAAACATTTAGCACTGGCCCTGTCCCCGTCCTGGTCCTGATCCTGTCCCCGTCCCTGTCCCTGCCCCTGTCCCTGTCCCTGTCCCTGCCCCTGTCCTTGTCCCTGTCCCTGTCCTTGTCCCTGCCCCTGTCCTTGTCCCTGTCCCTGCCCCTGTCCTTGTCCCTGCCCCTGTCCTTGTCCCTGTCCCTGTCCTTGTCCCTGTCCCTGCCCTTGTCCCTGTCCCTGCCCCTGATCCCATACAAAAGATTTTTGTATTTACAAGACATTAACGGTATAATTGACGCTGTCACATTTCTAGGGGGCTTCCATGAAATTACGTATTTTGGCACTGCCGCTTTTGGCAGCATTCTTCGCCCTTACATTGGGATGTGAGGGAGGCATAAGCGAGATTGTCTTGGACGGTTTCGACCAGGACAAAAAGGTCACCGACGACTCCATGCTTGATGACGATGCTGATGTTTCAAGCGATATCGAACGGGACCAGCCGGACACGGATATTGATGAACCTGCTCCAGACATCAAACAACCAGACGCGGATGTAAAACCTGATCCTGATATCAAAGACCCAGACGCGGACGTCAAACCACCAGATCCCGATATCAAAGACCCGGACGCGGATGTCGAGCAACCAGACACAGATGTCGAGGAACCTGACACTGATGTTGAAGAACCCGATACTGATGTCGAGGATCCCGACACAGATACTGAAGAACCCGACACAGATGTCGAAGAACCAGACACAGATGTCGAAGAACCAGAGTGCGAGGTCGACGAAGACTGCGAACAAGAACCTCTTGTGTGCCATGAATTCATATGTGAACTCGGCAAATGCATTGAAGTTCCAGAGGAAAATGACACACCGTGCTCCGATGGTAATTTTTGCACCAGCGATGATACTTGCCAATATGGTGAGTGCGTAAGTGGACCTCCCGTTGTCTGCGAAGATGGTGACCCATGCACCGTTTCCAGGTGCGTGCCCACTGAAGGCTGCATTTATGACCAAATCGAAGGTACGCATACTTGCGGTCAAGGCGAGTGTTTTAGAGAAGTCCCAATCTGTATCGATGGTGTGCCAAACGAGTGCATCCCTGGCGAGCCAGAGGATGAAGTCTGCGATGGCTTGGACAACGACTGCAATGGCGTTATCGACAACGGTAACCCAGGTGGGGGTGAGTATTGTGATTCCGACCTCGAAGGACCATGTAAGCCTGGTACCACCGCTTGTATCAACGGCAAAGTCGAATGCCTGCCAGACATTCTGCCGGATCTTGAAGTTTGCGATGGAATCGACAACGACTGCGATGGTGAGGTTGACAATAACACCATCGATGCAGGAAAACCCTGCCGCGTTCCAGGTAAACTTGGCGTCTGCACTACAGGTAAATTGATGTGTATCAACGCAATGTTGGAATGCATCCAGACTGTTTTCCCAACCGCGGAGGTCTGCGATGGCTTGGACAACAACTGCAATGGTGAAGTCGACGAGGGCGACCCAGAAAGTGGGTTACCATGTGACACAAAGCTAAAGGGCGTTTGCGCCGAGGGCTTGACCGCTTGTTCCGGTGGGAAATTGGGCTGCACCCAAGTAATCTTCCCAACGACAGAAATATGTGACGGCCTGGACAACGATTGTGACGGCGTGACTGACCCACCAAACACCAGTGGCTGTACCAATTACCTCAAAGATGCAGACGGCGACGGGTTTGGAGTCGCTGGAGACAGCATGTGTCTATGCGCTCCCTCTCATCCTTACACTACAACCAAGGTTGGAGACTGTTGTGACAGTGATGCAGCGGTAAATCCAGAAGCTACCGGATGGTTTACCACGCCAAACGCATGTGGCAACTTTGACTACGATTGTAATACCAAGCTTGACCGCCAGCATACTGGGGCAGGTAGCTGCCGCTTCTTCGACTGGCCGTTAAACTTCTGTGAGCGTACTGAAGGATGGGTTGGTGGAGAGCCAGAATGTGGGAGGACTGGCAAGTGGCTTACCGGCTGCAATCTTGGGTTCCTTACCTGCTCCGAAACAACCATCGAACGAGTACAAGGCTGCCGTTAGGTCATATTTCTGCCCAAAAGCCGCAATTTAAATAATTTAAAAGTTGACCCAACATCATGCTCTTGGTAGCGTTGCAGTCGGAAAGGCTTATTCACGGGGGCTTTCATGGGAAACAGCTTCGCTAGGAGTTTTGGTTATCTTCGCGCTCGTTGTCTTTTGTTGTTCATTATCATGGCCCTGCCAGCAACCGCTCTGGCAGGGGGATTTGAGTACGGACCGCAGGGGCTTCACGCGGTGGGGCGCGGAGGGGCTTTTACAGCCAAAGCCGACGACGCCTCGGCCATGTACTGGAATCCATCGAAGCTCTCGGTGTTAAAGGGAACTCACCTTCTTGTGAATCTAAACACATCGTTGTTGTCACTGGACTTTGATCGTTTCCCAGCCCAAAAGCGTAAGGTTAGCCAAGATCCAGAGACAGGTGCGCTCTCATATGGTGACCCTGTGGGTGACCCAATAGAATTTGGAAGGTCATCCCAAAACCGTGGCTGGTTCCCAATGGGGATCTCCATGGCTCTTACAAGTGATTTTGGGCTTGAGGATTGGGGTTTTGGGCTTTCGCTTAACGGGCCGGCAGCCGTTGGAGCCGTGCGCTATCCTGGGGACAAAGACGCCGCAACCCGTTATTCAACGGCGGAACTTGATACCATGGTTGCCTACATCACGGCGGCCGCGTCGTACAAGTACAAGGAATGGTTTGGTTTTGGGCTTGGGCTTCAGTACATGGTAGTTCCCAAGCTAAAATATTCCTTGGTAATTATTGGGCCTGCTGCTTACACCAACCAAAATTATCCTGTTAACACTATCAACGACTTAAGGGCGGACTTAAGTGTTTCTGATTGGCGAGGTTTTACCGCTTTGTTAGGTGCTTGGGCAAAGCCACTACCATGCCTTGAGTTTGGTTTTAATGCGCGAATAATACCTGTCAAGGTCAAGGCTAAAGGGGATGTAAAGCTTAAAGGTACCGAGAATTCTGTGTACGAAAGCCTTGAAAACCCGATTCAGGTTGGGGGAAAACTGGAATTCAACATGCCTGCCACGGTGCAACTGGGAGCAAGGTATATGTTCGTGCGTCAAGATCGGGAAATCTTTGATATCGAAGCCGATTTTGTGTGGGAACAATGGTCTAGGATGGACGCGTTTAGGATGGCTACAACGGAAAGGGCTGAAGGTCCTGGATTGGCAATTGATCCTATAAACATAGCCCTTGAGCGGCGTTGGAAGGACACTTATAGCGTTCGTTTAGGGGGCCAATGGAACGCCATCCCAGATTGGTTGACTGCGCGGCTTGGCGGTTGGTGGGAATCTGCCACCCAGCCTAATGCCTACACCACTGTCGACCTTCCTGGCTTTTCGCGATTTGGCATTGGATTTGGCCTGTCGACATCGATTTATGGCTTTGAGATTGGAATGGCGTATGCACATGTTTTCCAGATGGATCGCACTGTAGAGGCCGGGACTGGGTTGATCAGACAGCAGTTGGTGGGACCTGAAATGATGATCGAAGGCTACGCGGTAAACGAGGGCAAATACCAGTCATCGTTTGACATCATAACTGTTGGAATTAGCGTCGATTGGAACAAGCTAATTAGCAAAGGTCGCGGCACACCACCTGAAAGTGACCTGCCACCGGATATCGGCTCAGCGCCTGAAAGTGAAGAACAACCAACGGAAATTGACTCAGCACCGGATATGGCCCCAGAACCGGAAGATCAACCAGAAGAAGTACTAGACTGGATGTAGGTCATGCTCGACTAGATCGGATAAGTAAGTGTTTTCGAATTTATGCCGATAGTTGTGGCATTTTTAATCACAAGGCACGGCTTCTTCGACCTTTGGCCGCTCGTACTGGCGTTTAAAAAACAGGTAATAAACGATTGGGATAACATAAAGCGTCAGCACAGTAGCCAGAGCCAAGCCCGCGATCATCGCCCATGCCATACCTTCCCAAAGCACCCCACCAAACAAGGCAAGCGGCAGCAAGCCCCCCATTGTCGTCATGGCGGTCAACAAAATGGGCCTAAGCCTCATGATGCCGGCCTGGATGATAGCCTGTTGAAATTCCAGACCTTCTTCCAAAGCCCGCTCAACAAATTCAGCCCAAACCACGGCATTTTTGATGACTATTCCAGCCAGCGATGTGACACCCAAAAAGGCCATGAATGAGAAGCTGTTGCCACTGAAAAACAGCCCCAAGATAGCTCCAATGATTGCCAAAGGCACTGAAAACAGGATGGTTGCGGCCTGGCGAATCGACTTGAACTGGATCGTCAGCATGAACAGCAAGCCGATGATTATCAGCGCGAACACTATATAAAGCTGACCAAAGGCGCTGTCACGCTCCTTTTCTTCACCTTCCGACGAAAGCGAGTAACCAGGCGGCATCTCAATGGAGTTAATCCGCGGCCACGCTTCACGCATGATGTCCGAGGCAAGCCTGCCATCTACCTCGGATAAAACCGTGACCGTCCGCTGACCATCCACGTGATAAATCACGCCTGGTGCCCAAGTGGGTTCGATTTTAGCAATGGCCCGCAGGGGCACCTTGGCGCCGGTAGCAAGCGACGGGACATACAGATTATCCAGGGTAGCCATGGACTTGCGATCAGCATCTATGGCCCTCATAACTACGGATATTCGATCCTCGCCCTCGCGAAAATCCGTGACTGGAAGCCCCTCATTTGCGGTAAGCAGGGCCAGTGCAACCTCGGTGTTTGTAATCCCAGCCATTAAAGCCGCGTCATTGTCGATTTCCACGCGCAGGCTTTGGACTTCCTGCCCAGTGTCATCTCGAACCATAGTTGTACCTGGGATGCTGCGCAAAATCTCCTGCATTTCCCTGGAGATACGCTGCATAACCTCTAGGTCTGGACCTCGGATCTCAATTGCAATGGGTGCCACAAGCGGTATCCCCAGTAAAATGGACTTGGCCTGAATTCTGGCGCCAGCTATCCGCTGCTTGAAAATCTCGTTTAGCCTAGCGGCCAGCAGCCTTGTCTTGTTTTTGTCGTGGGTCCCAACCATAAAGCGAGCATAGTTCAGCATGTTGAACTGGGGCATAACCGTGATGTGAAAACGCGGTCCACCTTCACCAACATACGCGGCATAATCTTTGATTTCAGGTTGTTCCTTTAAGATGGCCTCAACTTCGTCGACAACCTCACGCGTTCGATTGATGCTTACACCTTCAGGTAGCCAGATGTCTATGGTGAACTGGTCCCTATCCATCTCGGGGAAAAAGGACAGTCCAATCGTTGGAACCAAGGCCACCGCTCCAGCTAACGCAACCAAAGATAAAGCAACTACCAGATAACGCATCTTCAGCCCGCCACGCATGGCAGCAGCATATGCCCTTGCAAAAGGACCAGGCCCTTCACTCTTTTTGACCTTTGGTTTGCGCAAAAATGAGGCCGCCAAAACTGGTGTAACGGTCACAGCCAAGACAAAGCTGACCAGCATGGATATGCTGATAACCATTGGCAAAGACGTCACATAGGAACCGATTTCGTCCTTTAACAGGCGCAGGGGCAAAAAGGCAAAAACGGTGGCCAAAGTCCCTGTAAGGATTGGGAAAACCAGTTCTTGGGTCCCCTTGCAAGCGGCTTCAACTGGCGTTTTACCCCTGTCAAGATGTACTGAGACGTTGTCAACGACGATAATCGCGTTATCGACCAACATCCCAAGCGCGATAATAAAGGCGGCGATCGAGACTTGTTCCAAGACCAGATTGAAGCTGGGCATCAACGCGATTGTCGCGATGATCGAAAGAGGCAGGCTGACCGCGACTATCAGGGTGGGCCTTAATCCCATCAGCAGGAACATGACGACAATGACTATGATCAACCCTTCAAAAAGGTTGTTCATAAAAGTTCCAATGAATTCATCAACTTCCCTAGGCTGATCGTGTATTAATTCAAGGGTGATGTTGGGCGGTAGTTGCGGCATGAATTTTTCTACAGCGGCCTTGACTTCTTTGCCCATCGCAACAACGTTGTAGCCACGTTGCATGCGCAAATCCAAGCCGACCGAAATCTCGCCGTTGGTCATCATGTACGAGTTGGGCGGCTCCTTAAAGCCCTTGCGAACTGAAAAAACATCTCGAACTCTTAAAGGTGCCCCACTTTCAGTTGACACGTCTAGGATTGCATTGGCGATTTCATCAAGTAAGCTGAACGAACCGCTGGTGTCCAGTCGGAAATTCCGGTCGTCAGTCCTCATGTAACCAGCTGGAATATTGACATTAATTGCATCCAGGATCTTGGAAGCCGTCAAAGGTGAAAAGCCATACATCGAAAAGCTGTCCATGGGCCCCTCGATGTAGATCACCTCTTCTTGCTCGCCCAGAAGATTGATTTTTCCCACTGTTTCCAAGGACTTCAGCTCACTTTTCAGGCGATTTGCCCAATATTTAAGCTCGGCTGGAGTGGCATCTTTAGAACGCAGGCTGTAGATCATGGCGGTTACATCGCCAAAATCATCCATTACAATCGGCCCAATGGCCCCATCAGGTAACTCTTGGCGTGCCTCTTCAAGCCTACTTCGAAGCTTTTGCCATTCAAGGTCTGTGTCGGCGTCAAAATCAACATCGACGAAAATTAGCGAAAGATTTTCCCTGGTTGTGGACTTCATTTTGCGCAATGAAGCCATTTTTTCAATGTGTTCTTCAAGTTTGTGGGTGACTAACCGCTCTACATCTTCGGCGCCCTTCCCTGGCCAGATGGTTATTACCAGCGCTACAGAGATTTTGACTTCAGGGTCTTCACGGCGGCTAATCGTGTTGTAGTTGTATACACCCCAGGCGATTACCGTTATCACTACAAGCCATAAAAGTGGCTTATTACGCAAAGAAAAAGCGGCAAGGTTCATAGTGGCTGCACCTCATCGCCAGGGGCAACAAATCCTTGACCTTCCACAATCACTTGGTCGCCGACTTCAACACCTGACAAAACATGCAAATCGGCGCCAAAAAGCTCGCCCTTTTCAATCTTGCGCTCTAGCACCTTGGAAGTCGTTGGATCGAAAAGCAAAATTGATGGGTAGCCATCAGCATCGGTCCGTATGGCCTTTACTGGCACAAAGATGCCTTGGACCCTTTTGGTCACCACCATCATGTGCGCCAACATTCCGGCTCTCAGCTTTTCATCGTCGTTATCAACAGTAACCACCACCTCGTATGTCCTGGTTTTAAGGTCCGGCACAAAGGCGATATGCGAGATGGTTCCATCCCTGACCCCTTCAACACCTGGAAATTGGACCTGGACGCTATCGCCCAAGTTAAAAAGCCCCAAATCCTGTTGTGCAACCCCAAACTTGGCCTTAATTTTTGACAGGTCCAGAACAATCACCGCCGGCATTCCAGGCCCAATAACCTGCCCCACCGCGGTACTTCGTTCCATCACCACACCGTCACAAGGGGCCTTTAGCTTTGTGTATTCCAACTGACGCTGGGCCTGCTGACGCTGCGTCAAGGCCGCCTCGTAGCGCCCCTTTACTTCGTCATAAGTGGCCAAAGGCATAGCCTTTTCATTGATAAGCTGGTCAACCCTTTCATAATTGGGCTTAATCGCCTCCACCTGAACATCGGCCAAGCGCTTAACCAGGGCGTAATCTTCAGGCGCAAGCGTGGCCAACAGCTGCCCTTTTTTTACAGTATCCCCTTCTGCAACAAGGATTTGTGTCACCCGTCCACCAACCAAAAAGCCAACTCCATGAGCCTCAAAAGGGTGGGCATAGCCAGAGTATCGCCTCTCGGTTTTTGCTTCAGTTTCTTCGGCTTGCCAGGTTTTAATTCTAGTTGGGTTTACAACAACGTTTGTCGCAGCACCATCTTCTTTACCACAGCCGACGGTTACTGCGATGAACAGACCAATTGCCAATCTAAGCAACATTTTGCTCCTCCAAGAAAGCGCAGGCAGGCGCTTTAGCGGGTGTTAATGTAGCTCAAAAACTGCTCCAAAGCACCTAGCTTGAACAACCGCGCAGTGCATTATCTCTAAAAGTGATGTTTCAGTCAGCTATTTTGGGGTTTTATGCTTTTTTTTGGTAATCTTGCATGGGTTTAACTCTGGACAGTAATTGTGAAAACTCAATTTACAATGCGGCGCTTTCAAGCTTGGTCAATGGTTGCGGTGTTTGGGCTGGTTGTAGCATGTGGTGATGCTGAATCTGAAAAGAATTTGGGCCAAACAGACATACAGCAAGACGAGGTGGATCAGAACCTTGGCGATGACGTGGGCGATGATGTTGGGCAAGACACCCCTGAAACCATTGATGATACGGGTGATCTCGACCAAATTGCAGCAGACGACACATCAGCTCCAGTCAAGCTTGAGATAGTCGTTGGCACCCCTGTGGAAGTCGACCCGCAGGAGATTTTGACTGATGATATCGAATCATCCCGATCCTGGGATGGCAACGGCACTCCCTACATGGCGAGGTCATCATGTGGCGACTGGGGGCTGCTTTTCAGAGAGGTTGTGGCACCGTCAGGTGGATTAATTGGCTCGGCCTTGATGTTTGCAAGCCAAGACAAACAGGGAAATATTTTGCGAACAAGGGTTTATACCGAGGGTAAGATGGCGAAACCACTGCCATTTGGATGGACCCTTTACTACGACGATGACTGTGTTGCCAGGGTGGTTTTATTTGGCAAGGGTGCCTACTGGGAGTGGTCCAACGTTGTGGATGACTCGGGCCAAACAAAGGACCCTGTTGAGGCCAACCTGAATCTGCAGCCGCTGTTGGGCGCCGTGCCAGAAAGTATCGACCACTTGGCTGCCGGGGTAGACAGTGAATATCGACCACACCTGCTATTTGAGGCCACGACTCCCGACAAGAGCATTCATACAGTTCACGCGTGGAAGGATGGCAACCACTGGAAGAGCGTTAAAGTTGATTTTGGTGGTCCTCGCTTTTGGTTGGGGCTCGCCTTTGGAAATGCCGGCATTGAGCTTTCATCGATTCGCAAAGGCCTGCACGTTGTATTTACAGATGAAAATGACGACCTTTACTATCAACGGTTTGATGATTCACAGTGGCTGCCAAAAGAGCTGGTCTGGGCTTCAGCTGGTTCAGGCAAAACAGTCCCTTCAGCAAGCATCGCCCTAGGGGCGTACGATGTGCCAACAATCGCGTTTACGGTTGAAGACCGCTCCGATGCCGGGGATTTAATCTTTTTGGAACTTCGACTGGGCACCTTGTCAAATAAGGTCTGGTCTTCAGCAACCTTGGTCAACAAGGCAGAGGCCTTTGGATCCAACCAGATGAACCGCACTGGATTTGCCCCACAGCTGCGCTTCGATGAAAAAGGCAGGATGCACTTGGTGTTCATGGACAAGGCCTACCTGACCGACAAATCCGGCGACAAATATGAGGCTAGTGGCTCGATAAGGTACGCATACAAAAGGCCGGACGGCTGGTATTACAAAACGCTTTTGGAGCAACAAGCGCCTCAGGAGATCAATTCGTTCCCAAGGCTGTCAATGCTGCATCCCCAGGTGGCCCTATCGCCTGACGGAGCCGATGTGGTGGCTGGTGGGATGGTGTTTAGAGAGGCAGCCAGCGGTGGCAGGTCCGCTTTCTCGCTTATGGTGGTTGAGGCGGAAAATCAGTTTGCTTGGTAGGAGCAGGGAGCGGGGGCAGGGGGCGGGGACGGGGACAGGGACAGGGGCGGGAAGCGGGTTGGTAGGGCTTGTTTTTTTGGGTTAAAGAAAAGTTGCCAATCTTTTCATTAATCCTGCTATTATTTTCCCGATAGTTTTTCGGCTTGTTGGAGGAACTTCATGAAAAAACTGTTGCGGTACGGAAGCGTTTTAGTTTTGGTGATGGCGTTTGCTGCTTGCGGTTCTAACGGCGATGATGGTGACAACCAAGGTGGAAAGGATACCAACGTTGCAGACCAAGGTGGAAAGGATACCAACGTTGCAGACCAAGGTGGTAAGGATACCAACATTTCAGACCAAGGTGATAACAGTGGTAATCAAGACACCAATGGAAATGGTGCTGCAAACGGCTGTCACCTGTGTTTGAAGGTTGGAGACACCTTCCGTTTTACAAAGCTTGATGTTAAGGAACCTTCGGAACCGGCAGCGCTTCCGGCGTTTTTAAATGATATCTGGGGACCCGACATTTATGCATATCGCTTAAACGTCTTGCTCCAATTTAAGGAAATCACCCCAACTGACGACGGTAAATTGAAGGCGGTAATTACGGTCGGTTCTGCTTGGCATGACAAGGACCCTGAAGACGTTTTACCAGTTAATGGACCAGATGATGGTGGAGCCACCCCAACGAAATTCCACTTTGTCGAGGGAGCGACCAGTGAAATCAATGTAACTATTGATGAAAACTGCGTTTTAACCACCGACGAACCTGGATACTTGGCGTTCCACCCGGGTCCTGAACATTTTGGCCTGCTGTGCGGTGCTGGAGATGAGTCTCTTAATCTGGCCAAGGACACGGTACCACTGTCGCGCCTGGAAACTGAGGCTTCCATCGCTCAGGACTGTTCTTCGTTCACAACCGGACGACTGGACGGCTGCATTAAGGTCGAAGCGGCCTGCCAACTTTGCAGTTTTCTCCTTGCCCCTGACTACGCGAAATGGCAGCGTGATGTAGATGAAACCAGCAGTGGCGAGGTATGCACGATGGATTACTGTACACTCCACTGTGGTGAAAAAAACTGGGCCAATTTCGGCGCGTTTGTCGCGGCAGTAAAAGTACCAAAAGCCTGTGACGCCGACATGGACGGCAACATGAACGCCTACAGAATTGGAGGCGACTGGTCCGCAGTCCCAGTAACCTTCGGCCAGCCCAACTAGCGCACCGTCCTTACCAAGCGGAAGCCGATGCCCTCGAATTGATGGTCGGGTTCGGCGCGGTCACGATCTGCTGCACGTACATCGTTAGCGCTACAATACCAAGAGCCGCCACGAGTACCACGGAAAATGCCTTCAGGTGATTCCCAAGCTGAACCGTCAGTTGGGGCGCGGTGGTAACTGTCGTGATACTTATCCTGAACCCACTCACCGACATTACCAAACATATCGTATAACCCCCAGGCGTTAGGAGCCTTTTGAGCAACAGGGTGAATCTCTAATGAACTGTTATCAGAGTACCAAGCTATTTCTTCAGGTTCGCCATATATGGGACCAGTATCACCGGCGCGTGCGGCATATTCCCATTCAGCTTCAGTAGGTAAACGATATCCCTTGCAACCAACTCCCTTAAATGTGATTACACAGTCTAGTAAATCAGGCAGCACACCAGGGGCTAAATCACGACAACCACTCATCGTATAGCAGGTTTCATAGCCTTCTTTCTCAGAAAGCACATTCGCATACGCAACAGCTTCAAACCAACTTACTGAGTCAGCAGGACAGTTTTCTCCACAGGGGCCAAAATCATCAGGTATTGAACCATCTGAACCATCTTTAACCGCTACCCACTCTCCCTGGGTGACTTGGACCTGTTTCATGTAAAAGGGACGTTTAATCCTAACTGAATGAACTGGTCCCTCGTCCTCTTCACGCCCCTCCTCACTTAAGGGCGAGCCCATCTTAAAGCGCCCTGCGGGGATCAAGCACCAGCCATCAAGGCAGCTACCAACAGACTTGGGCATGACTTTGACAACAACGTCCTCTTCCTCAGACCAGTTTACGCGTACAAAAACCTCTCGCCTAGCCTTGCCATCCGGACACTGCACCTCGATTATGTGGGGTACAACAGCCGTAACAAAACCTGCCCAGGGGGTTTTACCCACCAATTTGCCGTCTATCCTTAAATCACCTTCGCATTTGACTCCGTCGGTGTAACTGGATGTTATGGCTAGGTGTCCATGCTCTGGATACAATTTGATGGAAACTGAAGCAGTTTCACCTTGCTCAACAATTACCTCGTCATCGCGTAGGGTGTAACCATCTAGTTCAAATCCAACCGTGTGGAGGCCAGGTTTTACTCGCTCTAAAACACAGGGGGTCGTTTTATTCTTAACTGTGCGATCATCTAACCTAACGGCAGCACCTGGAGGGTCACTTGTAACATGTATTTTCCCCCAATTTCCAACTAGTTCACCTTGAAACAGGGCGTGTTGAGCATCCGGGATAACCAGCTCACCTTCAGTGGACACAAAATCAGGTGACTTAAGAACCAACTGATAAATACCTGAAGAGTTTTCAGGAATTGCAATGGGAGTCTCACCTGCTAGTTCGCCATCAAGCCATATTGAAACGTTGATTACGCGTGAGCCGCGACCAGGAACCTGCTTGGTTTCAACACGACTGGCAACACTTGTTGAATCAACTTCACCCTTGAATGCGGCAATCACCCGATCAATAGAGGCCGCTATCCCCTCTTCAGTGCAAGACCCGGTAGCCTCGGCAACCTTTTCCATGGTTTCAGTTTTAATATCGTAGATCTGAGACAGCAACCAACACGAACCTCCAATTTGAATCAAACGGCTCAGCAACAACTTTTGGGCGGCCAATTCCTTACCAATTGCACTGCGACAAGGCAGGTCATCGCAGCCGTCTTGAGACAGACGCCGACGATCATCAACACGCCCGCCAACCGTATAATAAGGAGCAATTTTAAACCCAGCAGACGCGAAACGCCCATACATGTAACTGTCTAGCTTGACCCTTGTAACTACATCTAGGGGGGCATCAGACCAATCAATGTTGAAAACAGCGATCGTCTGCTCAGGGATAACAGCGACCGTCTGCTCAGGCTCAGCAGTAGTACAACCAGTCGGCAAAGCCCCGACCAAGCAAACAACAAACCAAAGACAAAGTTTTAGAGTTAGCTTTCTCATAACCCTGGTTTATCGCACACAACAAAAGGCAAGGCAAGCGGCAATTTCTCCTTCCTGGCCCTGCCCCTG
>Ga0123335_1005626_pt1 | contig 15154 bp, 11 predicted proteins | sample BiotimSIPDNA_2_FD_89707 | JGI IMG/M metagenome (GOLD analysis project Ga0123335, IMG submission 89707) | Anaerobic biogas reactor microbial communites from Washington, USA - Biogas_R2 time_0 SIP DNA | ecosystem: Engineered > Bioreactor > Anaerobic > Unclassified | place: Washington, USA... | reverse complement strand
GGCTTGGGGAGGCAGGCCAAGACAGCGTCCCAGGTATGAAAGGTGCACCCGGGGTGACCTGTTTTGAACTTTCGGCTTGGTGAAGAGGCAGGCCATATCTTTGGCATAAAACTGGCACCTTGGGTGGTCTAGTGAACATCTTCGGTTTGGGAAGAGCATCTCAGGTATAAAAGATTCACCCTTGGTGGTCTTTGTATAGTCCTTGGCTCAGTGATAGGCACCTTGGGTGGTCTAAAAAGTGCTTTCAGTATAGAGAAGAAGCCAAGACATATTCCAGGTGCGAAAAGGACCCCGGGTGCATAAAGTTCGCATTTGGTTCTGAAAGAAGCACCCTGGGTGGTTCTCTGGAGCATCCTCGGCGTAGTCGAATTATGATTTCGGCACCTAGGGTGGTCTCTGGAGCACCTAGGGTGGTTCTCTGGAGCACCCAAGGTGTTCTCTATTATTGCTTCGGTGTGGTTGTGCGGGAGCCTTTGAGGGAAGCCCCTTGGGTGGTCTCTGGAGCATTCTGGGTGTGAACGTATGATTTCGGCACCTAGGGTGGTCTCTTAAAGTGCCCTTGAGGCTGTTATCGCGGCACTGTTTATGGATTGTCAAGACGTGTGAGCGTAGAGGCTTGAAGGTTTTGTTTTGGCAGCAGGGGGTTGGGAGTGCAGTGAATACTTGGTTTTATTTGTCTCGCGTTTGTTTTCTGTGAGTGGATTCAATTTTAGCAAAAGCATTTCATTTTGGCTTGCGAGGTTGCTTGAGGGGCTTATATTAAGTACCCAAATCTGGCGAATGATTCGGTGAATCCCGTGAGAATCGGGAGCTGTCGCGCAACCGTGAGTGGCCTCTTGCCACGAGTCGGATCCCGTCCGCCAGTCAAACCCAGCCACAAGATGTGCGCGCAACACAAGGAAGGCCCATGAACATCAAATTGTTCCACGTTCCCAAGGCATCCCGTTTCATTCGAAAGTTTGCATTCCGTGCCCTTGTCGGGTGCACTGCATTTGCGACTCTTTCGCTTTCGAATGCCCAAGAGCAGCAAGCGCCCAAGGTTGAGCAAGCGGCTACCGAGCTTCCCTCGATGACCATTACTGCCACTCGTACCGATGCGCTGGTTGAGTCCTTGGGGCAAAGCGTCATCGTTCTGGATCAGGAGAAGATCCAGCAAACCAAGCATGCCTACGTGACGGATATCCTGCAAGAACAACCGGGAATCGACTACTATTCCTTCGGGACACGAGCTTCGCAACCTGTCATCTCGCTTCGGGGGATGAGGCACTACCATACCAAGCTGCTTATTGACGGCGTTCCATACCTGGACAACTCAACAGCGGCAGGTAATTCGCCGTTGGTTGACAATCTTTCACTCGACCTCATCGACAGGATTGAGATCATCAAGGGTGCAGTTTCGCTGCAAGGCTCATCGGCCATGGGTGGCGTCATCAACATCATCACCAAGAAACCCACTGAAGAGGGCACGCACGGCATTGTCAATTTCGAGGCAGGTTCCCATGCAAGATTCCACTCATCGGCCTTGCTGTTTGGCAAGTACGACATCGTCGACTTCAAAATCGGCATAGGAAGGCAAACCGAACGCGGAATCTCATCGTACCGCAAAGGTCCATCAGCTGCCATGGATATCAATGGCGACGACGATGGCTACAGATCCATGAACTATCAAGCGCAAATCGGACTCCAGCTCGATGAAAATTGGAGAACCGAAATAGCAGGATCATTCATCGATGCTGACGAAGAATACGACAGTGGCGACTACAATGAAATGACATTCGAGTCCATCGATACCGACGATATTTACATCAGGCGTACAGCGGGTCATGCGAAAATCATCGGTTCAGAGCTATTGGATGGTGCGCTGGATGTCCAAGTCACCTACGCCAAATCGCGTTCAGACAGGATCTATGAGGATATTGCCAGAAAATCTTGGTCTGCTGCAGTTTATCGTTACATTGGTGATGTTGACCTTGTCAATGCGCAAGCGACATTCAGCCTGAATGAAAGGAACGCCATCACCCTAGGCATAGACTATCAGGAAGACCATGTTCGCGGCTTGATGATCGGTCAAAGAAAATACAAGGCATGGGACGAAACAACCTACGCCACAGGATACTATCTGGCTTACCAAACTGAACCGATTGACAATCTCTTCTTCAACGTCAACCTCAGATTCAACGACCATTCGGATTTCGACAACGAATGGACGGGTGACGTTTCCGCATCCTACTTGGTTGAGCAAACAGGCACGACGTTTAAGTCAGCCATCGGCAAGGGCTACAGGGCACCCAATCCCTACGAGCTGATGCCACTCGCCAACAACGCATGGTTCTGGCGCGGAAATCCGGATTTGGAGCCCGAATCCGCAATAACCTGGAGCGTCGGCGTCAACCAGAAGATCATCGCGAATGTGCTTGACGCTGATGTCACGTACTTCCAGAATCGGGTCGAAGACTTCATCGACGGTTATGGTGGATTCGACGAAGATACCTTCTACTCCTTCCCGACCAACATCGACAAGTTGAAGATTCGCGGTGTCGAGGCCGGCATCAACGCCTATCCGTTCAAGGAACTTTCGCTCAGGCTCGCCTATACTTGGCAGCATGTCAGGGACACTGCTACCGGCAACAAGCACATCGCCTTCATACCCGACCACAAAGTCTCCTTTGACGCCAACTACAATCCCATCACGCCCCTCATTCTCAACCTGGGCGGCGTCTTCGTCGGTTCCAGGTACAACGCTGGCTTGACAAACAAGATGGACAACTACTGCCTCTTACATTCTACGGTTACCTGGAAGTTCAACGAGAGCCTGAAGGCATACGTGCGAGTCGATAATCTTCTGAACGAAAACTACGCGACCTACGATTCATTCGGAGTCATCTACAACACCTACGGCAGGACCTACTACGTCGGACTGAGCTACTCATTCTAATGAAACAATCGATTGTTCATATTTTGGCAATCTGTGCGCTGCTCACATCGCTACTAGGCAGCGCACAGCAAACGACCTTTGCGGAACACTGCACTGCGTTGGCGGCGGAACTTGCCGCATGGAAAGCCACTCATGACAATCGATCTGCGCAGTTGAAAACCTTGGAAATCCAAGTTTCGGAACACATCCACAATTTGGCTCAGCAGCTTATCCAGACCCAAACCACCAACAAAAAACTCCTTGGTCAAAAGCAGGACTTGGAAGCCAAGCTGGCTGAACTCAAGGTTGCGCAAAAGCGCCTGGCCGACAAGCGGAATCAAATCCTCCAGACGCTTGAAAGCCTCGAGCAAAGCCTGGAAGGCAGGCGTGCCAGCCTTCCAGAGCCACTGGCTGACCAGCTTCTGCCTCCATTGGCGGGGCAGAATGAGCACAACTTGTACTCACGGGTTCAGCGCCTCCAAAACTCACTCAAGCTTTGCGCCAGTTTTGCCCAAAAGCAGCCTGTTGTGCATCACACCACCCTGGGTGGTCCGGACGGCACGTTGCGGGACACGACCATTATCTACCTTGGGCTTGATACGGCATATGCCATTCAGGACCAATGCGCCGCTATCGGAACACCTTCAGAGGACTGCTGGAACTGGAATTGGAACCACGACTTGACGGAAACTATCCGTAAAGCACCCGATATCCTCGCAGGATTAGATCGTCCAGCGCTGCTTACGTTGCCAATCCCAACAGCCAAGGGGGGGCAACGATGAATGCGAAAACCATCGCGATTCTGCTTGCAATCCTATCGCTCGTAGTACAAGCGCAAGATATAAACGAGCTTGAAACACGACTTGTCAACGATATCCAGGCGACCAAAAAGCAAGCTGAAAAGGCCGCGCAAAATATTGATAAGGCTTGGAGCGACTATACTCAAAAACGCGATCGAATCGTCAAGGACGCCAATGAGATAATCGCGCAAAACGATAAGCTCCAAGACGACATTTTCTTGCTAAAACATGAGATCGGCGAACTGGAACTTCAGATCAGTTCAGAGCAGCAAGTTCTCGACAATACGGAAAACCTGCTCAAGTCGATTAATCTTGACCTTCCGGATTCCAGTTCGAGGCCAGCACAGGTCATTGATAGCAACGGGCAAGTCCACGAGGCAAAAATTCGTCAATTCGGGCCTGTGGTCATCGCCGTTGCCGATGGTTTGTCAGGGCAGGCTTTCTTCGGTGCCGACTCAAGCCTTCCCCTTGTTCCGCAGGCGCAAGATTCCCATCAATTCCAGGCTGCTTTTGAGTCTTCCGGGTCGATTGTTGATCTTGACCTTGACATTACCGGAAAGCATCCCGAGTTGCTTTCTGGCGAGTCGCCATTTCTTGTTCATCTCAAGCTAGGTGGAATCATCATGATTCCCATCCTGCTTCTCGGGGCGGTTTCTGTGATTATCGTCATTGCGAAACTGATTCAAAACACGATTCATTCCCAAGCCAAGGCATCGCAAAAACTTGTGGTTTTCGCCGATGAGCATCCAGGGCTTCCTCACGATCAACTGGAAGCTCAGCTCACTGCGATTGCTCAAGAGGCGCTTGACAGGCGTCAAAAGTGGCTTTCCTGGCTGGCGATTACCACATCGGCAGCGCCATTGCTTGGACTTTTGGGTACGGTGACGGGAATGATCCATACCTTCCAAGTGATTACTCAGCACGGCGTCGGGGATGCCAAAATCCTTGCTGGCGGCATATCGGAGGCATTGATTACCACGGAAGCGGGGCTATGCGTCGCGATTCCCGCGCTGATGCTCCATGCTTTTCTATCTCGTTCCGTAAAGCACTTGGAAGCCTCCCTAGAAAGCACCATCAATTCACTAATCAATGACTCAAGTCCATGAACGAGGCGTTGCAATCCATTATCAACTATGGTCATGCCGGCGGGATCCTCATGATTCCCATTGCGGCTTGTGCCGTAGTGATTTGGGTATTGTACGTCAACGAACTCGTCAACGCCAAGTTCGGTTTTGCTTCCCAGACCAGGCGGTCATTGGAAAACCGTCTTTCCGTTCTGGCAGTTCTGGTTGCCGTTGCGCCGCTGCTTGGCTTGTTGGGAACCGTCGTGGGCATGATCGACACGTTCAATGCCATCGCCGCCTTTTCAAACGCCAATTCATCGGCTTTGGCTCAAGGCATCAGCAAGGCGCTGATCACCACCCAGGCAGGGCTGGCAGCTGCAATCCCTGGCACGCTTGCATACGCCCACCTTAGTTCAATCGCTGAGAAAAAATGAGAAAACCCCTGAGGACATCGCAATCACAGAGCGCGGAGATCAATATGTCGCCATTGATCGACATGGTCTTTCTGCTCCTCATTTTCTTTATGGTCACCGCAGTCTTCACAAAGGATTCGGGGGTCACTATCAACAGGCCGACCGCTCAATCTGCAAGACCCCTTGACGCAAACGCAATCTTCTTCACGATTGATGCGAACGGCGATATCAAGCACGCAGGACAACCCTACACGATTGCGCAAATCCCCAACCTGATCGCCGAAATCAATCCTGCCAAGAAAGCACCAGTCACGATTATTGCAGACAAATCCGTGCCTACCGGCTTGACCATCCAGCTCATTGACGCATGCCAACTCGCCGGATTGGAAAATATCGCTATTGCCGCGAACAAAAAATGATCTCGTCCAAAGCTCAAAACCTGTTGAAAATCCCCTTGGCTTGCCTTGCTGCGTTCGTGGCGCTAGCCTCGATTTTCATCTTCCCTTTGTTCTATTCGACTCGTACAAAGCCCACCCCAGTCATCGCTCGCAAGATTAGCGTGGTTCGACTTGATAATACGGTCGGCACCCAGTCCCAGTCGGGCAAGTCTACAGCAGCACCCAGGGTGCCGCCGCGGCTTCAGTCTTCGGCATTTCCTAGTCGTCCGCAGATCAAGCCTCTTGTCAAGCCACCTAAGATTCAGTCGCCTACGCCAACCAAGGCATTTATCAGGGTTCCTCAGATCGAATTGCCGGTTCAGCAAGCCGTCACACCTTCTTCGGTTCCCATCTTCCAGCCTTTGGAACCAACCCAGCCGATTGTTTCCCAATCATCGGATTTCGCCCTGGACTTGGAGCCTCAGTTTCCGCAATTCTCAATATCGCAAACTGATTTGCCATCACAAGAAGGCGACGGCACTGGCGATACACCGCTGGCGACCTCGCTCAAATACCCGCCAACGCCAATTCGACAGAAAAAGCCGATATACCCGCTGCGCTACAGCAATCAGGGCATCGGCGGATTCGTCGTCGCGCAATTTACTGTCAAGGCAAGTGGGGATGTCGATGCCATATCGATTACTGAGAGTTCTCCGGAAGGGATTTTCGACGATTCGGCGAAGCAAGCCATTGCGACTTGGAAATTTACTCCAGGGCGTGATCTTGCTGGCGAGCCGATTGATTGCATCGTGCAAATCAGGCTTGATTTCGAGGTTGTTTCCCGATGATGCCAGCGTTTTTTGGGGGGTGGTGGTGGCTAGAATCGCTTTGCTTTTTTCAGTGCGTCCGAGAGTTCGTTTTGTGGTTGGGGCTGATCAGGAGGTTGCTGAGGAGTTTTCTCGGTTGGCTGGGGGGCGGAAGGCTGTTGCGGGATTGCAGGTTGCTGCTCTGGAAGCGGTTGTGGCCTAGGCGATTTACGACGGAGTCGCGGGAGAGGATTGCGGAGCTTGATCGCCGGGATTTTAAGGAAGGTGAACTTGGTTTGTGCGATTTCAAGGAGAATGAGGGCAATGGCTAGGGAGGCAAGAATCGGGGTGAGGTCAAAAAGTCGCTTCTTTGGGGGGAGTTCATTCCAGATGCGTTGGACGTCAATCCGTTCTTTGCCTTTGGTGATTGATTTGCATAGTTGCTGAATCGGTTGGATGTGTCGCGGCGGCGGGGTGAATTCTGCGGAGAGCGGGAGGGTTACGGGGGGTATGGGCATGGAGCGATTGGCGTCAAGGGCAATGGTGCTGAGGATGATTGCATTGTCGTAGAGGGGATGCTCGCATGTTAGCTTGTCGGGATTTTTCCAATTGAAATCAAGCGTTTGGGTTGATATTTTTCCTGTTTCTTCCTGTATGACATTGATCAGCTTTGGCTTTGTTGGGAAGATTTGCTTTGTCCGATCCGGATCCAACAGGATATTGACTGCCCTGGTTGCATTTTGCGTCGATTGCGTCACGACGAAGTCATTTTGGTTTTGGTTGTCGAGCGGGAGCGTCCAATTGAGCAGTCCTGCCAGCAGTTGCGGCGTGTTTTGATGTGTTGCCAGTTGTCCCGTGTTTGGGCCATCTGCTTCTGCGGTCAGTGCGGCTGAGCGTCCCAGGTTGACATTGGCGGTCGCCGCTACTGGCGCCTTGTTCTCATCGTCTGTGAGGATAAGGGTTTCCCCGGATTTTTTGGGGAATGTCAAATTGTACCCGCCGATAATTGGTGGTGAATCTGTTTTTTTGATTGCGAATGAGTTATAGGCCTGTGTGTAGCTTGTTTTCGTTTCCTGTTTGATGAACGGTTGTTTTGTCATTGCGAACGTATCTTCAACGAAGAGTTTTGGTATTTCCGCTGGATCCTGTGCGAAGTGGCAGATGCCGTTTCCGAGCCTTGCGATATCCTTGAGCAGCTTTGCGTCATGATCGGTTTCTCTTCCGACTGCGATAACTGATACCGTGATGTCTTCCTTGACTGCCCTGAGCAAGAGTTCCACGTAATCTCCTGGCTGTTCCGAGTCTGCGGCGTCCGCGAAGATGATAGCGTGCCTTGTTGCCGCGTTTGAATGGACAAGGAAGTAGAGGGAGCGGGCAAGTGCTTCTTCGATGAAGATTCCACCGCCGCCCGATTCGATTCCCATAATCTTCTCTTCGGCACCCCCGTGCTTGCTAACGGGAAGCATGTCCAATACGACATGGGCTTCCGTGTCCACGGCAAGGACACCGAGTTCGTCCTTGGGGTTCAATAGGTGAAATACCTCCAAAGTGCCTCGGTTCGCCAAATCCATTTTCCTCAATGAGGAATTGGGCAGGGAGGCTGCCATACTGCCGGAGCGATCTAGGGCAATGACCATGGCAACGGTCGATTTGCGGATGTCATCGCGCTGTTCCAGATCGACTGCGATGACATCTTTCAAGGGCGAATTGTAGTAGCCGCCTGCTCCGAACGAGGTTTTGCCACCGGTCATCACCAGCCCCATCGAGCCGGATTTGACGAGTTCCGCGAGCAGTTCCAGCCCTTGGCTGTCAAATGCTGATGCGGGGATGTTTTCGATGATGGTGGCGTTGAATCTGGCGAGGAAGTCAGGAGTCAGAATAGTTTTGCTTGGTTTTAGCGTAACGACCGGGAAGTTGGCGAGGCTGAGCGATGTTGCGAGGTTGCTTGTGCTGGCGTTTGAGAAGTGCAGGATTTGCTTTCGTTCGGCGATTTGCACCAGCTGCCTGGCATGGTTGTTTTGCGGGAAGTCGTTGGGATTGATTGGACTGACGCCGATCCTGATGTCCAGAATCTCAGGCTTGTCGCTGATATGCCATCGTGATAGGGTGTTGAGTCCTTTCCTGAGTTCGATTTTGTGCTGGCTAGGCTGGCTTTGGTTGATCTTAGTGGTGAGGACTGCCTCGGTTCTTTGTGGTGAGTCGATGATTGTTGTTATTGGGAATGCCTCGTTTTCGGCGACTTGGCTTGGCGCGACGATATTGACGATTGCCAGGTCTTGCAGGGTATTTCGTTGGAGGATGATGCAATCGACTGGGATGTTGGCGACTGCGGCGGTTGTCAAGGCTTCGATCGGATCTGGTCCGTTCCAGTTTCCGTCAGTGACGAGCAGGATTCGTGCGGGTGTATCAGGTGGGATTGAGGCTGCGGCGACCTGTATTGCGTTTGCCAGGTTTGATGCATTTTGGTTTTTGTGGTTCGCGCTGAATTGGCTGATTGTGTTACCCTGTATCGACTTTTCCAATTGGGTTGATTGTGAGAATGACAGGACGATGTGATGTGATTTTGGAGGCTTTTCCCTGTCGAGTTCCTTGATGAAGTGGAGCGCTTGGTTTTCTGCGTTTTCCGGCATTGAGGCTGACCTGTCCACGACCGTGACGAGACAGCCATGCGTGTCTTCGCGCTTGATTGATGGCTTGGCGATGATTGCAACGATAAGGATTGTTGTGATTATCCTGATCGCATTTGCAATCCTATTGCTCAAGGGTCTCCTAAGCCAAAGCACAAGCAATGGCAGGATCAGGAGCCAGGCGATTGGATATTGGAATGTGATCATGGGTAGTTGAATCTAGGGATGAGCACGAGGATTGCCAGAAGCGCCAGGAGCCAGGCGATGTTGGATTTTGTGGCTTGCCTGAACTTGATCTGGGTTGCGATATCCTTCTTGAAGGAAGCTGCGTTGGTCAGGTCTGATTCTTCAGGGTCGAGCGTATTGACTGCGACGTTCCAAGTATGGGATTCAGTTGTGAACTGATGCAATCCATTGGTTGCTTCGAGGACGATTTTTTTGGAGTTGTCCGTATTGATAGTTGTTTTTGAGTCTTGCGTTGCATGTGTGATCTTTGTTGCGTCGATCGAATGCAAGTTGAGTTGGATTGACTCGTTGTCGGTATAGTTTGCCTGTGTTGGTCCCGGACGATTGGCCTTGATATATTGGGCGATGTTTTCGAAGAGTGTCGGCCATGCTGGGTTTCGGTGTACGTTTCCCAGGGATTGATGGAGGTTGATCATCAGATCGAAGGCATTGTTTTGCTTGTTTTGGATAGCGAGCAGCGTTGTGCTTGCCTGTGCCAGGAGTGTTGTTCCCGGGATTTGTTGGTTATGGTTTGCGGGCCAGATAAGGTTTCCCAGCGGGACGCCGTCCAGGATTGGGTGGGCAGTGACTGGCACGATTGGCGCATCCGAGATGGCTGCGTTCTCGTCAGCGGGTAGGTACCAGAGGATTCTGCTGGCGCTGTGGGGCGTGTCTTCGCTTGCTGGTTCGATGATCAGTTCAGGCTGGGCGTCCGCTTTTTCAGCCAGGTTGATGTTTGTTTGTATCGTTCTTCTGATCGCATTCTTGAGTTTTTCGGGTATGGCATCGTGGATTTTGACGTTTACCGGCGGCTTGTAGTCGTTGACGAGCATGGCGTAGTTGTCAGCCTCCAACTGATCGTCTTGTGCCTTGAGGTGGATTTCGGCGATTGTCTCGTCGCATTTGACGACGAGTGATTTTCGTTCGTCAGGCTTGAAGTCAAGCTGTTGTTGCGCCTTGTTGACGATTAGGGTTGCGTTGGCCTGCTTGTCGCCGGCGTTGGCGAGTTCGAGCAGGATTTTGTCATCGTTTCTCTTTGCATTGACGATAGCCAGATTGTTGAAGGATTTTCCGAAGGCGACGTATGCCGTGTCCTCCGGGATTTCGAAGGTCGGGATATGGTCTGTTACAATGATGTATTCTGCGCTTGGGCAATTGTTTTTTGCGAATGCAAGTGCCGCTTTCAGGTCTGCGTTTGATTTGCCGGGCAACCAGATTTGGGCTAAGTTGGGGAGTTTTGAGTCATCGTGGATAAGCGTTGGCTTGTGTCCTGCGAGATAGACTAGGAATCGCCGTTGCGGGAATTTTCGTGCGACGGATTCGATGTGGTCAATGGCTTTTTCCTTGGTTTTTCCCGCTTGCGTCGACATGCTGTCGTCGAGGATGATGTTGAGCGGCGGGAATTTTTGGTTTGTGACGACATATGGGACTGCGGCTGCGAGGATCAGCAGTATGATTGCGAGCAGGAATTGGTAGAAGTCGAGTGGGAGCCGCGTGATTCTCCATTTTGCTCCGGCGTTGCTGGAACGGTTTTCGGCTGGCCACAGGAAGATTGCGGGCACGATTTTGGAGGTCGCTTTTCGTTGCCAGAAGTAGAGGGCGACCAGGATCGGGATGGCGATTGCGGAGACTAACCCCAATGGATTGTCCAGGAAGAAAGTAGGCACGGCTTAAAGGTATTGGATGATGGCGGCTTTGAGGAAAGGTTCCAGGTTCGGGGCTTTGCTGAAGGCTTCCGCATTGACTTGAATGAATTGGGTTCCCGTCATGATTGCGGCATTGTTCCAGAGTTCCAGGTGGTTTTTGATCGCTTGCTTGTAGCTGCCGATTGTTTTTTCGTCCAGGTTGAGCAATCTGCGTTCGTTGTTTTCAGGATCGATCAGCGTGGCGATTCCGCCTGGTGGCGGATTGATTTCATCGGGATTGAGGAGCTGTATCGCGACTGTCTTGATTGCGCCATTGGCGAAAGCCTGTAGGAGTTCAATGGGGTTTTGCGGCCAGAGGAAATCGGAGATGATAAAGCGAATGCCGCGCTTTTGGATTTTTTCAAGATGGAATTTCGCGTTTTGCCCTGGCGATAGCGTTGCATTGAAGTCGAGGTTGGTCCAATTTTCCGGGGTTGTAGGGAATGGGTCTTTGGTCCAGTTGTCATGCGCATGCCAGATTGTGGTTGAGAAAGCGGCGTTGTCTGCCGCGATGGCGAGGATTGCGGCGATGGCGAGCGCCGCGTCTGGCTTGCCTTCGCCGGCTTGGATCGAGGCTGATTGGTCGATGACGATATCGCATCTTGGATCGATTTCCTGGGCGTATTGCTTGACGAGCAGCTTGTCGGTCCTGGCGAGGATATTCCAATCCAGTCTTCTGATGTCATCGCCTTGTTGGTAATCCCTGTATTCGACGAATTCGAGGGCGTTTCCTGATTTTCGTCCGATTTTAGTGCCGTCAAATCCCGCTGCATTTCTGATGGGCGCAAGTTTGATGTTTTGCGCCATCGTGCAGGCAGTGGCTATGATATTTGAGACGGTTGAGGTCATTGCTTTAGGAAGTCTCGCGCTTTTTGTGCGACGATGAAGGCGCAGGGGATTGCGCCGACAGCTGCGAATATGAGCGCGATGATGATCTCGGGGGATTCTTGGAACGGTGTTAGTGCCAGGATGAATTTTGAGAGGTCTGATCTATCGGTGATGTCGAAGATTCCAGCGAATACCGCCGGAACGATCGCCAGGACGACGATGGATATAAGCCATGAAAGTACAGGTGGCTTGGATGGGATGAATTTTGATAGGATGATGGCGAATTGTGCGTAAGCGATGATGAAAATCGAGCCGTTGATGATGAAAATCACGGGCGAGAGGCCAGAGGGCAGGGCATTGACTTTTCCTATGGTTTCGCAGGCGTATCTAATTATTGGGATGATGGCTATGATCCATGCGAGTGCGATTCCGCTTGCTGAGCCTGACGAAATCAGGAAGAAGAGCGATCGGGGGATGAGCTTTTTGGGCGCCTCGTTGAGAACTCTTGGGCCGGAGTCGTGGCGTTCCCAGGCGGCGATCGTTGCGATGATGGCGGCGATGAAGCAAAGTATCGCTTCGATGGAAAGGGTGGAGTGGGGAATGAGAAAATCTTTTTTGAGGAAATAGCTTAGCGCCTTCTCGAGTGTGGCGAGTGCGGCGCACACGATCAGGAAGCATCTGGTTGGCAGGATGTTATTGGTGTATTTCGTTCCCAGGATGGCGATGTTAAGTACGTACAGGAAGACCATGACGAACAGATATGCGGATGCCACTCGAATCACGTCGAGGAAGCCGATCTTGCCAATGCCTTTTGAGAAGATTGCTACGTCTATAGATATGACTATTGGCGTAAGGTAGATGCTGGAAAAGAAAAAAATGAATGCGAGGGATTTCTTTCCGGTAGAGCCGACGAGAATGGCGATTTGGATCATAAGGATTCCAATCGCGAGCACCGAGGCGAAAACGGTTGCGATATCCAGGATTGAAATGCCCTTGAGGAAGTAGGCGATGACCATGAAGGGCAGGCAAAGGGAAACCAGATAGAGCACGATGAGCAAGGACGATGAGAGCTTGCCGCTGATGATTTGCCTTGGGGTCATCGAGCACATTCTGGTGAAATCAAGTTCGGGATTGGCTCTTTCCTGGATGAATCGTTGCATGGGCTGGAGTGCGCAAAGGATCCAGGCGGCGATGCAAAAAATTCCTAGGATGATGTGGAACAGGAACAATCCCGTATCGTCATTTGGCCTGTTATTGTTGTCGTCAAGCGCCAGTTGGGTGATGAGGATTGCCAGCAGCTGCCCGCCAAGCAGGATTGTCATGACGATGGGCAGCAGCTTGCTGTGGAAGTGTTGCCTGTAGTCCTTGATCAGAACGGGATTGAGTGAGTCGGAAGTTATTTTCATGTGTTGTGGCGTGGGTTATTGGATTTCGCCTTTTGTGATTTTGAGGAAGATGTCCTGGAGTCCCAGGTCGAGTTTTTCGAATGCGACGATTGGGAATCCATCGTCGAGAAGTTGTTTGATCAGCATTGGGATTTGGTCGTCAAGTCCTGCGAATTCGAGTTTGACTTCAGAGTATGCGTTTGCTTCGACGTGTTTGACGAGTGGGTTTTCGAGTAGTTTTCGCACGAGTTGATCTTGTTTGTCGCGTGTTTTGATTTTGAGCGTGATGATTGGCGTCGCCATCAGGATTGGTTCGTCTTCTTGCTGTTGCATTTCTTCCTGAGGCTTTGGCGCCTTGTGGTGTTTAGCGTCCACGAGGAGTTCCCCGATGACTCCGGAGGCTAGGATTTTTCCTTTTTCGATGATGACCGCCCCGTCGCAGACATCCTGCAGTTCTGAAAGGATGTGGCTGCTGAGCAGGATTGCCTTTCCTTGGCCTGCGAGGATTTTCAGGAGTTCCCTGAGTTCGAGCCTGGCGTGTGGATCCAGGCCTGCTGCGGGTTCGTCCAGGACGAGGACTTGCGGGTTGTGGACGAGGGCGCGTGCCAGTGAAACCCGTTGTTTCATTCCCTTGCTCAAGGTATTCAGGAACTTGTCGCGGATAGGCCCCAGGCCGGTGAATTCCTGAATTTCTTGGAGGGTTCGACGTCGATGGTCGCCCTTCAAGCCAAAGGCTCGTGCGTAGAAATCCAGGTATTCCCAGACTTGCGTATCCGCGAAGGAGGGCAATTCATCAGGCATGTAGCCTATGATGCGGCGGATTTTTTCGGGATAGAGGACTGTTGAGACGCCATCGAACAGGACATCTCCCTTGGTAGGGTTGTCGAGGGTCGCCATGATTTTGATAGTTGTGGTTTTCCCGGCTCCGTTAGGGCCGATGAAGCCGAAAATATGTCCGGAGGAGAACTCGAAAGAGATGTTGTCCACCGCAGTTTTCGCCCCGAATTGCCGCGTTAGGTTTTTGACTTGAATCTTCATGGAGGTGTTTACCTGTAGGTGCCGTGGATGATGCTGATGGCGTCGAGTTGATCTGGCTTGATGCCGACCGTGACGAAGGTTGGCGCCTTTGTCATGGCGACATATTGTCCCGGCATCAGTTTGCCTAGGTAGGGGTTTAGTTCATAAGGGATTTCGGATCCTTTGACGAGCGACGTTTTTTCTCCTGGGTCGATGGGATTTTGGTTGGTGTAGATTTCCCCTGGCTTCGTCATCAGGACAATTTTTTCGATTTTATCGCCGATTGCATTGACGACTTCGGGTTGTTCCTGCGATTCGTCAACCTGGATTTTCCCTGCGAATTTCCTGGCGTATTTGTAGTAGTAGTTGAGTGGGATTCTAGGTTTTGGCGCATTTCTGCTGAATCGTTGTTCTTGTGCATCGAGGCGTCTTACGGTGCGTGCGTTCTCGAAGAGGACGTATTCGTCATTGCTGAAGAGGAAATCCTGTTTTGGCTTGAGCGGCGTCAGGAGCGAGATTTCCCCGAACGTTGCAGCTATTTCGGAAGTTTGGTCGAGTTGGGTAAAGGCTGTTACGTTGGCTCTTGAATCCCAGCCGTCCTTGAAGGTGATGAAGACAATGGTGAACAGGCAGAAGACAATGGAAATCGCAGGGGATACCAGCAAGATCAATTCGGTCTTCTGCTTGCGCTGCAAAACAAAGTAGGGCAACGGACCGACCAGGATGGCGAAGATCGCCATTACGATCAGGAGCTGCATCAGCGGGACGGGGGATTCCGGGATCGGGCGTTGGATTGTGTAGGGATCTTTCGATGGCATCGTCAGCAGGCCAATCAGCATTTTGATCCCTGCGTCATGCTTAAGCTCGTTTGGAAGGTCGGGGTGATCTTTCTCTCTGTTAATCATGCCTTCCGGCATCTCCTCGACCTTCTTGCCATAATCCATGACCAATGGCTCCAATTGCTTGTCATAGGGCTGGAAGGTGATGATTTGCCCGGACATCAGTTTTTGTGT
>Ga0123335_1005623_pt1 | contig 15159 bp, 13 predicted proteins | sample BiotimSIPDNA_2_FD_89707 | JGI IMG/M metagenome (GOLD analysis project Ga0123335, IMG submission 89707) | Anaerobic biogas reactor microbial communites from Washington, USA - Biogas_R2 time_0 SIP DNA | ecosystem: Engineered > Bioreactor > Anaerobic > Unclassified | place: Washington, USA... | reverse complement strand
TTTAAGACAGATATTTTGATGATTCTACGATAAATTCATACATTTTTTTGCAAAATCCCCTTGATTTTTCGGGGGGGTATGATATGCTAAAGGAAATTTGACGTTTTTAGAGGTGCCCTAATAATAGTGCGGGGCAGCGGGAAGAGCAGCTGACGGGGGAAACTTTCCGCCCGCCCGTGCCGATACGAACGATAAAAAAACAGGGCTCCTTATTATATATGAGCCGACAACCGATATTTGGGAGGTTACAAAATGAATGATGTTATCAATGCGATCTATACCCGCCGGAGCGTGAGGAAATTCACCGATAAGGCGATACCGCGGGATGTGCTGACTCAGATTGCCGACTGCGCCCGCTATGCCCCCTCGGCGTGCAATTTCCAGACCTGGCATTTCACTGTGGTGCAGCGCCCGGATGCCATCGAGTCGCTGGCAAAGGCTCTGCGCACCGCTCTGAACCGTGACGAGGGTTACAACTTCTACAAGCCGAACGCGCTGATTCTCTGCTCCAACGAGCGGTCGTCGAAGTTCTCGGTGGAGGACTGCGCCTGCGCCATGCAGAACATCATGCTTTCGGCTCGTTCTCTGGGGGTGGGCTCGGTTTGGATCAACCAGTTCAAGGGCGTCTGCGACCTGCCTGAGGTCCGCGCGGCGCTTGACGCTATCGGCTTCCCGAAGGATCATCTCATATGGGGTACCGCCGCCCTCGGCTACCCGGCTGACAGCAATCCCTTCTACCGCGGCGAGAAGAAGTCGGGCAACATATCCTACGTCATATGAGAACGAAAAACACAATATCCGCGGCGGCTGTCATACAGGCAGCCGTTTTCGCGTAGATACCGAGTTTGCGGACGGCTCTCCGTCGGACCGATTTCCCGGAAAGGCCTTGTGTATGTTTGAAAAAATCACACCGCTGACAATTATCGCCCAGATCTTCGGCGCTCTCGGTATGATATGTCTTTTCTGGTCATACCAGCAGAAGGAGCGAAGCCGGCTTATCATGGGCAAGCTGGGGGCCGACGTGATGTGGGTCATACACTACCTGATGCTCTCGGCATTCGGAGGGGCGATACCAAACTTCGTGGGGATATTCCGGGAGTTAATCTTCCTTCAGCGGGACAAGGACAAAAAGTGGGCGCAGCTGCCTGTCTGGCCGGCGATTTTCATACTGATAAACTGGACACTGGCGGTGCTGATCTGGCGCTCGGCGATAACGCTGATACCAATCTGCGCATCCACCTTTGTGACACTGTCGCTCTGGGCGCGAAAACCGAAGATCACCCGCATGATAGGACTGCCGGTTTCAATTTGTTTCTTTATCTATGATATATTCGTAGGTTCATTTACAGGCATGATAAACGAGTCGGTGGCGATTGTGTCCATAGTCACATCAATGCTGCGCAATGACAGAAAATCGCCGAACGACACAAAATAATCAAACGGAGCCATAAAAATGACAGAGATCAAACGCGAACTGCCCCTTGAGGGGATATTCACCCCCGACATCGGCACCGGACGCGCCGACACGATAATAGCCGGTGTTCCGATCAACGGCTATAACGGCTATATACGCCCCCAGGATAACCGCGCAGCCCGGGAGTTAGGCGACAAATGCGCCGCCGATGTGGTGTTAAACCGCATAGCCGACTTCGAGCGCACCCCCGAATACTGCGCAAAGCACGGCGAGGACTCCCCCGACCTGATGGTGCATGTGTCCAGCTTTGTTATAATCGACGGCATCATTTATATGACCTATTACGCCAACATAGACACCGATGCCGAGGATCACAGACGCCAGCAGGCGCGGCTTGCCTTCTGCTCCGAGGACAATCCGGAGGATATGACGGTGGTGGAGCTGCAGCGAGTCGGCGATACGCTGGACGGCAGAAAGATAACCGACCTGTATGACACCATCCTCATGTACAAGGGCGGCGACGAGATATATCTGCTTTGGACGGCGGCGCCCGACGGCAATTATCACCGTCTGTGGTGTACCTTCAACATTAAGACACGCACGCTCTCGCCTGTGCGCCCAAACCGTTTCAGAGTCGGCAAGGTTACAAATGACTTCAGCATCACCGGTATGAAGGCGGCTTTGACCGCCTCCCGCATCCCCTTCAAGTCGATGTGGAGCGACATAGGCATCATGCAGAAGCTCTCCACCCGGGTCGAGAACGGCGTCACAATGTATTACACCGGCGCCTATTCAGGCAACTTCAACTGCATCATTAAGAGCGCCGACCTTATCACCTGGGAGTATGTCTCGGCACCGTCATTCGCGAACTTCTCACAGTGGGAGAACGCGGTATATGTTATAGGCGATCGCCTGTGGTACTTCGTGCGGCAGATCGAGTGCGCCCAGGGATTTTTGACAAGCTATGACCTGAACGCCGGCGCGTGGGAGCGCCCGGTGCTGGTGGCGGATACCCAGTCCCGCTCAGACTTCTTCGTCTGGGAGGATGAACTTTATCTGGTTCACGCTCCCATCGACCGCAACGGCTTCGGCATAATGCGCATAGACCGATATGACCCGTCAAAGAGCGCTCCGGTTCTGGTAGCCGACATGAAGGACAGCCTATTTTACCCCTTCACCGCCGTATACGGTGACGAACTGTATATCTCCTATACCGTGGCGCGGAAGCATATCAGGCTGTCACACATCAGCCTGCCGAAGTATTTCAAAAAGGATTGAGCATGTTATATAGGGGAAGAAATACGCGACAGGTTGCACAAGGAAATTCATTTATTATATAAATAACTGTTGACATTCGCCATAGACTGTGCTAAATTATCAGCGGACGGGTCGGGATCGCTCCTGCCCGTCCCATAATTTTTGTAGGGGGTAGTATAGATGAAATCAAGAATTCTCAACGCGATTCTTGCCGGTCTGCTGGCGGCTGTTATGATATTCACAGTCACCGCCTGCGGGGGAGGGGGAGACGGTTCCGTGGATATATCTGCCGATACCTCTGCGATCACAGAGGCGGCTGCCGTTGAGACCACAACGGCAGTGCGCGATTCCCATTCACTGCCCGATGCCGATCTTGAAGGCTATAATTACCGCATATTGTCCGTACAGCCAAAAAGCTCCGGCGTGTCATGGTGTCTGACCGTGTCGGAGGAGCAGGACGGCGAAACGCTTAACGACGCTGTTTACGAGAGAAATCAGAAGGTTACCGAAGAATACAACTTCACAATGGAGAATATTGTGGTAAGCAACGCCATGAGCTCAGCGCTGCAGAGCGTGAAGGCGGGCGATGACATAGCCGACATCGCTCTCCATGCCACAAATGCGTCCGCGAAACAGGTTGCGACCGGCTCATTTCTTGACTTCAACACGGTACCTCACCTGGAGCTTGACAACAACTACTGGGAGGGAGACATAATCAAGAGCCTTTCGGTGGCAAACAAGGTCTACATCATCAACGGCGATATCGTCTTCTGCGACGATGATTACACAACCTTCACCATGTATAACCGCGAGCTTGGCGACGATCTTGGGCTTCCAAACATGTATGAGATAACCCGCGCCGGGCAGTTCACCTACGAACTTATGATGGACAACATGAAACTGGTTGTATCCGACCTGAACGGCGACGGTGTCATAGACCGTCCGATATTCGGCTGGTCGGGCGGCAAGGTCTCCGCCATGAACGACCGCATCGGAATGCTCACCTTCAACAACAACTGCGTGGCGCCCTACTTTGCTTCAAGCGGCGTTATGCTCTTCGAGAAAGATAAGAATGACCTGCCGCGTCTGGCTGCCGATACCTCGTTTGCTGCCGAGGTATTTGAGGATGTCCGCGCCATGATAGGCGAGTACTCCGCCGACTGGGGTCAGTTCAGCGATGCGATTCCGATCATCGTTTCAATGATCGACAACAAGCAGGTGCTTTTCCAGAACATGGTTATCTCACAGGTGCGCCGCTTCTTCCGCGATATCACCGTTGACTTCGGTCTGCTTCCCGTCGCCAAGTATGACGAGGCTCAGGAGAGCTACGGCACATCGGGCGGCTTTAACGGTGAAGGCATAGTTATGCCGGTGACCGTCAAGGAGCTTGACAAGTCGGGTTTTGTACTTGAGGCGCTGGGAGCCAACTCCTACAATGTCTTTGAGGCATACTATACTACCTGTCTTGAATCCAAATATACACGCGACATCGAATCCTTCGAGATGATTCAGCTTGGCCGTGAGCGCATTGTATATGATTTGGCATTTTTCTACGACTTCGGCAAAATAGGTTCTTCACTTAATTCCGCCGCCGCAAAGGGCGAGGGTAACTTCACCTCCATATACGCCTCCCTTGAGTCGGCTGCGGTCGCCGAGATGGAGAAATTCATCGAAGAGATGACAAGATAACCGCCCGCACCGGACTAAAAACCTGATTTTCATGCGCTCTGCCGCACGGCGGGGCGCATTTTGCATTTTACGGGTTGAATTCAGAGGCGTTTTGGTGTAAAATCAAATCATAATAAAATGGGGAGGAAAATACATTGAAAACCACAGCGAGACGGGTCTCGTCACAGATTTCGCTTGTCGGCGGCAGCCGGGAGGACATGCTTGCCTATGTAAAAAGCGGCATTGAGTTAAACGCAAAACTCGGACTTGACGCCTTCGACATAGATACCGAACTGATTCTGCGTTTCGACGATATAGAGCGGGGCGTGGATGAGATAAAGACGGCAGCATACCGTCACGGCAAGCGCTTCGAGCTTTGTCATCTGCCCTTCGGGATAACTCCCGCCACCTTTGACGAGCGGATAGAGAGTTTCACCGTCAAAATGCACCGCGCCATAGACGCCGCCGCGCAGCTGGGAGTTGATTTTGCGGTTCTCCATCCCCTGGGCGCCACCGTTCCGGCGGAGGAATACGACGCCGAAGCCGACCGCTCAAAGTGTCTGCGCTTCCTCGAGCCCTTCGCGGAGCACGCGGTCAAGGTTGGACTTAACATCTGCGTCGAGAACATGCGGCTTGTGAAGCCATCGGAGTTCGAGCCGAGACGCTATGGCGCGGCGGTGGAGGAGGTCTGCGAGCTGGCGGACACCCTGGGCGCCGGCATCTGCTGGGACTTCGGCCACGCCAATATCACCGGGCTGAAGCAGTCGGAGGCGCTTGAATATGTGGGCGGCAGGCTTAAAATGCTGCACATCAACGACAACTTCGGACTTGGCGACATACATCTCGCTCCCTTTATGGGCAACATCGACTGGGCGGACGCAATGCACGGCGTGGCTATGTCGGGCTTCACCGGGCTTATAAACTACGAGGTGTCGGCTAAACGCATGCCGGCGGATCTGCGGGAGGTTTTCGGACGCTATCTCACCGACGCGGCGCAGAAGCTCATTGACCTTATCGTGTGAAAAGTTAACAAATATCATCTATATATAGCAATACCCGTCTGATAAAATCTTATAATCCGGCGGGGAAACCGTCTCCGCAGACTTACTGGAGGCAGAAAGTATTCCGAATGGCAAAAAAAGATAAAAAAATAAGAAACCCGAGACTCGGCACCGTGGGCGGTCAGGCGGTGCTCGAAGGTGTCATGATGAAGGGCAAAGACAGGTACGCCGTTGCGGTGCGCCTTGAGGACGGCTCGATAAAAATGACCGAGGACGTATTTGTATCGGTGCGTAAGAAGCACAAGATTCTGGATATCCCGGTGCTGAGGGGTATTGTCAATATGGTTGAGATGTTCGTGCTCAGCTACAAGACGCTGGGTATCTCAGCCGACGCCATGGGGCTGGACAACCTGGAGCCCGAGACGAAATTCGAGCGCTGGCTCAATGACAAGCTGGGCAAGAATATAGTCAACGTTATTATGGTCATTGCCTCGGTGCTGGGCGTGGCGCTGGGGCTTTTTCTCTTCACCTTCCTGCCCACCGTCAGCGCGAAAGGCGTTGATCTGCTTGCCGGCGGCTCACTTGGCTGGGTAAAAAACCTCATTGAGGGGCTTATAAAGATAGGCATATTCGTTGCGTATCTTGCGCTGGTGTCGCTTATGCCCGACATACGCCGCACCTTCGAGTATCACGGCGCCGAGCATAAAAGCATATTCTGCTACGAATCCGGGGAGGAATTAACTCCCGTGAATGTAAAAAAGCACACCCGCTTCCACCCGCGCTGCGGCACCAGTTTCCTGTTTGTAATGCTGCTGCTGTCGATACTGATATTCTCGCTGCCCTTCGTTCCTTGGGACAATGCGCTTCTGCGTGTGGCTATCAAGCTGGCGCTGCTGCCGCTTATCGTCGGTATAGGCTATGAATTCATCCGATTCGCCGGCAAGCACGACAACATCATAGTGAGAATACTGAGCGCTCCCGGTCTCTGGATGCAGCGGATCACCACCCGTGAGCCGAGCGAGGATCAAATCGAGTGCGCCATCGCGGCTCTCAAGACGGCTTTGAATGTTGAGTTTCCCGACTTCGATGTTTCGGTCTATGACAGAGGCGTGAAGGCGGAGGCGGACACGCCCACACAGAAGCCCGAAAGCGAACCTGCGGTTGAATCCGCGCAAAAACCGCCGGCTGAAGAATCGGAAGCTGAACCTCAAACCCAACCCGATGCCTGATTACACCCCCACTCCCGAAGAGGAGAAACTGTTGCGCGAGTATTACCCCGACCAAGCCGGACGGGAATCGGCTGTATTGCGGCTGGCGGCGGGAGAGCCGATGGCGTATATCATAGGCGAACAGGCGTTCTTCGGCGAAATCTACACCGTGCGCCCGGGCGTGCTCATACCCCGATTTGACACCGAGCGGGTGGTGGAAAAAGTGATAGCTCTGCTGCCCGAGGGCGGACATTTTGCCGACCTCTGTACCGGCAGCGGCTGTATTGCCATATCAACCCTTGTTCACCGTCCAGACGCCACCGCCGACGCATACGAGCTGTCCGACGCGGCGTTACGCTGTGCCCGGGAGAACGCCGAGCGGCTGGATGTGACCGAAAGACTGACCCTCCGCCGCGCCGACGTCACCGATCCGGCATTGTATGAGACGCTTGGCGGCTGTGATCTCATAGTCTCCAACCCGCCCTATATTCCCACGGCGGAATGCGCCGCCCTTGACGATTCGGTAAAGCACGAGCCGCTAATGGCGCTGGACGGCGGGGAGGACGGTATGCGCTTCTACCGCGCCATTCTGTCGGGCATGACGGGTGCCGGTCTGCGAATCCCTGTGGTGTTTGAGATAGGCTATGACCGGGCGGACGCCATAGGCGCCCTTGCCGACGAGTTCGGCGCCGCGGCAAAGCTGTACCGCGACTGGGGAGGAAACTGGCGTACCGCCGTAATTGAGTTTAAGTGAAACAGCGGTTAAAGCGGCGGCAGATGCCATAATCGAGTTTAAGTAAACATATAACAACATGTCTGTTAATAGGGGGACACTGAATCGAAATGAGAACAATCGAACCTAAAGACAGTTTCAAGGTAAAGGAAGACACCTTCATATCCTCCGACGGCGTGACCGAGGTGGTATATTATGTCTACACACCCACGGCAATGCCCCGGGCGGTGCTGCAGATATCCCACGGTATGAATGAGTATATCGGTCGTTACGGGGAGTTTGTTGAGTTCCTTTGCGAGAACGGCGTGGTGGTCTGCGGAAACGACCATCTCGGCCACGGCAAGACTGCCAAAACCGAAGAGGACAGGGGGCGTTTCGGCGAGGCCGGGGCTATTGCACACCTGACGGCAGACCTGAAATTGCTGCACGACATCATGCGCCGCCGTTACCGCGGTCTGCCCTACATCATGTTCGGGCACAGCATGGGTTCCTTCATCGCGCGGGATTACATATCCACCTACAAGGACGACTGCGACGCCTGCATACTCAGCGGCACATCGGCGGCACAAAAGGGACTGGGCGCGGGAATCTTCCTCACCAAGTTCTTAGCCGGCACCCGAGGTCCCGACTATCGCTCAAAGTTTGTACATAAGATGTCGGACGGCGGCTACAACAAGCATTTTAAGGGCGAAACAGGCTTTGAATGGCTCACAAAGGACACAGAGATTACCGCCTGGCGCAAAAACGACGAATACAGTTGTTTCCTCTTTACGGTTCAGTCGTATAACGACCTGTTCAATCTGCTTAAAGACATAAACGAGGACGGCTGGTTCGAGGAGGTGCCGAAGTCGCTTCCCATCATGCTGATTTCCGGTCTTGACGACCCGGTGGGCGACATGGGGCGGGGGGTCACCGAGGTTTACGACAGGCTGCTTGATGCCGACGCCAGCGAGGTGAGAATAAAGCTCATCCCCGGCGACCGCCATGAGGTGTTAAACGAAACCGACCGGGACGAGGTGCGCCTTATCATTCTCGAATTTATCGACGATATAATTGACGGCATACACGAGTCGCGTATGCAGCAGACACTGCTGTATACCACGCCTCTGCCCGAAATTCTGCAGGACGTGGAACCCGAGGGCGGCAGCATCATCATCGGAAAGAGCGACCGATACAAAGACGAGAATAAAGAAGAAAACAAAGATAACAGCGGGGAAGACAATTGAGCGGACGCATAATGGGGGTTGACTACGGCGGCAGGCGCACCGGCATAGCCGTATCGGACGAGGCGGGCTTTCTTGCTTCGGCTTGCGGTACCGTCAAAGCCGAGGGACTGCGCTCACTTACCGCACAGCTTGCCGATAAAGCGGCTGAGTTGGGAGTGAAGTCCATCGTCGTCGGCAATCCCATCAATATGAACGGCACCCGGGGCGAATCGAGCGAGCGTGCCGTCAAGCTGGCGGGCATGCTTCGGGAGGCGACCGGACTTCCGGTGGAGCTCTACGATGAGCGGCGCACCACAATGGCGGCGACGGTATTTCTCAATGCCACCGACACCCGGGGCAGCAAACGCAAGGCTGTTGTCGACACGCTCAGCGCCGAGATAATTCTGCAGGACTATCTCGATTCGCTGCGCAACAGAGCCGAGCGGGAGAGAGCCGAAGCCGCTCCGGACGGCGAAGAACAAATATAAACGGTGACAAATATGAGCAATCGCATATCTGTTTTCACCAAACCCTGGAAAAATTTATCCCCGGAGGAGTTAGGCGCCGCGGTGGCAAAACTGGGATTTGACGCGGTGGAATTCCCGCTGCGCGACGGCTTTCAGGTCACGCCCGAAAATGCCGAAAAGGGTCTGCCCGAGCTGGCGGACAGCCTTGGCAGCTACGGCATAAAGATCACCTCGGTCAGCGGTCCCACCGACGAGCGCACCTTTGCGGCGCTGGCATCCTGCGATATCGGCATTCTGCGCATAATGCGGATGTCGAACGGCAGGAATTACAAAGCAGACGTTGAGCGCTGGCGGGGCGAGCTGTACGACATGCAGCCGCTGTGCGAGAAATACGGCGTAAAAGTCGCCGTTCAGCAGCATTTCGGCGGCGGCATATCGGCATCCATGGAGCTGCGGCAGCTGCTTGAAGGACTTGATCCCCGTTATATCGGCGGCGTATGGGACGCCGCCCACTCGGCGCTCTGCGGCGAGATACCCGACAAGGGCATTGACATAATCGGCGAGTATCTGGCGATGGCGAACTTTAAGAGCGCCTATTGGGAGAGGCTCAGCGGTCCCGAACAGCGCGGCATCTACCGCCCCTACTTTACCACCGGCAGACAGGGCATGTGCGACTGGCGTTCGGCGGTCATAAAGCTCCGGGATGTGGGTTTCGGCGGCGTATTCTGCATTCATGCCGAATACACAGATGAGGCGAATGTTGAGAGCTATACCCGTGAGGATCTTTCATATCTTAGAGACATACAGAATAATATTTAAGCCTGTAAGCAGTATAATCGGGAGGGAGCATGAATAACTTTATATATTACGCGCCTACAAAAGTATATTTCGGAAAAGGCGAGCATGAGAAGGTAGGCGAGATTGTCGCCGGCTACGGCTTTAAGAAGGTATTTTTGCATTTCGGCGGCGGCAGCGTAAAACGCAGCGGCCTGCTTGACACGGTTGAGACCAAACTGCGCGAGGCGGGCATAGACTTAGTGGAGTTCGGCGGAGCACAGCCGAACCCGGTCATCAGCCACGCGAGAGAGGGCATCGCCCTTTGCCGCCGGGAGGGCTGCGACCTTGTGCTTGCGGTTGGCGGAGGCTCTGCCATCGACGAGTCAAAGGTTATTGCCGTCGGCTCACAGAACGACGCGGACCCCTGGGAGTTCACTACCAAAAAGAAGGTTCCCGAGAAGGCGCTGCCGGTGGGCGTTATCCTCACCCTTGCAGCCACCGGTTCCGAGATGAGCGCTTCGGCGGTCATAACCAACGATGAACTGGGACTTAAGCGCGGATATAATTCCGACTTCCACCGTCCGCTTTTCTCGATACTCAACCCCGAGCTGACCTATACCGTACCGCCCTATCAGACGGCTTGCGGCATAGTGGATATCATGATGCACACCCTTGAGCGCTACATGACCATACCGAGCGAGGCGGAGATTTCCGACCGCATTGCCGAGGGGCTGGTTAAGACGGTCATCACCGCGGGCAGGGCGGCAATGGCGAATCCCAAAGACTACGAGGCGCGGGCGAATCTCATGTGGGCAGGCTCGCTTTCCCACAACGACCTCACCGGCTGCGGGCGCAGCTATATGACCGTCTCGCATCAGATCGAGCATGAGTTGAGCGGCATGTTCCCCGAGGTCGCACACGGCGCGGGTCTGGCGGTTATCTTTCCGGCGTGGATGCGCTATACCTATAAGCACTACCTCTCCCGCTTTACCCAATATGCCGTGCGCGTCTGGAACTGCGAGATGAACTTCGACCATCCCGAGCGCACCGCCCTTGAGGGCATCGAGAAGACCGAGGAGTATTTCCGTTCCATAGGCATGCCTCTGAGGCTCAGTGAGCTGGGCATCGGCGAAGACAGCATCCATGAGATGGCGGTCAAGTGCACCAACTACGGCACCCGTGTTCTGAAAGGCCCCATTGAATACGGCGAGAAGGAAATCGAAGAAATATACCGTCTCTGTCTGTAATCTGTTGGAATATCATATAAATACCGGCTGTCCCTATTTTCGGGACAGCCGGTTTCGTATTCATTGTATGAGTTATTTCTTTTTATTTCCGATTTTTTCAAAGGGTATCTGTTCGAAATCGGGATATACTTTTCGCACTTCACTCAGTCCCCGGTCGGTGAGAGTAAAGTCCTCGCCGTAGCTCTTAAAAAGCGCTCCGCCGACGGGAGTTTCAAGATTATTCTCCACCGTGGCAATACCGCCGCTGAGAGGCTTTGCAACCGAGATAATAATGTTGCCCTCCATAATATTTGAACTGCGGGGGGCGGCGGTATGCGCCAGGGCGTCAAAGTCCGCGTCGGACATCGCCTTGTATTCGGCTATTTTTTCGTCGGATATATAGTCATAGACCTGAGCCCAGATGGTGCCGGCGTAGTGGGAGCGCCAGAGTTCGCTGTCCGCGTTGTTGCCGTTGAATTTAGCGAGAATCTCATGCTGATTTGCCGGGTAGCGGTCATAGAGCCACTGGAACCAGCGCATCTGATAGCCGTCGGCGCCCGAGCCCACCCAGTCGCTGTTTTGGTATGCGGCGGGCATTTCGGCGAAGATGTTGTTGTAGATATGCGAGAACTGGGCACCGTGGGTCTTTATGGCGGCGGAGGTGACCGTGGCGCGGTAGAAGACGTTGCCGTATATCTCGGCTCCGTTGTTGCCGTCGTCGATGAAAATCGCCTGCTGACCGATGCTGTCGTCGTAGGGATTGCCTATGTCGTGGAAATAATTGTAGCGAATGACCGTGCCCATAAGCACGGGATCGCGGCCGAAGTATATCGCGCCCATGTCGGCAGCCTCGGACACGCAGTCGTAAATTTCGTTGTATTCTATGATGATATCGTTGGAGCCCACGGCGATCATCTCATGCACCCCGTTGTAGAGGGTGTTGTTCCGCACGACCATCCCGCAGGCATTTGCGCCGATAGCCGGCTTATAGGTACTCTGATCGCGGTTGATGTCGTGTATGGTGCAGTATTCAACAATATTGCCGCTGTGGGTCAGTGAAGCCCGATCGCCCCCCGACACACTGAAACCGCCGGCGGCCGTGTCGTATATGGTGCAGCCGGTGAGGGTGATGTTGGTGCCCGAAAATGAGCCGCCGTTATGCGAGGTGTGGGCGATGGTACAGTTCCGCAGAGTGAAGTCGTCGGCGTTGGAGACGGTCAGCGCGTTGCCCCGGGTATAGCCGAAGGTTAGTCCCTCGATCACCACATGGCTGCAGCCGTCAAAGGAAAGCAGTGTATCAACGGTAGTCGACACCACCACCTTAGAGGCGTCGAAACCTTCGGGGGGATAGAAATAGACTATGCGGTTCTCACGGTCTATATAGCTCTCGCCGGGCTTGTCAATCTCCTCGGGCAGGTTGAAGAAATAGAAGCGCTTGTTGCCTGTGATGGAGTTGAAGTAACTGTTAAGCCCGCCTTTAAGTGTGATGGTTTTGGCGCCGCGGCTGATCCCCGAAGCATCGTAGGTCTCGTTTGTCCAGTCGTAGGCTAAAAAACCGAAGATGTAGAGATCATCAAGCGACTCCTCCGACCAGGTCTTTGCCCTTGCAAGGGCGTCCTGACCGTAGCTTATGACCTTGCTGTCGCCACTTGCCCTTACTTCATCGGCGGTGCGCAGATAGGGCATGTCCTCGTCGGCGTTCGGCCAGCGGGAACGGGTCAGGGGAGTCTCGCCGCAGTATATGGCAACCGGCTTGTTTGCGTCATTTTCGGTGTGACCGAAGGAGTAGATGTCGGGTATCACCTCCAAATAGGACGACAGGTCTATCTGCATGAGTTGGGCTTTTGCCTCGGGATCGGTCACCCGGGAGAGTATGCTTTCCTCGGTGCAGGGCACGACGTCTTCGGCTGCAACATGCACGCCGCCGATAAAGACGGGTGTTTCACCGGGGTAGGCGGCGAAGGTTATCGGCGCCGCCTTGGTGCCCGAATCGGCTTCGGTAAAGGACACCGCCGAGTCTACCCTGTACTCGCCGCCGCGGAAAAGCACCTTTATCGGCGAGAGTGATGTTGACGCCACCTTTCGCAGGGCGTCGCGGGCTCCGGCAAGGGTGGCAAGCGGGTGTTCCTCGCTGCCGTCGTTCGTGTCGTCGCCGTCACAGCTCACATATATAAAGGTGGGCGGCATGCCGGCGATATCATCCTCGGTGACGCCGACAGTCTCGGATGACACGGTAAGGTCTGCGCTCTGATGAATAGAAAACATCGAAATATCCCCCTGTTCAACAAGCTGTGTGATGAAGAATCTTACGGCCGTCAGCGAATATTCACCGCTTGCGGCTGTGATGTAAATATTCTTGCCGTCGGCGCGGTAGGAGGCAACCTCGCCCCTGCCGAGTCCGCCGGCGCCAATGACAATCTTATGCTCCGATTCGTCCAGCATGGCGAAACCGGTAAGGTCGGCGACAAAGTCCTCCAGCGCCGCCGCAGCCGATTTGTCGCCCGCCTTCAGCTCTATCATGTAGTCCTGTATGGGGCAGCCGTTGATGCTCAGATTGTCAAAGACATAGGGCGCGCTGTAATGATAGCCTTCCACCGGTATCAGCAGCGAATTTGTCTCGGCATCGACGAAATAGTCGGCGAATAACTGCGCCGCTTCGGCGGTGCCGCGTATTGTGCCGCCGCCTATGACTATGCGCTCGCCGATTTTCTTTATTATATAGTCCTTTGCCCGGACATTGCGGCCGTTGGGCGACTCGGGACGGTTGGTCTCGCCAATCAGTATCTCCCGGGTGCCGACGGGAACCTCCTCGCCCCGCTTGACCCAGTCGGTGGTGAGCTTAAGATTTATGCCGGCGTCGTCCACGGCGTGCTTGACCGTCTGCATAGCTTTGATTATCTCTTCGCTCGCCAGATCGGAGCGGACTATGACATAGTCGGAGATGGAGGAGTAGGGATAGCGCTCCACCTCAAAGGATACCGGCTCATCGTTGCAGGGAACGGTGAGTATCAGCTTGCCTCCGCGCTCCTTAAGACCGTATCTGCTCTCCTCATCACCGCATGCAGAGAGGGAAAATAATGAACATATAAGCAGGCAGACAAGCGCCGTCATAATGAATACACGTTTCATGTTATCGCCTTTTCAGTAAGGTTAAGGTTTCGGTATGACTCAAAGCGTCTTCGCCGCCGCGTCGATCATATCGCAGAGGAGGGAGGCGGCAGAAGCCGCGCGTGCATAATATTCACCGGGTGTCATCGGCAGGTAGAGCGGGGTTTTGCCGGCAATGACTTCGAGCATCAGTGTGCCGGTATAGCTCGACTTTGCCAGGTAGCCGGCGATGGCGTCGAAGTCAAGTTTCCCGTCAAAGGGAAGCATGTGAAGATCGGCATTGTGTTCGCCGTTGTTGTCGTGGATATGCAGGGCACAGAGTTTATCGCCGAACAGCGGCATGAACCGAAGTCCGCGGGCAAAGCATGCCTCATGCCCCGTATCCCAGCAGAAGCGGGCGGTGGGGAACACTTCAAATGCGAAGGCAAGGTTAGCCAGCTTGCGCTGATTTTCGTATGCCACCGTGACTCCGAGGGAATCGGCGCGTTTCATAAGGGCGGCGTAGCGGGAGTAGCCCAGATCGTTGATGCGGGGGGCATCGTCGCCCGAAGAAAGATGTACAATTGCCGTGGGAACCTCGAACCTTGCGCAGGTCTCAAGGGCGTTGATCAGCCGCTCCAGCATGCTCTCGCCCGCATCTCCTTCGAACCACATGTCGTTTATGCGGTCGTAGGGAGCGTGCAGCGTCTCGCAGGCGATTCCCGCGTCCCGGCAGAGCGAGATATACCTCTCAAGCGACTCATCCTCACTGTCGGCAAAAGTGGCGGAAAAACCGTTCTCCGCCATAAGGCGTATCGCCTCGGCGTTGGGAATGTTTATGCAGTTTTTGTTGATTCCTATCTTGCGTTCAGACATTGTTTCACCGATTTATTATAAATTTGACATCACTCCCGATATTCCGGAAGCATCTGCTGATATTATAGCCTATTGATACCGATATTGCAAGCGCAACCGAAAAATTCCGAAAAACCCGCTGTTATGTTACAATTGATGTGAGACATACATAAAAGGAGTAGAAAAAGTGATCGAGTCGTGTTAAAATAATGTTGCCCCCAACAAAATTCAACAGAAAGGACTCAATCACCCATGAAGAAT
>Ga0123335_1005622_pt1 | contig 15164 bp, 13 predicted proteins | sample BiotimSIPDNA_2_FD_89707 | JGI IMG/M metagenome (GOLD analysis project Ga0123335, IMG submission 89707) | Anaerobic biogas reactor microbial communites from Washington, USA - Biogas_R2 time_0 SIP DNA | ecosystem: Engineered > Bioreactor > Anaerobic > Unclassified | place: Washington, USA... | reverse complement strand
TCCGTCACGGCAGCGACATATTCCGGAGATTTGAGTCGGCCTTCAATTTTGAGTGAAGCTATGCCGCTGCGGATGATTTCGGGTATGAGGCTGATACCTGCCAAATCCTGAGGGCTGAGGAGATACCGCCGGTCGCCCAAGGGAACCGTCTCCCCATCCGCGATCAGCTCATAGGGCAGCCGGCATGCCTGGGCGCATTCCCCCCGGTTGGCGGATCGTCCTCCAAGTGCCTCGCTGGTGAGGCATTGACCCGAATAGGCCACACACAAGGCTCCATGCACAAAGATTTCAATCGGCATATCTTCATCCGATCCACTAATGGACTCGATGACGGATGCGGTCTCGCTCAGCGAGCACTCTCTGGCAATAACCGCTAGACTCGCTCCCAGCCGGTGTGCGAATCTCACCCCGGCCGCACTGGATATGCTCATCTGGGTGGAAGCGTGAATGGGGACATCCGGAGAAAGACTCCGAATCAGTCGACACGCCCCCGCGTCCTGGACAATGATTGCATCGACTCCACTGACGATGACATCTTTCAGGAACCGCAGGGCTTCCGGGATTTCGCGCGTGAATAAGAGCGTGTTGAATGTCAGGTATCCCCGCATCCCTCTCTTGTGAAGAAACGCCATCAGTTCAGGCAAATCTCCGGTTTTGAAGTTTTCGGCGCGCATGCGCGCGTTGAATCTGTCCAATCCGAAATAGATCGCATCAGCCCCGTTTTCTGCGGCCGCATGCACGCAATCCCAATCACCAGCCGGAGCCAGAATTTCCGGCTTGGTTAACGGCCTCAATCCGGGATGGCCGGTTGGGCTTTGAAGTCGTTTGGGAATGTATTTCGGCATGGCAGAAGATTGCGCTCGGATGCCATTCGATTGGTTTCCCGCGAATCGTTCCGGCCGGGATGTGGCCGGGAAGGATCAAAATGGCTCAGCAAAAAGATGGAAACCGAAATCTAGAGTGAAAGCAAGATGCCCCGGTTGTTTTCGATGGGGCACGTCTCGGTCCTATAGGTGATTCGTGTGACTGACAAACGCGAGAGAGCGGCTGTCCGGGGCCCAGGAGGGGACATTGATGGTTCCTTGTCCGCCGTAGAGCCGGGCAATGACTCTGGGCGCACCTCCGGAGGCTGGCATGATCCGGATCATGACATGACGATAGTAAGGGTGATCTCCAAAGGGAATGTCCGGTGAATACGACAGAAATACGATCCATTTGCCATCCGGGGAGGGATGGGGAAACCAGTCGTTGAATGAGTCGAAGGTGATTTGTTCAGGTTCGGAGCCGTCCGGTCGCATGCGCCAGATTTGCATGGTTCCGGTGCGCAGTGAATTGAAGTAGATCCATTTGCCGTCGGCGGAATAATCGGCTCCATCGTCGAGCATCGGATGGTTTGTTAGATTGGTTTCGGGGCCGCCTTCTATGGGAATAGTGTAAATGTCATATTGACCGGACCGACCCCCGGTGTAGATGAGATGGGTCCCATCCGGCGACCAGGCATGCCAGTAGGATGGGCTGATGTCGGTGACAAGCTTGGGGATGCCTCCCTCAATCGGGACAATGTAAACGGATGAGTCAGCTCCCGGGTCGCGGTCGGCCCTGTGGTGGCTCAGGGCAAGCCATTTGCCGCACGGGGAGATCCCGTGGTCGTTGTTGTTGGCGATGGCGAATCCTGTATCGATTTGCGATGGGGTGCGTGTTTGAAGGTCAAAGCGAAACAGAAGACCTTTGCTGTTGTAGATCAGGCTACGCCCGTCCGGAGTCCAGTTCGGCGCTTCGATTCCGTCCGGAGTTTCGAACACCGTCTCACGCGTGAAGCCTTGCAGATGGAGGATCTCGAGTCGGCTGCCGATGTAATCCTTATAGGGTCTGAAGCCGGCTGGAGCTGGTAGGGTAAGCCGGACGTTCCGGAATCCCGCGCACAGGAAATTGGCCGGATCCGGATGCTGGACAAAGAGCCCGACGTGTCCAGACGCTGGAATCTGCATCCGGATGGACCCCAGAACTTGCCATTCTTCACCGGGATGGGCACCCTGAAGGATGATCCGATCATCCTTCAGCTCCATCTGAATGGATTCAAAATGTTTCCCACCACAGTGAATTTGCTGCACCGGACCATTGTCTTCTGATCTGAATGCAATGCTCGCCGACCCTTCTCCAGAGAACCGAGCAGTCACAAAGACAGATTCGGGATCGTGGGATCTCTGAAAGTGGATCCCAGCCGCGGCTTCCGGGTCCGGGGTTGTAAAACCTAAATCCGCTTGGAGAATCCATGGACCGGACACAGGCACTGCCCCATAATGGGCGGTGAAAGTTTCCCGTTTCAAAAGAGTGGCCTTGTCCGATAGCACGAAACAGCGCCGGGTGGGATCGAAGGAAAGGTTTCCGCGGAAGGAATCGGAGTTGCTGGGATTCATGATTTGTTTAGGGGCTTGGGATTCGGTGAATTCCCGGGAATGAGCGAAATCACGGGTGGCATCCGGGATCATGGATCGGGCCGGAAAGCCCCTTCCACGTGAATGATTCACAATCCCCGGCTGGATGCAAGTTTCCGAAGGTTACACTCTGGTGCATCATCCCATCCCACAATGAGGTTGCATTTGGATACGAGGAGTATCTCAGTATCGGTAATGGACCAGACGGCCGATAAGGTTTTTGAATACTGTCCCAAGTGTGGATCTCCGGAGTTCACGTCACTTCGCAGGGATCTTTTCGTGTGCAAACAATGCGGGTTCCATTACCACATCAACGCAGCCGCTGCCTCAGGGGTTCTTTTTTACGATGGGGCAGGCCGGGTGTTGTTCACGCTCAGGGCAAAGGACCCGGCCAAAGGGAAGCTGGGCTTGCCGGGTGGTTTCATCGACCTTGGTGAAACGGCTGAAGACGGGTTGAGACGGGAAATCCGGGAGGAGATCGGTATTGAGGTGGGGGCAATGAACTACATTGGTTCATTTCCCAATACCTATCCTTATAAAGGTCTGACCTATCGAACGCTGGATTTGTTTTTCGAAGCAAAATGGGAATCTCAACAGGTGGCGATTGATCTGGATGAGGTGGATGGGCTCGTGTGGGAAGATCCTTATTCACTGGAGTCTGATCGGATCGCATTCGAGTCCATGCGGCAGGCGCTTTCACGGTGGAAGTCCCTTCACCCACGTTTGGACAAACCGGAATCGGAGTAAGCCTGAACTTTCTTCATGGATGCGGGCAGAGCTGGCAGTTGGCCCCATCCCGTTTCACTTGGAGTGGAATTCCTGCTACCATCCAATAGACATTGTCCGCGTTGCGGGACGTAAGCTGGTTGGCCCATCCGACCAAGTCCCTCCAATGTCGGGTATCCGCATCCACCGGAACAATTCCCATTCCAACCTCGTTACTCACGATAATTGCGTGGACTCCATGATTCCGGATCGCACGAAGTCCGGTTTCCAGTTTGCTGAGGACTTCTTCGGTTCCGAGCTGCTCGGAAAGGTGGGAAACCCACATGGTCAGGCAGTCAATCAAGAGGGTGGCTCCACGGTGTTGAAGCGCGAGTGCTTCCAGATCGAATGAGTTTTCAACCGTATGCCAGTCGGATGGCCGATCCTGCCTGTGACGTTTGATCCGCTCCTCCATCTCGTGGTCAATGCCCGAGGTCCGGCATGTGGCGACATAAACGACCGATCGGCCGGATGCTTTGGCAAGGAGTTCTGCTTGCCGGCTCTTGCCACTGCGGCATGCGCCGAGAATGAAATCAATGGATGCGTGGGTCACCTTGAAATAGAGGGTTATGGGTCTGTGGGATTCTATCTATGCAGGGAACTCCGGCTTCCCGCAACCCGTCAATGCTTCAAGAGCCGGTGCTGGATTCCTGATTTCAAGATGATCCCATAGTCCTCCATGCTGTGGTGCAGGATTCTCTGGCCGGATTTCTGCAGAATCGCGAGTCCTTGCTGGTATGGCAGAATCAGTGCGTTGATACTGGGATGCCGTTCAAGTTTGTGGGCCAAATGGTGCAAGGGGTATCGTTTGTCGGCAACATCGTGAATGCAGATGATCCCTCCTGCCCGGATCTTTCGCATGCATGTGATGATCTCACGCAGGCAGAACCGGTATGGTATCCCTTCGCCGGAAAAATGGTCTAGAAACGCGAAGTCATAGAGGTCTTTTTCTTCGCGGATGGAGTCCCAGACCTTATCCGAGTTTCCGTGAACGAATTGGGTCACTTCCTGTTCTTCCCTCGAGAACAGGTAGGAAAAAGCGGATCGATCGCAACAGGTGAAAACACCCCCGTTTTCATGGGCGGCCCGGGCGAATACTTTCGAGGATCTTCCAAAGCCTATCTCGAGAATGCGCTTCGCATTCATCCCTCGCACGATCGAGTACATCGTGAGCAGATGCTTCGATACCGAATGATCCTCGGTATACCATTTGAACAGGGTGGAGTTGTCGATGAACGATTGTCCTGCGATATCAGACTCGAATTCCTCGTGACGACGAATCCTGGGAAGGGTTTCCATAGAGAGTTTTAACTATGTTGCCAGCGGGTGTCGGATGTTTCTGATTTGATGCAACTTCAAAGTCACCATGCCAAACGCAAGATATGGGTTGTCGGCAGATTGAAAGGACTTATCAGCGGAAACTAAAACGACAGGAGGGAATATTTGTGCGGAAAAAGATCAGGCGTCGATAAGGCTTTTAAAGACTCCAATTTTGAACTGCTTCAGCAAGTGGAAAGTGTCTCCTGGATGGCTGAGTCGAAGAGCCTTTTGGGCCAGCTTGGATACTTCGGAGCTGGAAATATGGCGGATGAGGTATTTTATGGTTGGGACGATCGACGGGGCGACACTGAGTTCATCAACTCCCAACCCAATAAGCAGGGAAGCATAGATTGGGTCTCCGGCCATTTCTCCACAGACACTTACTTTGATCCCACGTTTGTGGGCTTGCTCAACGATGTAGGCGATCGTCCGCAACACGGCAGGATGACAGGGCTCGTACAGGTCGGAGATCATGTCATTGACCCGATCCACCGCGAGAAGGTATTGAATCAGGTCGTTGGTCCCTATGCTTACGAAAGAACAGTGCTCGCTGATGAGGTCGATAGTGGCTGCCGCGCTTGGAATCTCGATCATGCTTCCAATTGGCATGTTTCGGTCATAGGGGATACCTTCCTGATCGAGGGATGCTTTGACTTCGTCCAGAATGCGGTTGGCTTCGATAATTTCACCCACCCCGGAGATCATCGGATACATCATCTTGGATGGGCCGTAGTGGCTGGCACGCAGTACCGCACGAAGCTGATTTCTGAAGGCATCCGGAAAACGCAGACAGTAGCGGATTGCCCTGAGGCCCATGAATGGGTTTTTCTCACGTGGGCTGATTAATCCATTTGGCAACATTTTGTCGCCGCCAAGGTCAAAGGTTCGGAATGTCGTTATCCGGGGTTGGAGTGAATTAACCACGCGCCGGTATTCATCAAATTGGGCTTCCTCGGATACGATCTGGTTATCGCGCAGAAATACTCCTTCTGTGCGGAAGAGGCCGACACCATCAATTGTGAGTGAGGTTACATGTTCAAGATCCCTAACCCCTTCAATATTAACAAGCAGAGGGATTGTCTTGCCATCGAGAGTGACCGATGGAAGCACCGCTTCCTTTTGGAGTTGATCAAGATAGTTCTTTTTCCTGAGATTAAATTCTCCGTATTGGTAGAGTGTGTCATCACTTGGATTGACGATCACGATTCCCTCATATCCGTCGATGAGAAGTGTGTCGCCTTCCTGTATCACTTCGGAGGCTTTATGAAGTCCTACGACTGCAGGCACATTGAGCGACCGTGCCATGATGACAGTATGGCTGGTCATGCCTCCTGAGTCCGTTGCGATTCCCTTGAGTGTTCCCGCTTCGAGTCCGGCGGCATCCGACGGACTGAGATCCTTGGTTACCAGGATGCGCCCTGCAACCATTCTGGACATACGCGAGATACCGTAGTCGGTGTGCCCGAGCAGGTTGAAAAGCATGCGCCGTGTGACATCACGGATATCATTCACCCGTTCCCGCAGGTATTCGTCGTCGATATTGTCGAAGAATGCGATGTATCGCTGTGCGACCTTGTGGAAGCAAAATTCGATATTGAATCGGGTTTCCCTTAGTTCCTTCTGTGTCTCCTCAATCAGGGCAACATCTTCCAATACCAGCAGATGGGCATCGAAGATGCGGGCTTCATCCTCCCCGAGGTTTTTGGCGATGTCAGAGCGGATTTCCTGGATCTGCCGTCTGGTTTCCACCATTGCCCCGTAGAAGCGTTCAAGCTCGGAATCAACCGCGGAGGGATCAAGCAGATATTTGGGAACATCAAACTCACGTTTCAGGAAGATGAAGGCGGGTGCTTGTGCTATCCCCGGAGAGGCTGCAATGCCTTTCAGTTTGATTTCCTCTTTGGGTGAGTCCGACATCTTTGAATAGGGTTCGTTTCCTGCCTTGGGATGGCAATAATCGTACGTGCCAACCTTAGGCAAGACTCAAAACCAGTGGAAAGCCATGATCTGATCCGACGAAAAAAAAGGGATGTGGTGTTAGGGAATAAAGTGCAAGAATATTGAGAAAACCTAAACGATGCCAAGCCGAAACCAAGCCTGCGGAGAAAATTGTATCAGCTACATGAAAGTGGTCTCCTCAAAGAACGATTCGGGGCCCCAAGCCTCAAGAACGGATTTGCGAATGGTTGAGATCTCGTGCTCTGATGTCAGGAGTGCGAAACAGCCACTGCCGCTTCCCGACATATATGCCGATAGTCCGTGTGTTCGCTTAAGATTGCGAATCAGCGTTGGGATGGCGAGAAACTTGTTTGCTACCGGTGGATATAGGTCGTTGTGAATGAAGCTTCCCCATTGCGACGGTGATGAATCGATGGTCGATTTGAGGGCAGCGGCTTGTTCCGGGCTCATGTATGGATCTGGGGATTCTCCCCGGAGCGCCTTATAGGCCCAAGCTGTGCTGACTTCGAATCCAGGATGGAAGAGGAGGACACGATGACCACGGATCGCTTCAGAAAGTGAAGGCTTCGCAGCATGGATGGATTCACCCCGCCCTTCCATCCAAACCGGTCCGGTTTCCAAAAACAATGCACAATCAGATCCGATTTCCACTGCCATACGGTAAAGCCCGGAGAAATCAAGCGGATGAGGGTTGAGTTTGTTCACGGCCTTAAGAAGGGCGACCGCATCGCTGCTGCCACCTCCGAATCCGGAGCCGATCGGAATGCGTTTCTCCAGATGCATGCGAAGTGGCTGATCGTATCCGGATATATTACGGTAGATCCGCAGTGCTTTCGAAACGAGATTGGATGGACCCGTGTCGAGACATGGATCACTGCAGGAAAAATGGTCGATGCTTGATTGAGCTAACCAGACTGTGTCGCCAAATGCGAGTGGGGCGACCAACGACAAAAGATTATGGAATCCATCCGGACGCAACCCGGTGACAGCCAGAATAAGGTTCAGTTTGGCGGGAGCATGAATTGCTATTGCGCCCGGTAAGATAGCCTGTTCCGAAGGGGCGTTCATGCTCCAGTCGTGAAAGAGGTGCCGACCCTTCTTTCAAAATCTCGAACCCATTTATCCGGATCGGTAGCTTTGAAAAAGGCGCTACCGGCAACGAACGTATCGGCGCCAGCTTCCCGGGCGGGAACGCAGGTGTTCATGTCCACTCCGCCGTCAATCTCAATGCGGAAAGGGAGTTTGAGTTGATCCCGCATGCGGCGAATGCGCTGGATCTTGGGAAGCACATCATGCCGGAAGCTCTGGCCACCGAATCCGGGTTGAACCGTCATCAGAAGGACCATATCCACATACTCGACGAATGGAAATAGCTCGTCCACCGGGGTGTCCGGATTGATCACAATGCCATTTTTGCAGCCCCAGCTCCGAATCGCAGCAAGGGTGTCCATTACCGGATATTCCGGCTCCAAGTGAATGCTGACGAGGTCCGCACCCGCTTTAGCAAAAGATTGTGCATGCTGATGCGGGTTTGAAAGCATCAGGTGGACATCAAAAAACAGATGGGTACGACTGCGAAGATCGGCGATGGTCTGTGGGCCGAAGGTGAGGTTCGGAACGAAATGGCCATCCATGATATCGAGGTGAACCCATTTCGCGCCCGCTGATTCGATGGTGCGGAGGCTGTCTCCAAGCATCGCATGATTGCCAGCGAGGATGGATGGGGCGAGAATCGGACTGCCTGCAGGAGCGAAGGAATCATCCTTCGTTGCGCTCTGAAGATTGGCGTTCATTGCATCAAAATTACCATGTTGCCCAGATGGTGTCCAGAATGTCGTTGGCGAGTTGGTCTGCCATCGCGGGAATTCGCTGGCGGTAAGACTCCGCGAACCCTCCCTCGCGGAATACAAGGCTGCGGGTCGGTAAAGTGAAATCGGAGATGAGCATCCGACCTGTCCTGTCGGTCAAAGTGAAGCGGACCTGCCATTCCCTGCTCATAACATCAGCAATTCCGGTGTCTCCGCCTAGTGCGGCCACTGTTTCCCTCTTTTCGGATTCTATATGTATTTCAAGAGTCGCGTCGGCAAGCTGGAGGTTGGGTTGGAAAACAACGAAACCGGATTCGATAACAATAGATCGCAAAGCCCGCTCCAATTCATTTTGGAGATCGGGTACCGGAACATTGACAACGACCGGAGCAATATGAAGGGTACGGAAGGGGACTTGTTCCCCTGATTTACCCAATCGGTAGCTGGTGCAACCCGGGAAGAAGCAAAATGCCACAAAAAACAAGGACAAAACACAACCGGAGGCAAGTGGCCGTATGCCCCCGGTTCCGATGGGTCCGGAGCGGAGTTTCATGACTCAGGATCCGATCACAGGTCCGACTGATCGCGCCTTAATCCTGTCAATGCGCTCCTGTGCCTTCTTCGCGGATTCCGAATTTGGAGCGACCGTGATTGTCTCGTTATAGAGTACCAATGCGGCGGTCTCGTTCTTGAGGTGCCTATAGTAATACTCTCCGATCACGAATTTGCTCTTCGCATAGGTTTCCTTTACCTTGGTCAGTCCTTCCTCGGCGAGGGGTGCTTTGTCGCTTTCAGGGAAAAGAATCAGGAAATCTTCGTAATAACTGATGGCTTCGCGGGTAGCTCCCTGATCGTAGTTCGGCCCCTTGATAATCTTGGAGAAGACTTCGGCAAGCAGGAAATAAGCATCCGGTGCCAGTTCGTGATCCGGATAGAAGTTGATCATTTGATCGAGAGCATCGATCGCCACCGAGTTCCTACCGGTTTTATTGGCGATGATTGCGATGTTCATCAGAGAAAGGGGCGAATACTCGCTGTAAGGTGCGTTGCGACTGACAATGTGAAAATACTGAATGGCCCTGGGGTAGTATCGAAGCAAAGGAATGGTCCCCCAAAGGTATTCTCGTTCCCCTTCCATGATACGGGTCGCGATATTGAACTGCTCCGCAACGACCTTGTCGAAACCCTCGTACTCGGGATACCACACCACGATCGTCTGAAGCGTGTTGAATGCTCTCTTGAAACGATTGCCCTTGGTGTAAATCATCGCCCGGTTGAAGAGCGAGCGTGGAGCGGATCCGGTGCGGGCATATTCTTTTGCGATCCTCAAGTAGAGGGAAGATGCTTTTTTCAAGCGTCCGTCAGCCTCATATGTCTGCGCCTCTTCATAGAGCTTGCGGGCGGCCGCCTGTTCTTCGGGAGTTGCGACAATCCGGTTCTTTTCCTGTTTGACCTCTTCGGATTCACTGCGAAACCAGTTTACCGGATTCCACGAGAACGCGGATGCGTTCCCCGCAAAAGCGAGCATGAGAAATGCGGCCAAAGCCACGCGCCATGTGATCCGGAACTGTTGCATACAACTTTAATACCACCTAATTACCGACGCGGCCCAAGTCAATCCTGCTCCAAACGCCACTAACAGAATGAGATCGCCTCGCTTGAAGTTATGTTCAATTCTCGCTTCATCCAACGCGAGGGGAATTGAAGCCGCCGACGTATTCCCATACTTCTGAATGTTTACAAAAAAACGATCCATCGAAAGTTCAAGGCGGGACGCAAGCGCTTCGATGATGCGGATATTCGCCTGATGCGGAATGATGCAGACCAGATCATCGGGAGTTGCACCGTTTTTCTCCAAAATGGACATCGCCGCCTGGCTCATGGCTTTAACAGCAACTTTGAACACTTCCTTACCGTTCATGCGCAGGTAATGCTCACGTGCCTGAACAGTTTCCACTGTCGCAGGTTTTGCGGATCCGCCTGCCGGAATCTGGATCAGTGCGGCATTGTTTCCATCGGCTCCAAGATCGCATCCGAGGACACCGAATCCGGGTTCTTCCACTCGCGAGAGAACCGCCGCACCCGCCGCATCTCCAAAAAGGATGCACGTTTGCCTGTCCTCCCAATCGGTGAAAGAAGAAAGCTTTTCAGCACCAATCACGAGAACATTCCGGTAGGTCGGGTTGACCAGCATCATCGAGCGCGCAACATCCAGTCCATATAGCCATCCGCTGCACGCCACATTGATGTCGAAAGCGGGAACCTGCCGAAGGCCCAATCGGCTTTGCACCAGACAAGCAGTAGACGGGCATAGAGTCTCAGGACTCAATGTCGCCACGATGAGCATATCGATCTCATCCGGATTCATCCCTGCATGGGCCAGCGCTTTACGCCCGGCTTCCGCAGCGATTTCGCTCAACTGAACTGCATCTCCTGCGATACGCCGTTCCTTAATCCCCGTGCGTGTGGTAATCCACTCGTCCGAGGTTTCCACTCGGGCGGTCAGTTCAGCATTGGTGAGGCGGGTCTCGGGAGTTGCCGAACCCACTCCACGCATGACAATGGAATAGTTCTCAGAATTCATCCAAAACAGCGTTCAAAAGTGGAAATTAATGCCGGAATCTGGAAGGGTGAGGCAATGATCTGCTGACTCCAGTGGCATGTGGCGGTTAGTTTAAGAGGGATTCGTCAGGATCAGGCAATCATTAAAACGTCAATTATCCAGAACTCAGGATTCCGATTCATGAGGACGGGACACATGTATTCTTTTCTGGGCATTTTCCAGATCTTTAAGGATGCGATCGCTGATGTCGTGTTGAATTACGGTGAGGGCTACTTTGATCGCTCCTGCAATTGCAGCCCTGTTGGAGGATCCGTGTGCTTTGAAAACCGGCGCCCTCAATCCAAGCAGCGGAGCTGCTCCGTATTCAGCCGGGCTAAAGTGGGACTTCATGTCGCGGAAGGCGCCCTTGCACAACGCTGCGCCAACTTTCCGCATCGGAGTGCGGGTTAGTTCGATTTTGAGGTAATCTTTGATCACGTGAAAAAGGGACTCGCAGCTTTTCAACACGATGTTTCCCACAAATCCATCGCAAACAACAACATCGACCTGACTGTCAAAAAGGTGGAATCCTTCAATCAATCCGGAGTAATTGATGACGTCTCCGATTTCCTTGAGCAAGCGATGGGTTTCCTGAATGCGTTCACCGCCTTTTCCTTCTTCAGTGCCAATTGTAAGCAATCCGATCCTCGGTTGAGTGATGCCAAGCACGGCCCTCGAAAAATTGGATCCTAGGATCGCGTTATGCATCAATTGTGAGGGTGTCGACTCTGGATTAGCGCCCGCATCGAGCAGCACAAACGGTTGTTTGAGACTGGGAATGATTGTGGCAAGTGCAGGTCTTTCAATCCCATCCAGCGGACGAAGCTTGATCGTCCCGCCACCCATAAGGCTCCCGGTGTTGCCACAACTCAAGATTGCTTTTGCATCGCCTGATTTCACGAGATCCAGTGCGACGAGCATGGACGAGCCCTTTTTCTTCTTAAGGGCATGCATGGGCTTTTCGTCCATACCGATCACTTCATCGGCATGGATCACCTTAACCCTTCGATCATCCTGTATACCGACTGTCCGGAGCGCCGATCGCAGTTCATCTTCTCTTCCGACAAGAAGAATTGGATCATCCGTAAACTTTCCGGCTCCGTTGAGGAAGGCGATTTTAAGGCCCTCTACAACTTCGAGCGGGCCCATATCCCCACCCATGGCGTCGAGGGCCAAACTGCCCTTGATGGCTTCCATAGGTAAAATGAAATCGACTATTGTCGCTGTCCCTGAGGTCAGGGTAGCGTCAGTTCTTCACTTCGATGACCTGACGTCCACGGTACATCCCGTTTGCGGGATTGACGTGATGAGGCAGGTGACGGGTGTCGTCTGTTGGATCCTTGGCGAGCAAGGGAGCCACAAACTGGTCAGCGCCGCGGCGCTTCCGGCTTCTCTGTTTTGACTGTTTTCTCTTTGGTTGTCCCATAATCTACCCCTTCTTGTCGTGGGTTTCTTTGCGAAAAAAAGGTTCACGATAGGGATCCGCATCGCGGCGTCAAGCGCGATTCCGATGAATCTCGAAAAAGAGAAATTGGGCCATCTAATAACTGATCACAGCGAGACCGATGTCAAAACCGCGATTCCGAGGATGATCCGATACACCGCAAACCATGCAAGACCGTTTCGACACAGGAAGGATACGAACCAATGGACTGCGATCATGGCGACGACCATCGCGATGATCGCTCCAGTGATCGAGGGCCCCGGACTGAGGTGGGTCCAAACTGTGGCCCGTGCTTGCACAAGACTCCAGACTGAAGCCGCTGAGAGCGTAAGTAAACCGAGCAGAAAGCTGAACTCAGCGGAGGCGGCGGGCCTGAGCCCTACCCAATACGCTCCCACAATCGTGCTCATGGAACGACTCATTCCGGGCCAGAGTGCCAGACATTGGAAGCACCCAATGACCAGTGCTTGCCGAAGGGAGAGATGCTCAAGGTCATCCGGGCGTTCGATGGACCGCGATGGAATTTTCAGTCGGTACTTCCATTCGACAAAGAGCATGAGAAAGGCCCCAAACAAAAGGGCGAGCGCTACTGCCCTCGGATGAAATAGATGGGCTTCAAGCCAGTCTTGAAACAGAAGCCCGAGTGTGGCCGATGGCACAAAAGCGACGAGGATGCGAATGCCAAGTCGCCAGCCTGCGGGATCCCTGCCAAAACATCCCCTCATGATCGATTGGATGCGTTTCCAATACAGGATCAGCACAGCGAGTATGGCGCCGCCTTGAATCATGATAAGGTAGGAATTCCGGGCAGATTGGATTTCCGGATCAAGCGGTCGCTGACTGGCAGGAAGTAGGATCTGATCTGCGAGAATGAGGTGTCCGGTCGATGAAACAGGAAGATACTCAGTCAGGCCTTCAACCACGCCCAGCACCACAGCGTCTTTGTATCCCAAGCTTCCCGGTGAAGTGGTCCCAGTGACGCCCGAACCGGATTCAATGCCATCCGATTCGCCTCCGTGGATTGCGAGTAACAAGGCACTCCATAACAGGAGGACGGATAGGATCATCCCGCGGTGAAAAGCGCATGTGGACAGGTTAAGCATCAGTCAATGGAAAGCTGTGCAGACTTAAGGTTGAAATGCAAGTCATGAGCGATTTGATCATTCTTATCAATAAAAACTTTCGCCCTCTGGGCTCACTATGATCCTTTATGTGGACGACGATGTCCAGAGCGGGGTCGAGGGCTTGCAGGTCTGAAGATGGTCACACCAAACCATCCTGCTAATTCTGTTGATCTCGTCTAATTACCTCTTTTGGGGGAGAGGATTAACAGGATCCACAGGATTGAATAAGAGGATATTCTCGCGGAGAGACGCGTACGGAAAGCGAATAGGAGGCGCTTTCGGTAGCGGAACACTCACGTGTTCCGGGCCGGCGTTTTTGGATTGGAGAAGAAGAGGCTCTCACGCAGAGCCGCAAAGACGCAGAGGGAGGACGAATAGGGAGATTCTTCCCGTAGCGCAAAGCGTGAGCGTTCCGTCTTACCCGGAGGATTCTACTAACGGCCAACCATTTTGGAGGGATCCACCCATTCGTCGAACTGGGCCTCGCTCAGCAGGCCGAGCGCGAGCGCGGCTTCTTTGAGCGTGAGGTTTTCGGAATGGGCTTTCTTTGCGATTTTTGCCGCCTTCTCATAACCGATATGGGGGTTGAGGGCGGTGACCAGCATGAGGGAGTTTCTGAGGTGTTCTTCAATGCGGGCTTTGTTCGGCTCGATGCCCACGGCACAGAAGCGGTTGAAGGCTTTACAGGCATCGCCGAGGAGGTTGGCGGACTGGAGGAATGCATGGATCATGACCGGTTTGAACACATTCAGCTCAAACTGGCCGTTTGAACCGGCGATCGAGATGGTGACGTCGTTGCCCATAACCTGTGTGCAAACCATGGTGAGGGCTTCGACCTGGGTCGGGTTGACTTTGCCCGGCATGATGGAGGAACCCGGTTCATTCTCGGGAATCGTGATTTCGCCGATTCCGGATCTCGGACCTGAAGCGAGGAGCCGGATATCGTTGGCGATCTTCATCAGGCTAACGGCGAGCTGCTTGAGTGCCCCGTGCGATTCCACGATCGCATCGTGCGCTGCGAGGGATTCAAACTTATTGCGGGCGCTGATGAAGGGGAAACCGGTCAGGCGGGCAATGTGCCCGGCCACGCGCTCGGAGTAGCCTTCGGGCGTGTTCAATCCGGTACCCACTGCGGTGCCGCCAAGGGCCAGTTCCGACAGGTGGGGGAGGGTGTTGCGCAAGGCGGCGAGCCCGTGGTCGAGCTGGGAGACATAGCCGGAGAATTCCTGCCCGAGGGTCAGCGGGGTGGCATCCATCCAGTGGGTTCGCCCGATTTTGACGACATCCCGCATCGCTTGAGATTTGGCGGACAAGGTGTCCCGGAGGACCTCGATTCCGGGGATCGTGTGCTCTGCGAGAGCCCGGTAGGCCGCGATATGCATGGCCGTGGGAAAGGTGTCATTGGACGACTGGGATTTGTTGACGTCGTCGTTTGGATGGATCCGCGGCTTGCCAATGCCGAGTTCGTTCCCGTCGAGAACATGCGCTCGATTGGAGATGACCTCGTTGCAGTTCATGTTGGACTGGGTGCCGGATCCTGTTTGCCAGACCACCAGCGGGAAATGATCATCGAGTTGTCCGGAAATGATTTCGTCGCAAACCTTGCAGATGAGGTGGCATTTTTGCTCAGGGAGCACACCCAACTCCTGGTTGGTGATGGCTGCGGCCTTTTTCAGGAACCCGAAGGCATGGATGATTTCCTTCGGC